>Ga0206681_10000893_pt1 | contig 14581 bp, 10 predicted proteins | sample M150012015metaG_FD_161048 | JGI IMG/M metagenome (GOLD analysis project Ga0206681, IMG submission 161048) | Ammonia-oxidizing marine archaeal communities from Monterey Bay, California, United States - M1 500m 12015 | ecosystem: Environmental > Aquatic > Marine > Intertidal zone | place: USA...
TTCTATGTCTCGGCGTTGAAAAAGGTGATAGGGTATGTTTATATATGCAAATGGTTCCTCAATTACCTATCGCTATGTTGGCTTGCGCAAGAATTGGAGCAGTTCACTCTGTCGTCTTTGGAGCCTTTAGCTCTGACTCTTTAAGAGATAGAATAAATGATTCTTCATGTAAAATATTAATCACTCAAGACACTGGAATCCGAGGTACTAAAAAAAATATTCCCATGAAAAGTAATGCTGATAAAGCTGTTTCTCAGACCCCGTCAATTAAACATGTAGTAGTCGTAAAGCGAACAGGGGAACCAGTAGCAATGGATAAGAATCGAGATGTTTGGTGGGATGATAAAATGTCTTTAGCAAGTGATGAATGTGATCCTGTTGAAATGAATTCTGAAGATCCCTTATTCATTTTATATACTTCTGGGTCAACTGGGAAACCCAAAGGTGTTCTTCATACAACTGGTGGTTATTTGTTATATACCAATTTTTCTTTTGAAATGATTTTTGATTATAAACCTGAAGATATTTACTGGTGTACAGCTGATATTGGATGGATTACTGGTCACTCATATATTGTATATGGTCCTCTTTCAAATTGTGCAACAACAATAATGTTTGAAGGCGTCCCTAATTATCCAGATTATGGTAGGTTTTGGGATGTAGTAGATAAACATAAGGTTAATTTGTTTTATACAGCTCCAACAGCGCTAAGGGCACTTATGAAGGAGGGCAATAGTTGGGTTGAAAAACATGATTTATCATCGATACGTTTGTTGGGTACAGTTGGCGAACCAATAAAAGAGCCGGAATGGATGTGGTACCATAGTATTATTGGTAAAGAAAAATCCCCAATTGTAGATACATGGTGGCAGACAGAAACAGGAGGTATTATGATAGCTCCTTTACCTGGGGCTACACCCACCAAACCAGGCTCAGCAACATTCCCTTTTTTAGGCATTGAGCCCGTCCTTTTGACAGAGAAAGGAGATGAGATTGAAGGCAATGATGTTTCAGGCTTATTAGCCATAAAATCATCATGGCCTGGGCAGATGCGCACAGTATATGGAGATCATCAACGTTTTATGGATACTTATTTTTCACAATTTCCAGGATATTATTTTACTGGAGATGGTGCAAAACGAGATAAAGATGGATATTATTGGATTACAGGGAGAGTAGATGACGTTTTAAATGTATCAGGTCATCGAATTGGAACGGCAGAAGTTGAAGGAGGCATTGGAAAGACAGAAGGAGTTGCTGAAGCTGCAGTAGTAGGCTTTCCTCATGATATTAAAGGGCAGGGGATTTTTGCCTTCGTTACGCTTATGACAGGAGTAGAGTCAAGTGATGATATTAAAGATAGTATTAACAAAAAAGTTGCTGAAGAAATTGGCCCTCATGCAAAGCCAGATAAAATACAATTTTCTCCAGCTTTACCTAAAACGCGATCTGGAAAAATAATGAGACGAATATTAAGGAAAATCGCTGAAGGAGATTTTGAGAATATGGGTGATACATCAACACTAGCTGATCCTAGTGTGGTTGAGAGTCTTATCGGTGGCTCAAATTAGGTGTTAAAACAAATAAATGTATTATATCCATACATCGTTATCTGCTTTTAATTTACTATCCATTTTATTTCCTGTATTTGTTACTCCCTTGGGCTCAATGATCATAATGTGACATTCTTTGGTCGCCATTGGTTTATGTTCTACACCTTTGGGGACGACATACATCTCACCCTGGCCAATATCAACCCTACCATCTTTAAATTCTATTGTCAATTGCCCTTCAATTACAATAAATGTTTCATCCGTATCCAAATGTTGGTGCCAAATGAACTCTCCTTGAACTTTAGCTAGTTTAAATTGATAATTGTTCATTTCACCAATAACTTTTGGAGACCAGTAATCGGAAAATTTCTTGAATTTCTTATCTAAATTTATTGGATTATAAATCATTTTGTTATTTTTCCTTTAATTATGATCATTAATAGTTATTAAGTTAATTTATTTATTGCATTATTTGAAAATATAATTGAAAATAGTAATTTTAATGTTACTTAAAGCTTAAATCAATACAAATAAGGAATATTATGTCACATCTTTCTAATGTTAAACATGCCTCAGGTGATTGGCGCAAAAATAAAACAAATGCTATAGCCGTGGGAATCTACGATAATTTAAAACTATCACGTCAACTTCAAGGTGTTAATCGTGAATTGGGAAGAGGAATTTCTAATGTGTTATCTGCAAATCTAATTAAAGGTAAAATTGGTGAGGTTAAAACTGTTGTAGGGAAGAAAGGGACAATTGCTTTTGTATTTGGATTAGGTAAGCAGGGCGAATTGAATTCTGAAATACTGCGTAAAGGTGCTGCTGGTGTATCAAAATTATGCATCACACATAAGGTGAGTTCTGTAAGTTTGTTAATTCCTAAAGATGCTAAAGATAGTTATATATCTCAAGCTGTTGCTGAAGGTTTAGTCCTTGGCAGTTATCAATTCAATGAATTCAAAACGATAGAAGAAAATCCCTTTGAAATGAATTCTGCTATAGTTATTGGCGGCAGTAAAAAAGCTATATTAAAAGGTTTTACGATTGCTAATGCAGTTTGTCTGGCACGAGATATAGAAAACAGGCCGGGGAATGTTGCCACTCCAGCTCATTTAGCAGAGAATGCAAAATCAATTGGAAAATCTGCTAATATGAAAGTAACTGTTTTTGAAAGAGATGAGTTTACTAAAATGGGTATGGGGGCACTATCTGGCGTTGCCTCTGGAACAGAAATTCCGCCTAAGTTTATAATCATCGAATATATGGGGGGGGCAAAATCCCAAAAGCCAAAAATCCTGGTTGGTAAAGGTTTGACATTTGATAGTGGAGGGATTTCTATCAAACCAGCATCTAAAATGGATGAGATGAAATATGATATGTGTGGTGCCGGTGTCGTTCTAGGTGTTATGAAAACCATTTCAGAGTTGAAGCCAAAAATGAATGTTGTAGGTATTATTCCATCAACAGAAAATATGAGTGGAGATAAAGCATATCGGCCTGGCGATATCCTCAACGCATATAATGGAAAAACAATTGAAGTCTTAAATACTGATGCTGAAGGAAGGCTAATCTTGGCTGATGCATTATCTTATGCATCTAAACACTATGATCCTGAATTTATTTTAGACTTTGCTACTCTTACAGGCGCGGTCGTTGTTGCATTAGGACATGTTGCAACTGGGATAATGGGAACAGATGAATCCTTAATTGAAAAAATTAAATCTTCATCAAAGATTACAGGTGAAAAAGTATGGGAATTCCCACTTTGGACAGAATATTTAGATCAAGTAAAATCAAAGATTGCAGATGTTAAAAATTTAGGTGCCCCAGGACAAGCTGGCTCTATTGCTGGAGGTGCATTTCTGAATTCATTTGTTCAAGAAGATATACCTTGGTGCCATTTCGATATTGCCGGATCAGCCTGGGGCAATAAAGATCTTCCTTATCAAAACAATGGATTAGCAACAGGTGAAATGATTCGTTTGGTGGTAGACTTAATAGGTATCTAATGTCGGATTATCCTTTAAGAGAAGAATCAATGAAATTACTCTATGAATACACCAAAACGGATAGTCTCCGTCGTCATGCACTGGGAGTTGAGCAGGCCATGAGAAAAATGGCAGTGAAATATAATGGAGATCCTAATGAATGGGGTATAACAGGTCTCATGCACGATTTTGATTATGAAATGAATCCAACTATTGAAGAACACCCTTATAAAGGTAATGAGATACTTAAATCGAAAGGTTATCCAGAATCGATTACTCAGGCGATTATGGGTCATGCGACTTATACCGGTGTATCAAGAGAAACAGATATGGCTAAAGCTTTATTTGCTGTAGATGAATTAACCGGGTTTATTTTTGCTGTAACATATGTTCGTCCCTCAAAATCTATCTTTGAGGTGAAGCCGAAATCTGTAAAAAAGAAATTGAAACAAAAATCATTTGCTGCCTCTGTATTAAGAGAAGATATTTTTCAAAGTGTTGAAGAATTGGGTGTAGATTTAACTGAACATATTCAATTTGTTATTGATGCACTTGCTGAAAAAGCAGAAGAGTTAGGATTGAAGGGAGAAACAGAATAGTGAGTCTGACAATAGGTATCATTTTATTTTTATTTGGATTCCTTTTGGGTGGTTTAATTATTTGGTTAATCCGTCAAAAAGAGATTGATTCTGTCCAATCTAATCAGGAACAATTAAAAGCAGAATTTGGGAATCTTTCAAAACAAGCATTGGATCAAAATCTGGAAACATTCCTTAAGCTCGCTGAAAACAAATTTTCTGAATTGGTTAAATCATCTGATGGTCAACTAGAACAAAAAAAAGAATTAATTGATCAATCTTTAGTTGAAATGAAAAAGAAATTAGAAGGTTTGGATAAATCAACTAACGAGTTAAAAGGTCAGGTTGAAACATCACAAAAAGGCATTGGAGATTTAGCTGATACCACAACCAAACTGTCACGTGTTTTATCCAGCTCTCAAGCTAGGGGGCAGTGGGGTGAAAAGATGGTAGAAGATATTCTCAATTTTATGGGATTGATAGAAGGTATTAATTTTGAAAAGCAATCTCAAATGGATGAGGGTCGTCCTGACTTTACTTTCATGCTGCCTGATCAAAAATGTATAAATATGGATGTCAAATTTCCATTAACACATTATGAAAAGTTTTTAGATACTGATAATGATAATGAGCAAGAGAAAGAGAAAAAAGCTTTCTTGAGAGATGTTAGAAATCATATTAAATCTATAGAAAAGCGTACATATATTGATCCTGAGTCAGGTACCGTGGACTATGTTTTGATGTTCATCCCCAATGAAAGTATTTATGCATTTCTCAACCAAGAGGACAGAGATATAATTGATTTTTCATTATCGAAAAAAGTTTTACTCTGCTCTCCCGTGACTCTATATGCGGTTCTTTCATTAATTCGTCAATCTGTATCAAATTTTTCTATGGAACAAAAAGCAAGTGAAGTACAGCAGCTAATGGGTGTATTTAGAAAACAGTGGAATGAATTTTTAGCACAAATGGATAAGCTGGGTAACACAATTGGAACAGTACAAAGTCATTTTGAGAAATTAGTCTCTACAAGAAAAAATCAATTAGAAAAGCCAATGGATAAAATTAATGAACTTCAATTAGGTCAATTAGATGATCAAGAAAAATTGAGCGAATGAAAAATGTATTTTTAATTATTGTCACTACGCTTTTTATTGGATGTGTTGGACCTTCAGAAGCAGATCATGGTCTTGTAAAAAATATGCCTGCAATTATTAATACGACGTCTGCTTTTTCTTTTATTTTGAGAGCAGACAATTATAGTTCAGACAATACAATAGAATTATCCTTCAATTTGCCAGAAGGCCAAAATCTTGCTTCAAGTTTAATTGTAACCGAAACCAAAGGTAACGATACTACTTTGATTAAATTGGAAGATAATAGTGGAGGAGAGATCTACAAATATTCAATAATCGGTGATATTGCTGAATTAAATACTGCAGCAAGTACCCAACCAAAGAAAGCCATGATTATAACCAAAAATTTTACTGGAATACTTGATTGGAGTGTTACGGTTAAATGATTACCGTGATACAATTTTTTCATTCATAAAATGATAAAAAAATATCTTATAAAATATTCAATCGAATTTGTGGTGATTATATTGGGTATAACAGTTTCATTCTGGTTGAATGAATTATCCATTGATAATCAAAATGAGAAAGAAAGAATTAAGGTATTGACCAGCCTTCAAATGGAAAATAATGAGATTAAATATTACTGTGATGGAATAAAAAAAACATGGGAGATGGATATTAGCTTGTTAAATGAATTCCTATATCCTAATAATAGAAGTTTTGATATTAAATCTATTTTAAAGATTACAACTAGTAAGATCAGAATTGAGACATTCATGGTTCTTTATAGAGTTTTTGATCCTCCTTTAAATAGATACTATTCAATAATTAATTCCGGAGATCTTAAGTATGTTAATTCTGATAAAGTTAAAGAGTTCCTAAGTCGGTTACATAATACATCATTCTCATACATTGAAACAGCAGTTGAGCATGAAAAACAATTAAAGCAAAGTTTCCTTCCTTTTCTTACAATAAATCACCCTGATGTAATTTTAGCAAGGGATAATGCTAAGATATCTATTAATCGTTATTCAGAGATCTTAAATGATGCAATTAATAGTGATGATAAATTAAAAGCCAAACTCGTTATGCTTAAAAGATATCTAGAATACAAAATATCTATTTTACAAATGTATATGATTAATCTTGATGATTTAGAAAGTGAGATTAATCTGGCAATTGGAAATTAATTTACTCCAGGTTTTGTTCCATCAGCATTTACATCCCCAGCTGTTAGTTGTGATACCATAGACATTACATCAAAAAAATCTTGTTCTTTAGCAATCTTACCATCTTTCATTGTTACAAGTGTAGTACCTGATAGGTTCAACTTATTTCCAGAAGCTGGCATACCAAAAAAATCTCCTGTGTGTGTACCTTTAAAATTCCAATGCTTTACGAGTTTATCTCCTTGACCTATTGCCTCAAGAATAGTGAACTCTATATCTGAAAAACCAGTAAGATAATTCATATAATAATTTTTACATGCTTCTATTCCAACAAGATTTCCTTCAGCTGTGACTACTACCACGTCCTTCTGAAATCTATCCTCATTTACTATGTCAGTCTCGCCCTTTAAAAATCTATCCCATGTATCTTCATACATAGCTAAATCTCTTTCAAGTTTGACCTTAGCATCCATAGCTCTTAAAGCTTCGGTATTATTATTAGTCGATGGAGACCCACAGCTTGTTGTTATAGCTAATAAAACTATAGGAACTATCCCATATAGTAAGTTTTTATTATTTTTCATAATAGTGATTTTGCTAAATAATTTTTTATTATCAAATCCATTTATTAACAGATTAGGATGCATCTTGGTTTTTTTGTAATTATTTAATCTATTTTTATTGATTTATAGGATTTAAACAAGGATAGCTCAGCATCTTCAACTTTGGATTGATATTCTTGCCAATCATTTAGGAAAAATTGATTTACTTGGTTGAGTACTTTTTCCGTTTCAGTTTCTGAATAATTTAATAAATATTCATGGCTTGTATTTGGCCCAGTCAAATTGCTATATAAATATCTACCAATCCCTTGAATCTTTGCACTTAAAATGTTTGGACTACGAACAATTCCCTGCAAACCTTTTTTATTTACAATAAGTTCTTCCAAAATCTTCAAGCTATCCGACATCGCTTTACCACTTTTCTGAAGAGCTTTATGCGATTTATTAGTTTTTACCTCTAACATTTTATTTACCGAGGTTATGATTGATTTTGCTTCACGTATTTGATCCATCGCTTTAGTTACCGATGAAGTAATTTTCATTTGTTTTTTATATATAGGTTCAAGTCTTTCCAAATTTCGTTTGTTGATCCCCACTCGTGGGTCAGTAATAACATTAACAACTTGAGTTACTGATTCTTTACCGTGAGATAACCGAACAGTATATTCACCTGGTAATACAGGAGGTCCGCTGGGTTCACGAGCGTCAGGCTTTGTAGGTTTTGGTGCATTTGGCCTTCGAACACCTTTACGCCTCAGCCCCCAGTAAACTCTATTTAGTCCTGGTTCTACATTATGCTTAACTGTTCTGATAATATTTCCGTCTGCGTCAAGAACTTCCATTTTAACTTTTTCTTTTTTATCATCAGTCTTTTTTTTCTTTTCTTTATTAGTACCAGCCTTTTTCTTTTTTTCTTTATTCTCACTTTCGGGATTATATACAAAAGTTATCATTGAACCAGCTTTTCTGTTTTCTCCAGAAAAAATTGCATTTGCTTCAAAGCGTGTTCCAGCAGCTTGACGATTTATTGATAGTACAGCAACTGGAGGCTCAAAAAAGTGAAGTCGTTTTTCTAATAAATTATCTGTTGATTTTGCCATTTCACGAAGAGGTCTGATATCATCCAAGATATATGCAGCTCGCCCAAATGTTCCAATTACCAAGTCATGCTCTCTTGGATGAATTTTTAAATCCATTGTAGAAACCGTTGGAAAACCATTTGTCCATTTTGTCCATGTCTTAGATTCATCAATAGAAACATATAATCCAAATTCTGTACCAAGAAACTGTAGCTTTGGTTCAATGGGATCTTGTGCATAACTAAGTGCATGGCCCCATACATTTTCCTCAGTAGCTATTGATTTCCATGAATTTCCATAATTCTCTGTTTTGAAGACGTAAGGTCTCCAATCATTTCGGCGATAATTATTTATTATTACGACTGCCTCAGCTGGATTATAACTTGAAGCGACTATTTGTGGAACCCAACTTCCTTTAGGCACTCCGTAGATCTTTTTTGACATATTGCTCCACGTTTTCCCTCGATCTTTAGTTAGTTGAACATTCCCGTCATCAGTACCAACCCAAACAACATTTTTGTCTAGTGGGCTGGGTTCAATTGCTAAAATTGTTGTATAGTTTTCTGCACCAGTAGCATCAAAAGTCAATCCGCCACTTTTATGCTGTTCCTGCTTAGTCTTATCGTTTGTTGTCAAGTCAGGTGAGATAATTTTCCAGTTATTGCCTTGGTCTGTACTATAATGAACAAACTGACTGCCATAAAAAATTGCGTCTTCATCAAATGGGTCTTGAGCGATAGCTGCATTCCAATTGAATCGCAGATATTTACCATCAGGGTGAACGGGTTTGATCAATTGTGTGTGACCAGTTAGTAGATCATATCGCCCAACGTTCCCTTGTTGGCTCATTGCATAACCATAGCGAGAGTTTGCAGGGTGCGGAACTACGTCAAAACCATCCCCAAAAAATAATTCTTCCCAATAAGAATTTCGTATTCCACCTGCTCGCCAAACATACGCCGGTCCTCGCCAAGATCCATTATCCTGCATTCCACCATAAACATTATATGGCCAATCCATGTCATAATTGATATGATAGAATTGTGCTACAGGTAGATTCTCTACAAAACGCCATGTTTTTCCACGATCAAGAGAAATATTTAATCCACCATCATTACCCTCAATAATAAAATGCGGGTTAGTTGGATGTCCCCAAAACGCATGATGGTCTGGATGAACTCCATTCGCTCCATAAGCCGTCATAAGAGATTGGAATGATTTTCCACCGTCGTTTGAAACGGTTACATAGGTATGAAGATTATATATACGATTTTCATTTATAGGATCAACATATATTTCTGCATAATAAAATGGACGACCACCAATATTTTTATCTGAGATTTTTTTCCATTTAAAGCCACCATCTTCCGATTTATATAAAGCATTCTTCTTTGATTCGATCAAAGCATAAATAATTTTTGGATTACTTCGTGCGATAGCAAGCCCCATTCGCCCAGAATCTCCTTTAGGAAGTCCCTCTTTATCCGATAATTTTTTCCATTTATTACCACCATCAAATGTGATATATAATCCTGAACTAGAGCCTCCAGATTTAAAGAACCATGGCCACCTTCTGAATTGCCACATATTGGCAATGAGTTTATTTGGGTTTTGTGGATCCATAACTAGTTCTCCAATGCCAGTGCTTTCATCAACATAAAGGATTTTTTCCCATGTATCTCCACCATCGGTGGTTTTATAAACACCACGATTTTCACTATCTCCCCAAGCTGAACCTTGGGCACCTATATAAACAATATCTGGATTTTTTGGGTTAATGAGGACCCTATGAATGTTGCGAGTCTCACCCAGGCCTTTATATTCCCATGTTTTCCCAGCATCAATACTCTTATATACGCCGTACCCAGCTGATTGACTATTTCTTGGGTTACCTTCACCTGAGCCTACCCAAATGACATCTGAGTTAGTTGGATCAACAGCTACATCACCAATTGAAGCAGATTTCTGATCATCAAAAATGGGTTCCCATTTAACTCCACCACTTTCAGATTTCCATAATCCTCCTGAGGCAGTACCTACATACATCACATCTGTATTTGAAAGTACAACGTCAATAGCCGTTACTCTACCACTCATACCTCCAGGTCCAATAGATCTTGCTTTCATAGCTTTTAATTTCTTCATATCTAACCCATCTGCGAATAAAATGGAAGATATTAGTGCCAGTATAAATATGATTTTTTGTTTCATTTTTTCCTCAATTACTTATGATATTTTTCATAGAAGTTTCAAAAGTACAGCCGAATTCAGAACCAATCGGGGATCCAGGTGGCGCTGATGGGACAATAATTGCTTCAAAATCTTTTGGAGTATCAATAAAAGATTGAATTCGCTTGTGAAGCATTTTATAGTGATTTCGATCTCGTTTTGAATTTGTATACTCTGATAATGTATCTACTTGTCTTTTTGCACTCTTCAATTCATCTATCTGTGAACTTTCTTTATAATTTGTTGGTATTCTACCTAGTAGTTTAAACTGATAATTTAATGTTTCAATATTGGCTAATATAATTGTTTTTGCTGCAGGAGAAGTTTTATTGTTTATTGCCAGGCTTAACAAATGATCAAGTATTACAAAATCCACATTCCGCTTCACTTCTCCACTTAAACCGCTAGGAGCTGCACGCAATAATGTCCCATTTGTAATTCGATTCATAATTTTTTCAAAGCCTGGTTGTTTTGAATCTCTAGCATGATATTCAATTAAACGGGTTGCTCTTTCAGGATGTAAGAGAACCCTGCAAGTCAAACTTGCTGCCGTTTCCGCAAGGCTAACACCATCAAATGTAACTCCAGTTCGAGAATTGAATGATTCTCTTGTTCTTCCTCGTCCAGAAGCTCTAGGTGGTATTAGTTTTAATAATTCTTCTCTTAAAATGAGAGAACTTGGCTGTAAAGTATTGATTAGTCCATCTAAAGCTTCAATTTGGAAATTTGGATCAAGGAATTCAGTAACCAATTGTCCATCACCACGTAATGCATATGTAAAATTCAATCCCCCGATAACTTTGGCAACTGCCTCAATTTGGTACCGATGCAAAAAATAAATCGGCACTAAGACATCTTCAAGATCACTATAAGGTTGCCCCACACGAATATTATTTTCTCCAAAATTATTTAAGGCCACTTTTCTAACTTCCATCAAGTTAGATAATTCTGATACTGGATCCTTTCCATTATCCCAAAGATGTGCTTTTGGATGAGCTGATCCTAGCGGCCTTGCGTCTTTATCTGTAATGAAAATCAAATTTCTACTTATTCCATCTTGAATAATATCTTCTAATGCTGAGTCTTCATTTGTGTCTTCAGGAAAATCTTGATAGCCATAAGCGATTGTAATTTTATCCCATTCACCTATTCCTACATCGTATGCATATCTCCATTCAATATCGCCATTTCGATTTAGAGATATTGTTGGATGAGGATAATCCATTACAGATTCACGCCCATCAGAACTCGAGATAAAATTATGTTGCAATCCAATTGTATGACCTATTTCATGTGCCACTAATTGTCTTACTCTAGCCAATGCCAACTCTTTCATATAACCGGGGACTTTTGTTCCATTTTTATATGGAGAAAGCAGACCAGTAGCAATTAAGTAATCTTGACGAAGCCTAAGAGAACCAAGCGAAACATTACCTTTAATAATTTCTCCGGTTCTAGGATCAGTTACAGAGCTACCATAGGACCAGCCTCTTGTTGCGCGGTGAACCCAATGGATCATATTATATCTTACATCCATTGGGTGTGCGCCTTTCGGAAGAATTTTTACTTGAAACGCACTTTTGTACCCAGCAGCTGAAAAGGCCTGATTCCACCAGTTTCCACTTTCTAGCATAGCTGTTCTGACTGGTTCTGGTACTCCTGGATCAACATAATAAATTATTGGTTCTTTAGCTTCACTTTCTCGGGCTCGAGGGTTCTTTTTTTCTAGTCTGTGTCTTGTTATATAGCGTTTATAAATAGATTCATCAAGTGGTACTGCGTAATCCTGGTATGACAATGCGTAATATCCAGCCCTTGGGTCATGTTTTCTTGTTTTATATTTATTATCAGGAAGCTTGACAAATGAGTGATGCATGCGAACAGTTATCGAATTGGGAGTAGGAGTTACTTGACGAATATATGCGCCAGGATTAGATCCTGTAAAAGTTATTAACGATTCAATTTCAGTATTATTTGGAAAATTGAGAGTAGAAGGGAGGTAGAGAGCAGAGCGGCTTTTGTCCAATTTATAATTCCCCATTTTCCTGCCCTTAAGTTTGGGGATTACTTGATGTGCGTCATGCAAGAAAAAATCAGTAGCATCAACAAGGACTCGATTGTTTTCATCTACATCAACCTTGAAACCCCATAAAGTAGATTTGGCAAACGCATCAGCTACAGATTGTTTTTCATTAGGATCACTTGTATTTGCTCTGAAGGAATAATTTGGCTGAATCAACAATATCTTTGGTCCAACTCGATGGAAATATACAACTCGTTCATTTCCTAATTGACCTCTATCAAGCCCAACATCATTAGATCCTATTCCTGCAGTCAAAGAATTAACGTATAAAAACTCTTGATCGAACTTTGAGATTTCTAGCCAAAGCTTTCCAGTAGTTTTATCCCAATACATATTAAAAAAGCCAGTCATTTTTTCCATAGATTTAGTTTTTTGATCTATGTTTGCACCAAAAACGATGCTGGAAATCAAAATAAATTGGATAAATATTTTCACAATTGCCTCCTCTTTATGGAAAGTGTATAACGCCAATTTAATCGTCTAGTTATAAATGAAACAGAAAAAAGTGTCCTATGAACTTCACCATGAAAATTATTGTCATTAGATTGAACTCACAATAATCATGAAAAAATATTTAATTCTTTTTATTTGTGTTTTCGGGTGTAATTCCAATCCAAACTTGAATAAAGTCAATATCCCTGTTGGAGATGGTGAAATGACTATGATATGGATTCCCAGTGGCTCGTTCATGATGGGTAGCTCTGATTCAATGGCAAAGAATGATGAGATGCCAATACATAAAGTTGAATTAGATGGGTTTTGGATTTCTGAAACTGCAATTACAAATAATCAATTTGAAGCGTTTGTTAAGGAAACCAAATATGTTACAACAGCAGAAGTAGCTCCATCATTAGATGATATTATGTCACAATTACCAAAAAATACACCACCACCTCCAAAAGAATTATTGGTTCCTGGATCACTCACATTTATTAATAGTGATCAACCCGCTCATCCGAATTCTAGTATTGATTGGTGGAAATGGTCTCCTCAGATTAGTTGGAAAAATCCAAGGGGCAAAGACTCATCAATAGATGGATTGGGTAATCATCCTGTAGTTCATGTCTCATGGTATGATGCTCAGGAATATTCATTGTGGTTAAATATGGAATTGCCAACGGAAGCTCAGTGGGAATATGCGGCAAAATTAGGAGGTGTATCAAATCGCCGTCAGATAAATATTTGGCAAGGCATTTTTCCAATCAGTAATAATCGTACCGATGGACATTTGAAAACAAATCCTGTTAAATATTATAAGCCAAATAATATCGGATTGTATGATATGGCAGGAAATGTATGGGAATGGGTTAGAGATTGGTATCGTCCAAATACATATTCAATGAAAAATCATAGACAAAACCCACTTGGGCCAAATTCAAGTTATGATCCATTAGAACCTACAGTACCTAAACGGGTTACACGTGGCGGGTCTTTTTTGTGTAATGATCAATACTGCGCGGGTTATCGTCCTACAGCTAGAATGAAAACAAGTCCCGATACAAGTTTAGAGCATACTGGGTTTCGGTGTATTATGACAGAAGAACAAATGAATAAATATCTGAAAAAGAATTAGTTATTCTTCCCAGGCCGGGCAAAGAAACTCCTTATAATCACAGTTTTTGCAATTAAAGTCTGATTTTTTCGTTTCAAAAGTTTTTGATCTTATCCCCTCAGCAACCTTGCGAATTTTCTCACTGTATTCTTCTAACTCATTTTCGGAAAATTGATGCGATGAAATAGGGTCATCGCCAAATCTTAAATAATGAAGAATAGCAGTCCCTGCTGAGCCAGATATATCAGTTAAGGCGCCATTGTTGATTGCTTGGATATACAATGCTAATTGAATATTGTTTTTAGCTTTTTCTTTTTTTCGACTGGTTTTATAATCAATAATATTTAGTGAGTCACCCACCCTATCAATACGATCAATTTTTCCAGAGATATTTACATTAATATCTTTCATTCTATAAGAGAAGTGTTTTTCAACATCAGCAACATCTGGTGGATTTTCGCTTATAAATTGGAAGTAGTCAGATAAAACTTCTTCTCCTTGTTTTTTGAATTCATCAGCCCGCAAACGATATTCAAAAGAATCTTCACGCCAATATTTTTCTAGTAAGCCTAATAACTCATCTTTGGTTTGTTTATCTTTAGTTAGACTGTGATATTCTTCTAAAATGGCATGAATTATTAATCCAAACTCTGAACTAGCTCGAGTCTTTTGTTCAGGCACTTTATCTATGTATTTGAGCCTATACTT
>Ga0206681_10000895_pt1 | contig 14562 bp, 13 predicted proteins | sample M150012015metaG_FD_161048 | JGI IMG/M metagenome (GOLD analysis project Ga0206681, IMG submission 161048) | Ammonia-oxidizing marine archaeal communities from Monterey Bay, California, United States - M1 500m 12015 | ecosystem: Environmental > Aquatic > Marine > Intertidal zone | place: USA...
CCGGGTAAACGCGGCGGCGTCGCCGAGCCTCCGGACCTGGACCGGGGCCATTAGCCGAGGACCCCCAGGCGTTGGCCGAGGTCGGCGAGGGCCTCGAGGTCGCCGTCAGGCCGCTGGACGGCGCCGTCGGGGACCCGGTCCGACTCGATCCACCCGCGGAGCCTGAGGAACTGGGCGGCGTTGTGGCGGTAGCCGGGCACCGGCTTGCGGAATGCAAGGTCGCCCAACTCCTGGAGGAGGTCGTTCAGCTCGCGGAATCCCACCTCGTCGCCTGCGGCCCACCGTCGGTCGCGTTTGGCGAACGCGTCCGGGGCGAAGGTCGAAAGCCCAAGGAGGTAGTCGGAGCCGTACATGACCATGTCGATGGCCAGGTCGTTGCCGGTCAACACCATGAAGTCGGGCCTGGCCTCGTCGCGTGCCGCTAGCCTCTCCCACTCCGGCATGCGGTCCAGCGAGGAATGCTTGGCACCCACGCAAGCATCGATGCTCAGGAGCCCCCGAAAGGCGTCCAGATCGTAGATCCGGCCGTAGGGCACGAACATCGGCCCCAGCTCAAACGCCAGGAACCGATCGCACTGTTCGGCCAGCGCGGCGTGGGCGCCGACCCAGCCGTCACCGTCCAGCGCCGTCAGCCCGTGGGTCGGGAAGACGATCGGCAGGCCGCCCCGGGCGACGATGCGGTCGACCTGACGGCGGTAGCCCTCCAGGTCGAACCGGTCACCGGCCCGATCGTCAAGGTGGGCGCCCGCCACGAACCCGTCGCTGTTGTCGGCAGCCACCTCCAGGACCCTGTCCCTGGTGGCCTCGTCGAGGACTTGGACGAAGCCGGTGTCCATGTTCACGGCCGGGGTAAGGCCAGCTCCGGCGGTGCGAGCCACGTGGGCGGCGAGGCCGTCCCAGTCGACGGCACCGCCAGCGGTGTGAGGCAGCAGGACGGCCGACATGCCGGTGATGGTCCGTCGGGGACGGACTCGTGCATGCGGGTAGGTGACCACAGGCTTGACCGCGTCCATCAGTCCTTCCCGGCGAATCGCTTCCCAAGCAGGGTTTCCACGTCTATCTCCTCGTGCGGCTCGGTGGCCCGGTCACGTTGGTGCTCCAGTAGGACCCGAGCAGCCACCGGTGGAACCGGCAACTGGTCCAGCCCGGATCCGATTCCCGTCGGGCCGGCCCACACGGTGCAGGACAGGACGTATTCGCCCGGTTCGAGCTCACCCTGGAGGACGGGCACCGCTGTAGACGGGGCCAGCATCCCGGCGTTCGGCGGCAACGGTCGTACCGAACCGGGTCGGCTCCCGTCGCCGTCCACGAGCCCACTGCGATCGTGCACCGTCCGAACCTCGACGGCGCCGTCGGACAGCACGACCTCGACGTCCGACGGACCCTCGCGGAGGACGGTCGAATCGACGGCCACAGCGAAGCCCGTCTCGACGACGGACAGGGCACGCCCGGTGCGGATGAGATGGAGGCGGTGGTGGCACGTCGCTCCCCCGGCCAGCACGGTGTCGACCACCACGTCGGGCCACGGACGCCACCTCGACCACAGCATCGGACCGTCGACCGGGTCGTCCTGGATGAACGCCTCCTCGACCCGGGAGCGGCTCTGCCGGTCCGCTCCGTCGACCAGGACGATCGTGGAGTCGGTCATCGGGGTGCCCCAGTGGAACTCGACCTCGCCGGCGAACCCGTAGCGCGAGGAGTAGGCGAACTTCTCGTACTTGGCCGCCGTCTGCTCAACGAACCGGAAACGCGGCGACCGCTTCCCCGACAGGGCGACGGCATGGTTCTCGTCCCGGTCGAGGATCCAACCGGCCGGCGGCTGGGCCACCGGGCGATCCAGCGGGGGTTGCGGGCCCTCGTCTGCCGTCCAGAACGGGTGGTCGTCGGGGGCGGCCACCGCTGCGAACGCCTTCATGGCCCAGTAGGGCGACCCTGCCGAGTTGTAGCCCTCAGCGAGGCGTCGGTTGTCGTACCCGTATCCGATGGACAGGACACCGTCGCGGTCTGAGATGGGCCGGTCGGCCCACCAGCGCAGATGGCGGGCCCAGTGGCCGCGGGCCTCGTCCCACGGAACGCCCTCGACGTCGGCCAGGGCATAAGCCCCCCACAGGCTGGACTGGGCGAACCGGTAGGTCATGCTCCGGCCGTACGGGATGCCGGCGCCGTCGGGACCGAACCAGTGTCCGAACTCGGGGCCGAACGCCCGGGCCCGCTCCCTCCACCGGTCGGCTGCCTCCCGGTCGCCCAGTTCGGAAGCGTGGAGCACCAGCCCGTAGGTGTGGAAGGCGAACGGGAGATACCAGTCGACGTTGCCGAGAACGCCGTCCCGGTACCAGCCGTCGGATACGTGGCATTCCTCGATCCTCTCGACCGACCGTTGGGCCGTGGCCGGGTCGCCCGGTGCGCCGATCCGTTCCCTACCCATGTGAACCAACAGCCTGAAGAACTGCCAGTTGTTGGCGGCCGGCTCGAACTCGTCGATGCCGTCCAGCCAGGCCAGGACCCGTTGTCGGGCCGGATCGTCCAGCGGATCCCAGAGGTGCTCGGGGGTGAAGGCGAGGGCGAACCCGATGGCCGCCATCTCGACCATCCTCTGGTCGTTGTCTCCGGTGCAGGCCCCCCAGTACTCCTGGCCGTCCGGGTCCGTTCCGGCGACCAGACCTTCCCGCCACCGCTCCCAGTGCGCGAACTCGCCACCGCCGACCACCAGGGGCACGATCCCGTAGAGCGGCCGGGCCCAGCCCTCTAGTTCGGCCACCCGTGCCTCGAACAGTGCGGCACCGCTGCCTAGACGGGCCCGGGCTCCGTCGGGCGACAGGTGCCGGACCACTGGTTCGACGAGATCGCGCACGGCCTGCTGGGCGTCAGCCTTCGAGGCGAACGGGTTGCCGGCCATCGGGTTGGCCCGCGGGTCAGACACGGTCGGCATCCTCCTCCGGGTTCCCACCGGCGTCGAGCCAGGCCCGCAGCGTGGCGGCGTCGGCGGCCAGGTTGGCCGGGTCATCGTCGACGACGAACTCGAGGAACGCCCAGCGGTCGCGGCCCGTGGCACCCCATGGTCCTCCGACGGGCACGGCAGACAGCGCCGGCTTCCACAGGGAGGCGCCGTCGGCCAGCCAGTTGCGGTCCCCGAAGCCCGTCCCCCAGGCGAAGACGTGTAGGTGGGAAAGTCGCCCGACGACATAGGCCAGTTCCGACAAGGCCACGGTGTCGTTGAGCGACGGGTCGGGCTGCCAGTAGGTGAAGAGGTCGGGGTGGTCGACAGCCGCCAGGACTTCGAGGGTCGACGCCGCAGTCTCGGTCAGCGTTCCGGGGTGGTACTCCAGCGAGGTGGCCAGCCCCCGTTTGGCAGCCGTCACCGTGGCGTGGGCGATCCCCTCCAGGATCTCGGCCCGCTCAACGGCCGGAGCGTCGGGACGGACGCCGTACGGGGTCCAGATGCGGATGTTGGACACGCCCAGGGCGAGTGCCGTATCGACTACCCGGGCCACCTCATCGCCCGGTGTACGCCCGGCCACCACGTAGGTGCCGTAGGACGGGCAGGCCAGCCCGGCGTCGAGACAACGATCGGCCACGTCGGCCGCCACGTCCAGTTCTCCGGCCGGCACGTGCACGTCAGCCCCCCACTCGATCCCTGCCAATCCGGCTTCGGCAGCCAGCGCCACGACGTCGTCCACCGCAAGGTCGCGGAACGTGATCGAGCAGAGGCCGGGCCGGATCGTCATGCGATTCGGTCCAGGTCCGTCCTGGTGACGGGGTGGAGCGGCGCCTCGCCGGCCACGAACCGTTCGACCTCGGTCACAGCCAACTCGCCCATCCGCCCGACCTCATTGCCGAGCGACCCGGCGATGTGCGGGGTGAGTACGACGTTGGGGAGGTCGTAGAGCGGCGACTCGGCAGGCAGCGGCTCGGGGTCCGGGGTGTCGATGAAGGCGCTGAGACGGCCTGACACGAGTTCGGCCTCGAGGGCGGCGGTGTCGATCAGGCTGCCTCGGGCGGTGTTGAGCAGCCAGGCGCCGTCGCGCATTCGGGCCAGCGCCGCGGCATCGAGCAGGTGGTGGGTCGACGGTAGGGCGGGGGCGTGGACCGAGACCACGTCGGAGGTCGCCAGCAGGTCGTCGAGGCTGAGGACGACCACACCGAGGGCGGATGCCCCGGCGTCGTCGAGGTACGGGTCGGAGACCACCACCTCCACGTCGAGGGTGCGGAGTCGTTCGGCCACGAGGCGACCGATCGTCGAGGCGCCGATGATCCCGATCCGGAGGCCCCGGTTGCCGACCGAGGCGGGGTCGACGACGCCCGTCGTGCCGCGGGCCTGGCGGTGCCTGTCCCGGATGCCGAACACGTCCTTGCCGAGCATCACGATCGCAGCGAACGTGAACTCGGCGACCGGAACGGCGTTGGCCGCTGCCGCCGACGTGATCGTGAGGCCCCGCTCCCAGAAGGCATCCGTGACGAGGCCCTTCACCGTTCCAGCCGCATGGGCCACGAATCGAAGCGAGGGGAGTCGGTCGAGTGCGTCGGCATCGAGCGGCGGGCATCCCCAGCCGGTCACGAGCACCTCGACGCCCTCGAGCCCGTCGAGGCCCGCAAGGTCGACCACGGCGGCGTCGGAGGCCAGTTCGATGACGTGACCGAGACGGCTCCGTGCCGCCGGATCGAAGAGTTGGTCCTCCAGGCCGGGGTACATGACGAGCAGTGCAGGTGTGGACATCACCTCCATTATCTCGCGTGGCGCCGGTGCCGACGCTGCCCGGCGGGCAATACTGCGACGCTGGATGGAGGAAATGGTTGTCTCCGGGTCCCGCACGGTCCATGATCTGGCGATGCCACGGGATTCGACGGCGGCTCCGGATCGCCGACGCGGCGGGCGGGCCGCACGCGTGGCGAAGAATGAGCAGGCGGTGGAGACTGCCGTCCAACCCCGCCGTCGGATCCCCACCTACGAACTCGTCGACGAGGATGGCCTCGACGCCCTCGAACGGCACGCCGACTGGATCCTCGGGGAGGTCGGTGTCGAGTTCCGCGGCGACGAAGAGGCCCTCGAGCTCTTCCGGAGCGCCGGAGCGGGCGTGGATGGCGAACGCGTGCTCTTCGAACCCGGCCTGGCCCGCCACCTGTGCTCGACGGCACCGTCCGAGTTCCGGATGCACGGACGCGATCCTCGCCACACCGTCACCATCGGTGGCGACCACGTCGTGTTCTCGCCGGCCTACGGACCACCGTTCGTCACCGACCTCGACCGTGGACGCCGCTACGCGTCCCTCGAGGACTTCGAGAACTTCGTCAAGCTCACCTACGCCACGCCGTGGCTCCACCACTCCGGCGGAACGATCTGCGAGCCCGTCGACGTCCCGGTCAACAAGCGGCACCTCGACATGGTCTACGCCCACCTCCGCTGGTCGACGAAGCCGCTCATGGGGTCGGTGACCTCGCCCGATCGGGCGGAGGACTCGATCGAGATGGCCCGCCTCGTCTTCGGCAGCGAGTTCCTCGAACACAACTGCGTCATCCAGGGGAACATCAACGTCAACTCGCCGCTGGTGTTCGACGATGTCATGTCCGGCACCCTCAAGGCATACGCCCGGGCCAACCAGGGGTGCGTGATCTCGCCGTTTATCATCGGCGGTGCCATGGGCCCCGTCACCCAGCCGGCCCTGCTCGCCCAGGCCCATGCCGAGGCCATGGTCGGCATCGCACTCAGCCAACTGGTCCGGCCCGGCTCGCCGATGGTCTACGGCAACTTCCTCACGACCATGGACCTCAGGAGTGGAGCCCCCACGTTCGGAACGCCCGAGGCCGTTCTGGCCACCTACGCGATCGGCCAACTCTGTCGGCGGTTGGGCCTGCCCCTGCGCTGCGGCGGCCACTACACCGCGTCGAAGACGGCCGACGCCCAGGCCATGCAGGAGTCCGCCGACGCCATGGGTGCCGCCCTGCTGGCCGGCGCCAACTTCGTCCACCAGGCTGCCGGCTGGCTCGAGGGCGGCCTCACCATCGGCTACGAGAAGTTCGTGATGGACGCCGACCACCTCGGCATGCTGCACCGAACGCTGCGGGGACTCGACATCGATGAGAACGGACTCGCGGCTGAGGCCTACCGGGAGGCCGGTCCGGGCATCACCTTCCTCGGCACCGCCCACACCCTGGCCAACTTCGAGACTGCCAACCACCCCTCGACGCTCCCCGACACCAACTCGTTCGAGCAGTGGACCGAGGACGGCGGCCTCGACATGCAGCAACGTGCCAGCGCCCGGTGGAAGCAGGTGCTCGCCGACTACGAACCACCCGCCATCGATCCATCCGTCGACGATGGCCTACGGTCCTTCGTGGCCGAGAAGAAGGCGTCCATGGACGACGCCTGGTACTGACCCCTTCGGACGGCACCCGGCCGGGACTAGGGTCCCGCCGATGACGGACCGGGTACGCACGAGCCACCTCCTCGGCCGACCTTCCCCCTGGGAGAGCACCCCATGACCCGCATCGTGTGCCTGAACGGCGAGTTCGTCCCCGAGGATGAAGCCCGCATCCCGATCATGGACCGGGGCCTGCTTTTCGCCGACGCCATCTACGAAGGAATGGGCGTGCTCGACAGTGGGATCGTCGACGTCCGCAAGCACCTGGCCCGCCTTCGCCGGTCCCTCGCAGAAGTCGGGATTCCCGAACCGCACACCGAGGAGGAGTTCCTCGGGATCCTCATGGAACTGGTGCGACGCAACGATGTTGACGAGGGCTTCCTGTACCTCCACGTGACACGCGGGGTCGCCGAACGGAACTACGTGCCGGTAGCGGGGCTCACCCCGACGGTGTTCGGATTCACCCAGCCACTTCAAGGAGCCCCGGCGGACGTCGAGCCAGCGGGGCTGACGATGAGTTCACAGCCCGACCTGCGCTGGGCCCGACGCGATGTAAAGACCACGAACCTCCTCGGCCAGGTGCTCGCCAACTGGGGGGCCTCCGAGGCCGGCGCTGACGAGGCGCTGCTGGTGGCTTCGGACGGCACCGTCACCGAGGGTGGAGCGGTGAGCTTCTTCCCGGTCGTCGGCGGGGCACTGCTCGTGCGCCCGCTCTCGAACGACATCCTCCCCGGCGTCACCCGCAGCACGCTGTTGGAGGTGCTCGAGGCCGAGGGGATCCCGATCGACGAGCGCACCTACACGCTCGACGAGGCGCTTGCCGCCGACGAGGCGATGATCACCGGTGCGTCCAGCTACGTCGAGCCGATCGTGGCCATCGACGGACAGGCCATCGGTGCCGGCGAACCCGGCGCACTCACACTCCACCTCCGCACCGCCTACCTCGCCCTCGTCCGCTCGCGCCTCCACCCGGACTGAGGCGGATTCCATGGTTGTCGACGCGACCCTCCCGGACGTACTGTCATGACCGGTATGGAGAACCTCCGCATCCGAAAGGTCCAACTGTCGCTCGAGCGTGTCCACCACGCCGGAGGGCCGGTCCTCGGCGAGCCCCTGCGCCGGGGTTCCATCGCCGCCGTGCTGGCCAATCCGTTCGCCGGGCGGCACGAGCCGGACCTGAGCGGGTTCATGGAATCGCTGATCCCCCTCGGTATGTCGATGGCCGAGGAGTTGCGCGACGCCCTCACCGCCCACGGCGGACGGATCGAGGGCTATGGCAAGGGCGCCATCGCCGGTGTGAACGGCGAACTGGAACTGGCTGCCGTCTGGCATGCGCCCGGCGGAGCGGGCCTGCGTGCGGCGCTCGACGACCCGAAGGCCATGGTGCCCGCCGCCAAGAAGGTCGGCGTGCTGGGCTGCCAACTGGACCTGCCGCTGGTGTACCTGCATGCCAGTTACCTGCGCAGCCACTACGACGTGGTGCCGGTGGTGGTGCCCGACGGGCCCCGGCCCGACGAGGTGGTCTACGCCCTCGGCATGTCGACGGGGCCGCGGCCCCACCACCGGATCGGCGGCTTCACCATCGACGAGGTCGAGGGAAGCGACGGCCTGCGCTGAGCGACCCGGAACCGTGGACGTTCGGCCGATGACATTCATCTAGACACCCTTCCGACTCCGTTATAGGTTCTCACTCCGTGGCGCACGACTGCGCCATCTGTCGCAACAGGCGAACCCCTACGCAAACTCCGAGGAGCACCCGATGACCCGCATGACCCCCAGCGAGGCCTTCGTCGAGACCCTGGTCGCGAACGGCGTCGAGACCGCCTTCGGCATCATGGGATCGGCGTTCATGGACGCCATGGACATCTTCACACCGGCCGGCATTCGCCTCGTGCCCGTCGTCCACGAACAGGGCGCCGCCCACATGGCCGATGGGTTCGCCCGCGTCAGCGGCCGCCACGGCGTCGTAATCGGCCAGAACGGCCCCGGCATCTCCAACTGCGTGACCGCCATCGCCGCTGCCTTCTGGGCCCACAGCCCGGTCGTCATCGTCACCCCCGAGACCGGCACCATGGGAATCGGCCTGGGCGGCTTCCAGGAGGCCAACCAACTCCCGATGTTCCAGGAGTTCACCAAGTACCAGGGCCACATCGTCAACGAGAATCGCATGGCGGAGCTCACCGCCCGCTGCTTCGACCGCGCCATCCTCGAGATGGGCCCCACCCAGCTCAATATCCCGCGTGACCGCTTCTACGGCCAGATCGACGTCGAGATCCCCGAGCCCATCCGCATCGAGCGAGGCGCCGGTGGCGAGCAGAGCCTCGACGAGGCCGCCGGCCTCCTCGCAGCCGCCGAGTTCCCGGTGCTCCTGGCCGGCGGTGGCGTGGTCATGGGCGGCGCCGTCGCCGAGACCATCGACTTGGCCGAGCGCCTCGGCTGCCCGGTCGTGAACTCGTACCTCCACAACGACTCGTTCCCGGCCAGCCACCCGCAGTGGTGCGGCCCACTCGGCTACCAGGGCTCGAAGGCCGCCATGAAGCTCATCGCCCGGGCGGACGTCGTCCTCGCCCTCGGCACCCGGCTGGGCCCGTTCGGCACCCTGCCCCAGCACGACATGGACTACTGGCCCGCCGATGCCAGGATCATCCAGGTCGACGCCGACGCCAAGATGCTCGGCCTCGTCAAGAAGATCTCGGTCGGCATCTGCGGCGACGCCGGGGCTACGGCGAAGGCCCTGACCGCCAGGTTGGCTGACCGCACCCTCGCCTGCGACGCCACACGCGACGAGCGTGCCGCGACCACGGCAGGCGAGAAGGCCGACTGGGAGGCCGAGCTCGACGACTGGACCCACGAGATCGACGACTTCAGCATCGACATGATCAAGGAGGCCATTGACGAGGAGGGCAACTGGCTGCACCCCCGTCAGGTCCTGCGCGAGCTCGAGAAGGCCATGCCGCCCCGGGTCATGGTCTCCACCGACATCGGCAACATCAACTCGGTCGCCAACAGCTACCTGCGCTTCGAGGAGCCCCGCTCCTTCTTCGCCGCCATGAGTTGGGGCAACTGCGGCTACGCCCTGCCGACCATCATCGGCGCCAAGGCCGCTGCCCCCGACCGTCCCGCCGTCTCCTACGCCGGCGACGGTGCCTGGGCGATGAGCATGGTCGAGGTCATGACCGCCGTCCGCCACCACATCCCCGTCACCGCCATCGTGTTCCACAACCGCCAGTGGGGCGCCGAGAAGAAGAACCAGGTCGACTTCTACGGCCGCCGGTTCGTCGCCGGCGAACTCGAGGGCGGTGAGGACTACTCGGAGATCGCCCGGGCCATGGGCGCCGAGGGCGTGCGCGTCGACCAGCTCGAGGACGTCGGCCCGGCGCTGCGGGCCGCCATCGACGCCCAGATGAACGACGGGAAGACCACGGTCCTCGAGATCATGTGCACCAAGGAACTGGGCGACCCGTTCCGCAAGGACGCCCTGTCCCGCCCGGTGCGCAACCTCGAGAAGTTCACCGACTACGTCTGAGCCTGCGCCCGCCGCTGCGGGCCCCTACTGCAGGCCCTTGATCGCCCCGCCGTCGACCGGGACCGATGCGCCGGTGATCGACCGGGCCGACTCCGAGCACAGGAACGCCACGATCCTCCCGAAGTCGCCCGGATCGCCGAGTCGCTGCGTGGGCACCGCCCGGGCCACCTCGTCGAGGTCGTCGTAGAGCTGGGCCAGCCGGTCGGTGGCGTGCACCCCCGGCTGCACGGTGTTGACCGTGACACCGTCGCCTGCCACCTCGGTGGCGGTGGTCTTGAGGAACGCCGTCAGGCCGGAACGGGCGGTGTTCGACAGGATCAGGTAGTCCATGGGCTGGCGCACCGCCGCCGATGTCACGGCGACGACCCGGCCCCAGCCCCGTTGCTGCATCGGAGGCACGAAGGCCTTGGCCAGGGCGACCATGGACAGCAGGTTCAGCTGGAGCGCCGCAGGATAGGCGTCGACATCGGTCGAGGCGAAGTTTCCGGGAGGTGGGCCGCCACCGTTGGCGATGAGGATGTCGACGTGGCCGAGAGCCTCCGTGGCGTCGCCGACCAGGGCGTCGACGCTGGCCGGGTCGGACAGGTCGACGGTGAGCATGACCGGGTCGCCGTCGAGCGTGGCGACGGCAGCGGCCAGCTTGTCGGCCGAACGGGAAGCCACCGCCACGCGCACGCCCTCCGCAGCCAGTGCCTGTGCGGATGCCAGTCCGAGGCCGGCCGATGCGCCGGTCACCAGTGCTGTGCGTCCCGAGATTCCGAGGTCCATTGCAGCCCTCCGTGGGGTTCGAATCGTCTGTCCGACCGGAACGTTAACGCTCCGAGATTCCACGACGGCACAGCGCCATGCGAGGATGCGCCGCATGGGAACACCCGGGGAGAAGACCGGCGGGCAGCTGCTCGTCGACTGCCTGCTCGCCCAGGGCGTCGACACCGCCTTCGGGGTCCCCGGCGAGAGCTACCTCGCCGTGCTCGACGCCCTGTACGACGCGGCCGATCGCCTGCGCTTCGTCGGCTGTCGACAGGAGGGCGGCGCGGCCTACATGGCCGAGGCCCACGGCCAACTCACGGGCCGACCCGGTGTCTGCCTCGTGACCCGTGGCCCGGGCGCCACCAACGCCTCGATCGGCGTCCATGCCGCACGTCAGAACTCGACGCCGATGCTGCTCCTCGTCGGCCAGGTCGAACTCGAGCACCGGGGCCTCGAGGCCTTCCAGGAGGTCGAGTACCGCTCGTTCTTCGACGACCTCGCCAAGTGGGTCGTCGAGGTCCAGTCGGCCGACGACATCCCGGCGATCGTCGAACGGGCCATGACCGTGGCGTGCTCGGACCGGCCGGGTCCAGTGGTGGTGTCGCTCCCGGAAGACGTGTTGCGGGAACTGACGACCGCTGTTCCCGGGCCATGCGTGGAGGTCGACGAGCGGCCGCCGTCGGATGGCGACATCGCCTCGGTGTGCGGTGTCCTCGCAGGCGCCGAGCGACCGGTGCTGCTGGTCGGCGGTGGCGGATGGACGGACGCCGGGCGGGTTCACCTGCGGTCGTTCGCCGAACGCAACGACCTCCCCGTCGTCGTCACATTCCGGCGCCACGACCTGTTCGACAACACCGACGATCGCTACGCCGGCGAGGCGGGAGTGGCCATGCCGGCAGCGGTTCGTCGGGCACTCGTCGAGGCCGACGTGGTGGTCGCACTGAACGCCCGGTTTGGCGAGATGGCGACGGGCGCCTACACGCTCTTCGGTGCCGGCTCGTCGGAGCGGCCGTCTGGGCAGTCGATCATCCACGTCCACGCCTCGGAGGCAGAGTTCGGAAAGGTCGTCGATGCCGACCGCACGGTCCATGCCGGCCCGAACGAGATGGCCGGAGCACTCGCAAACGTCGACCTCGAGGGTCGTGCCCGGTGGGCCCGATGGCGTGCCGAGTGCCGTGCGGCGTTCCTCGACACGCTCGACTGCCCGCCCCAACTCGGCGAACTCGACATGGGCGAGGTCACTGCCTGGCTGCGAGATCGGCTCCCAGACGACGTCATCGTCACCAACGGCGCCGGCAACTTCAGCGTCTGGCCCAACAAGTTCCTGGTCTACGGCGACCGGGCCCGCCTCCTGGGGCCGCAGAACGGGACCATGGGCTACGGCCTACCGGCAGCGGTGGCCGCGAAGCTGGCCGACCCGGAACGCACGGTCGTCTGCTTCGCCGGTGATGGTGACCTACAGATGAACATGGTCGAACTCGGCACTGCACTCCAGGAGGACGCCCGACCGATCGTTCTGGTCGTCGACAACTCGACCTACGGCACGATCCGGATGCACCAGGAGATCCACCATCCCGGTCGGGTGGTGGGCACCGACCTGGTGAACCCCGACTTCGTGGCGATCGCCGGCGCCTACGGCCTCCACGCCGAGCAGGTCGTTGCCACCGCCGACTTTGCCCCGGCCTTCGAACGGGCGCTGGCCTCGCCGACCGGTGCGCTGCTCCACCTCGTCGTCACCACCGAGCAGCTCACCCCCCGCCTCACGGTCGATCAGGCCAGGCAGGACGGCGCCTGAACGCGTCGGCTTCGCTCCCCCCGGTGGCGCGTGCGAGGATGCCGGCCGTGCGAATCGACTCCGAAGCCCTCAGCTGGTGGCTGTTCCTGGCCTGCTCGGTGGGGTTCACGGCCATGGCAATCCGGGAGCGCGACGTGTTGTTCCTCGTGTCGACGCTGTTCTTCCTCGCTGCCTGTCTGGTCTTCCTCGTCGGACGTCGCAGTGACTGAACGCGCGGCGACTGGATAGGTTCCCCGCGATGGCACGCAGCACCCATCAGGCACTCGCCGACGAGCGCAACGCCTCGGTGCAGATCTGGATCAACGACGAGTTCTTTCCCCGTGCCGAGGCGAAGATCTCGGTGTTCGACAGCGGCTTCCTCGTCGGCGACGGCGTGTGGGAGGGCATCCGCCTCCACCACGGCCGGTTCGCCTTCCTCGACCGGCATCTCGAGCGGCTATTCGCAGGGGCCACCGCCATCGACCTCGACATCGGCCGCACCAGGGACGAGGTGACCGCCGCCCTGCAGGACACGGTCGACCGCAACGACATGCACGACGGCGCCCATGTCCGCCTCATGGTCACCCGTGGCGACAAGAAGACCCCGTCTCAGCATCCGTCGAACGTCATCGGCGGACCCAACATCGTGATCATCGCCGAGCACAAGGTGGCCGACCCGTCGGTGGCCGACGAGGGCATCACCCTGTTCACGGCCACCGTGCGACGTCCCGGCCCCGAGGTGCTCGACCAGCGCCTGAACTGCCACTCGAAGCTCCACGAGGTCATCGCCCTCATCCAGGCCGTGAAGGCCGGCGCCGACGAGGCGCTCATGCTCGACCCGACCGGTGCCGTGGCCACCTGCAATGCCACCAACTTCTTCGTCGTCCGCGACGGCGAACTCTGGACGTCGACCGGCGTCTACAACCTCAACGGCATCACCCGGGAGGTCCTGCTCGAGGAGGCCGAGGCCGCCGGCATCCGGACCCACCAGGCCCCGTACTCGCTCACCGACGTCTATGCCGCCGACGAGGCGTTCGTGACCGGCACCTTCGGAGGCCTCACGCCGGTGACCGAGGTCGACGGCCGGCGCATCGGCGACGGCAGCGTGCCGGGACCGATGACGCAGCGACTGCGGGGGTTCTACCGGGAGGCCGTGGCCCGGGACGTGGGAGCGTGACCCTGCGCATCAACTGCTGCTCGGGGCCGCGCAACATCTCGACGGCGCTGATGTACTCGTTCGCACAGCGCCCCGACACGACGGCGCTCGACGAGCCCCTCTACGCCCACTACCTGCGCGTCACCGGCAGGGTGCACCCGGGCCGGGACGAGGTGCTCGCCACCCGGGACCCCGACGGGGAGCAGGTGGTGGCAGAGGTCATGCTCGGCGCCTACGACACTCCCGTCGTGTTCTTCAAGCAGATGGCCCACCACATCGTCGACCTGGACCGTGCCTTCCTCGGCGAGTGCCGCAACATCCTGCTCGTACGCGAGCCCACCGAGATGCTGGCCTCGTTGGCGGTCCGACTCGACGACGCCACGCTCGCCGACACCGGCCTCGAGGTGCAGGTCGAACTGCTCGACTCGATCATGGAGGCGGGGGAGGAGCCCGTGGTGCTCGACGCCACGGTGCTGCGCAGCGACCCGCGAGCGGCGCTGACCGAACTGTGCGGCCGGCTGGGGATCGACTTCGAGGAGGCCATGCTCTCGTGGCCCGCCGGCCCCAAGCCCGAGGACGGCGTCTGGGCGAAGCACTGGTACGACGCCGCCCACTCGAGCACCGGCTTCCGCCCCTGGGAGCCGAGCACCGTCACAGTGCCCGACCACCTGCGGCCGGTGCTCGACGCAGCGATCCCGCTCCACGCCCGCCTGGCCGAGTACGCCATCGTCCCGGCATGACCGGGCGGCCCACGGCTATCCGACTGGTCGATGCTCCGATCGTCGGCCCGGACAGCCACCCGGGCATCGGCACCAACATCCAGGGCCCGTCGGTGCTGCGCGTCCCCGGCTGGGTCGAGGAGCCGTTGGGGCGCCTGTACCTCTACTTCGCCGACCACAAGGGCGCACACATCCGGCTGGCGTTCGCCGACGAGGTCGCCGGACCGTGGGTCGTCCACCCGCCGGGCGCGCTCCAACTTGCCGACTCCGGGTTTCCGACG
>Ga0206681_10000897_pt1 | contig 14561 bp, 9 predicted proteins | sample M150012015metaG_FD_161048 | JGI IMG/M metagenome (GOLD analysis project Ga0206681, IMG submission 161048) | Ammonia-oxidizing marine archaeal communities from Monterey Bay, California, United States - M1 500m 12015 | ecosystem: Environmental > Aquatic > Marine > Intertidal zone | place: USA...
AGTCGAATTACTCCCATTGAAATTGAATGCATTTCCTGTTAAGCATTGATTTACGATGGGGTCTATCACTGCTGTAACCACTAACCCTGCTGATATGGTTATTTGATCTGTTCCTGTACAGCCAATAGCGTCTGTCACGGTTACTTCATAGGTGCCCGAGCAAACTCCAGATTGGTTTTGTGCCGAAGGTGTTGGTCCACCATCCCAGCTGTAAGTAAGTGTTCCAGTGCCCCCCGTTGAACTTGTTGACAACGTTCCGTCACAAGAACCTGTACAATTTTCATCTGTTCCACCGGCGGTCACTGTAATTCCGCCTGATGTGGTAATTGTTGCTGTTGAAGTAATTGAGCACCCTCCTGATCCTGTAACAGTGATCGTATAGGTTCCTCCAGGCAAAGCTGTGAAACTACCTGTTGAATTGCTTTGGCTAACGGGGCCGGAAATGGCATAGGTATATGGAGCTAAACCTCCTTGCGCAGGATCTACAGTTATTGACCCAGTAGATCCACATCCTCCACTTGTAGCATTAACAACGAGTGGATCCAACGTGTCCACAACAATTGTAATTGACTGGTAGCAGGAGTCAGAAATACCGTCTGTATACCACACACCATAAGTCGTAGTAGTTGATGTTGTAATTATTTGCGTTGAATCATCCGGAGAACCTGCCAGGTGCTCCCAATCGTAATAATATGAGTTACATGGATAAGTCGTTATGACCACATTATCCACTCCCCAATGATCGTAAATATTTGCGCTTGTAACGTCCTGGTACCAATGAAAAAGAGTTGACGTAGTCAGCGCTGCCGGTGGAAGAACAAAACAATATTGGTTCCAACCTGTCAATGTCGGATCATAACCACCACTTGGATTAAAATAATTGATCGTAATCCAGGTAGCGCCCCCGTCTATAGAATACTCCAAATAAACTCCTTCGTTAGGCAGGTCAGGGCCTTCACATGGTGCTGCTCCTCCTTGGGTTGCAAACATTAAATAGAAACATATTTCGCCTCCACATGACACATCTACCGGAACCGTCTCAAGTGTCCTTGGTGCAGGAGTCGTGCTTCCCATCCACATATACGTTCCACCATCGATCGATGGTCCACAAGGGTTATCGAATTGCCCCGCAGCTGATACAGACCAGCCCAACCCAACGGAACCTCCATCAAAGCTGCTGTTAACAAGGGCTGTTGACGTACCTGTTCCAACTGCAACCAGTGTTACACTGCCTCCTCCACAGGGTAATGTATCGGACGGAGACGGGGTTATTGTAATCCCACAAGGGCATGGGATGCCGCATACCGCTCCACAATCAATGCCTGTCTCTGATCCATTTTGTATACCATCATAACAATTGGGGCAAGGTCCACAAATTGTACCTCCGCAATCGATACCGGTTTCGTCTTGATTCAGTATGCCATCCGTACATGAAGGTACTGTTATTGTAATGTCAAAAGCAGTGCATTGGGGGCCACTTGAGGGATTGGTAGAAATGGTTATGTAATAGGTTGTGCCGGCGGTTAAGCTTAAATTTAAAATCTGAGGATCTCCTGTTGTACTTGTGTTGGATGCAACACAATTTGTACTAGGATCATCAGGACAGCCATCAAATACAAATACTCCGGTATAAGAAGAAGTATTATTCAATGTTATATCTATGGTCTCATTAACTGCAGGTGTGTAAGCGTATGTATAATCATCGCCATTTAAATATGCACTTCCACAAGCATCACCCATTGAGTAATCATCACAATTCTCGCAGGTTGTTTGAGATGTTATCAGCGGCAACGAGCCTATAAGCGCAGCTGTATCGCAATTAACACAAGAAACAGGTGCAAATCCACAAGAAATAGTTGCCTCCCAACCGGGAAATGGATTCGCTGCGTCTGAATCCCACAAGAAAGTTAAGCACCCACTTGTTCCTGTAATGATTCCCGGGGGTATGGCTGAAAAAGGGCTTCCAATTACAAGAGGAGAAGCAGTGGTCGGTCCATCATAAATGTACAAGTAATCGGCACCGGCCTCAACATCCCAAAAAGTAAAGTCAAAAAGGATCTGTAATGGCGGAGGTAAGGGTGTACAGAATGTTATTTCATAAAGGTCATTGTTGCCGTAATTTCCTGCGCTTCCTCCTGGATCAACAAAGGTTCCGGCACATGTATTAATGGTACCACCTGTTGTGATATTATATACTTGTGAGTAATTCGATTGGCCAAGCATTAAAGAGGCGAAAACCAAAATGAATATCTTGTAAAATAATTTCATATCAGTTCGCGAGCTATTTTAAATTTGTAATTGACATCCGATTGGGATGACCATATATATAAGCGATTGACTTTGCCGATAAATACGTTGCTTCGGCCTCGGTAACGATGAACGGTTCCGTCAGGTCATCTTTTTCTACTGCTACGGCATCTCTGATAATCAGGATCTCAATTGCCGAAATCAATTCTGAAGTGGCATCGCTGTACCGTTTATTTTTCTCAATCTCATCTTGTGTCCCGGAACCATTTTTGGCAGACGATATTTTGTCGCGCATGGACAATATTGCACTTCTTAGGTCATGAAGGTCCAGACTATAAAATTTACTTTGGTTACTCTGCTCGCGTTTCTCTTCAATTAAAACGGTAAGATCAGTTAGTTCAAATCCTGAAAAGTGAACGTCTTTGACGCCTATTTCCGACCATCCCGCAAATAATGTCAATCCTGCTTGTGACATATCACAGTCACCCTGCAATATTTGATCAGGTGCCATTGAAATGGTAACTGAATACTCTTCGTCAACATCATCACAGGTTTGACACTTCCCAGAATAATACAGGTCCATGTGATAACTAATCGAGCAATTATGTTCTTCAGAATTATGAAACTTTAGAAGTACGTTTCTCCTATCGTAGCCGGCATTTCTGGGACAATCTTCGACCTTAGCAAATATTTCAATCCCTGAAATCTCTTGATACAATGACCACTCTTCCGTTGCCATGTGTTGAGCGCGAAATTTCCCGGCCCATACTATAACGATGATTAACAATCCCAACCGCATATGCGGACAGTATCTGAACTTGCGAAAATATTTACGAATGCAGGCATCATCGCCCACGTGGTGTAAGGTAGTTTTCATGTTAGGTGGCTAACTTCCGAAATGCAATTGGCGTTACTGTATTTCGGGCTTGCATAAATTTAGCAATACGAAACGTTTATTCGCCTTAAGTTTTACGGTGAGCACATTTTTAACAGCTTTTGATTTTTTTGTTGTATTCTTAACACAATTGATTAATGGATGATCCACCAAGGTGCCATTTGTTTGGTATTTTTACCAAAAACAAACAACATCCAGTTGTTATAGGGTTATGAATATTCGGAACGTAAAAGACTATGCTTCTTACAAGCTTAAGAGTACTAAGCTGATCAGTATTCACTCGCCTTTTATTTACGAGGTGGCAAGTAAGGTCATATATGAATCCGGCGAATATTATTCATATAGCCACATTGAAAACATCAGGAAGAAATGGCTGAATGACAACAGTAGTATAAGCGTCAATGATTTTGGTGCAGGATCAAAAATATTCAAAGAAGGTAATCGAAAAGTTCGTGATATATGTAAGTATTCAGTCAAGCCAAAAAAGCATGGTCAGCTTCTGTTTCGCCTTATCAATTTTTTTCAACCTAAATATATACTTGAACTTGGCACCAGCTTAGGGTTGACCACTATTTATATGGCCTCTGCAGCAAGAAATTCTAAAGTCATTTCAATAGAGGGTGATTACAACACCTATTTACTGGCTAAGAAAACAGTAAAGCTGGCAAAAGTCAGAAATGTTGATCTGGTCAATGCCAGATTTCAAGATGTGTTACCCGATTTAATTGATCAATGCAAACAATTGGATTTTGTGTTCATTGATGGACATCATAATAAGGACGCAACCTTAGCGTACTTTGAACTTTGTTTGAAAAAAAGTCATTCTGAAACTATTTTTGTTTTTGATGATATCAACTGGACAGCTGAAATGAAAGAAGCATGGGGGATCATTAAAGCAAATTCATCAATTACGATAACTATTGACCTTCATACAATGGGAATTGCATTCTTAAAAGAAGGGATTAAGAAACAGCACTACCTATTGAACTTCTAGTTCGAGAGAATGGCACATAAACTATATTTCAAGACCAACATAGATACAATGTTTAGTATCTTACCTTTATTTGCAATAAGAATATCAGCATGAAAATCTATACAAAAACAGGCGATAATGGTGAAACGTCTTTGTTTGGCGGGAAACGAGTAAAAAAAAACAATGTCCGAATAGCAGCTTATGGAACAACGGATGAGCTTATGGCTTACATTGGTTTACTTCGCGACCAAGAAATACAGAGCAATTATCAAGAGATATTATTGGAAATACAGGATCGTCTTTTTACCGTAGGCGCAAATTTGGCGGCAGATCCAGCTAAATCGCAGCTGAAGAAACCATTAATAGTAATTCAGGACATTGAATTTCTTGAATCCGAAATTGATGAAATGGAAAAGCACCTGCAACCTATGAAAAATTTCATTCTGCCCGGTGGTCACCCCATTGTTTCTTATTGCCATGTAGCTCGCTGTGTTTGTCGCAGAGCAGAACGGTTGGTAGTTGAGCTTACTGAAGATAACGCCAACCTGGAATTAGAATTAATCTATTTGAATCGACTGAGTGACTTCTTGTTCGTGTTGAGCAGAAAATTGTCTAAAGACCTAAATGTTGAGGAATTGCCTTGGAGCCCTCGACTTTAGAGTATTTTACCAATTATTGTGTATAGTATTTAGAGCTTTATCAAATTTTTATTGCATATGTAATCAAAAAAATTATTTTTGCGTAAAATTTACAACCCAAACAACTGGGTTGTGGGTAAAGCATAGATAGATTATGTATTGGACATTAGAATTAGCCTCTTATTTGGAAGACGCTCCTTGGCCAGCTACCAAGGACGAGTTGATCGATTTCGCTATGAGAACCGGTGCTCCTCTAGAAGTAGTGGAAAATCTTCAATCAATTGAAGATGAAGGAGACTCTTATGACAGCATTGAAGAAATATGGCCGGACTACCCAACAAAAGAAGATTTTTTCTTTAATGAAGATGAGTATTAGGGGAAATTTGCTTCCATTACCATCGTAGCCTTAACTTACAGTTGGGGCTTTTTTGTGGCATTTTGTCAGCCTTTTTCTTTTGGTACAATTTCTGAAACACTTGAAACACATCAAATTGGGGCATTAACATTTTTGAAAATGCAAGTTTTGTGAGACCTACTGTCATTATTTCAATTAAATTTGCTCCACTTTTAAATCAATAGATTAATGCTAGGCGGAATTATCAAGAAATTACTAGGCGGAAGTGAGGGGGGTGCTGACATGAAGGAAATCAACCCGTACGTCGAAAAAACAAAGCCAGAATTTACCAAACTGAATACTATTTCAAATGACGAGCTAAGGGCAAAGTCTGAAGAATTTCGAACTCGGTTAAAGGATTACGTTACCGAAGAGGAGAATACACTCAAGGAACTATCTATCAGGGCAGAGGACCCGTCTACGCCAATTTCAGAGAAAGAACAGGTCTACGCCGAAATTGACAAACTCGAGAAAGAGATTGACACTAAACTTGAAGTAGTATTAGACGAGATCCTCCCTGAAGGTTTTGCCGTTATTAAAGAAACTGCCAGAAGGTTCAAGGAAAATAAGGAAATTGAAGTTACTGCAACAGCTTTGGACATTAAGTTAGCCGAAACAAAAAACCACATTAAAATTATTGGCGACAAAGCAATATGGAAAAATTCATGGGACGCTGCGGGCACCGAAGTTGAATGGAACATGGTGCATTACGATGTCCAGCTCATCGGTGGCACTGCACTTCACAAGGGAAAGGTAGCTGAAATGCAAACTGGTGAAGGAAAAACCCTTGTGGCAACTTTACCGGTGTACCTGAATGGATTAACAGGAAAAGGTGTGCACGTCGTTACGGTAAACAACTATTTGGCTAAAAGAGACAGTGAATGGATGGGGCCTATATACGAGTTTCACGGACTTACAGTAGACTGTATTGACAAACACACGCCCAATTCTCCCGAAAGAAAAGCAGCTTACCAATGCGATATCACTTTTGGGACAAATAATGAATTCGGTTTTGACTACCTGAGGGATAATATGGTCAATGACCCTGAAAATTTGGTGCAGAAAAAACACAATTACGCAATCATTGATGAGGTTGATTCTGTACTCATTGATGACGCCAGAACTCCACTTATCATCTCCGGACCAACTCCCCAAGGAGATCAACATGAGTTCCAAGAGCTTAAGCCTAAGGTTCAGAAATTGGTAGACTCACAGAGAAAGCTTGCACATAATTATCTTACTGAAGCCAAAAAGAAATTAGTAGCCCTTTCCACTGAAGGTGGTGAGAAGAAAGAAATTAAGAAACAAATTGAAGAGGGAGGAGTTGCCCTGTTAAAGGCATTTCGAGCTTTGCCTAAGAATAAAACTCTGATAAAATATTTGAGTGAGCCTGGTATAAGAGCGCATTTGCAGAAAACTGAAAACCACTATCTACAAGATCAGGGTAAAGAGATGAAAAAAATAGACATCGATCTTTTCTTTACTATCGATGAAAAAAACAACTCCATAGAGATCTTGGATAAAGGTATTGATCTGATCTCAGGCGAAGAAGACCCGACCTTTTATATTATGCCAGACATAGGCTCCATGGTTGCGGAAATCGAAAATTCAGACGCATCAGAATCTGAGCAGCTAAAAAGGAAGGATTCCATGCTCAGGGATTATCAGGTTAAAGGTGAGCGCATACACACCATGAACCAGCTCATGAAAGCTTATACCCTGTTTGAGAAAGAAGTGGAGTATGTTGTCATGGAGAATAAGGTTAAGATCGTTGACGAACAAACCGGTCGTATCATGGATGGCCGACGTTATTCAGATGGTCTTCATCAAGCTATTGAAGCGAAAGAAAATGTGAAAGTTGAGGCGGCCACACAAACCTACGCTACCATTACACTGCAGAACTATTTCAGAATGTACCACAAGCTTGCGGGCATGACAGGTACCGCAGAGACAGAGGCAAAAGAACTTTGGGACATCTACGAGCTTGATGTAATGTCCATCCCAACGAACAAACCGGTACAAAGAGATGACCGGGAAGATCTGGTTTTTAAAACTGCCAGAGAAAAATACAATGCGATCATTGAAGAAATTGAAAGTTTAGTTGCACTGGGCAGGCCTATTTTGGTTGGAACAACTACCGTTGAGATCTCCGAATTGCTAAGCAAGCTGCTTTCAATGAAGAAGATAAAACACAATGTACTTAATGCAAAATTACATCAGAAGGAAGCAGAAATTGTTGCAGAAGCCGGATTACCCGGAAATGTAACTATTGCTACCAACATGGCCGGTAGGGGAACCGACATTAAGCTGGGCCCCGGAGTAAAGGAAGCCGGTGGATTGGCAATAATAGGTACAGAAAGGCATGATTCGCGTAGGGTTGACAGACAGCTCAGGGGTCGTGCAGGTCGACAAGGGGATCCGGGATCAACTCAGTTCTTTGTCTCTTTGGAAGACAACCTGATGCGTTTGTTCGGGTCGGAAAGGATCGCAAAAATGATGGATCGCCTAGGGCTGAAGGAAGGCGAAGTGATACAACATAAAATGATCACAAAGTCGATCGAAAGAGCTCAGAAAAAAGTAGAGGAGAATAATTTTGGTATTAGAAAGAACCTGCTGGAATATGACGATGTAATGAACTCCCAGCGTAATGCTATTTACCGTAAAAGAAAAAATGCATTATTTGGAGATCGATTGGATCTGGATATCGACAATACGTTTCAAGAAATTGCTTCCAGTATTGTCGACTACAATGTTGAAACCGGAGATTTTGAGAATTTTAAGTTGGAGTCGATCATGTATCTGGCGGTAGAATCACCCATTGCCGAAGAAGATTTTTTCAAGGTCGATGAAACTGTGTTGACAAAGCAAATGTATGAGTTGACAAAGAAAGCTTATCTAAGGAAAAATGAGGCAATTGTCGAACAGGCAATGCCTGTTATTTCTCAGGTCTATGAAACACAAAGAGATCAATATGAAAATATGGTGATCCCGTTTTTTGATGGGAGAAGGAAGATCAATCTCGTTGTCAATCTGGTGGATTCATTCAATAATAAAGGAGGAAATATTGCCAAGGAATTGGAAAAAATTGTCACACTGGCCATCATTGACCAGGAGTGGAAAGAGCACCTTCGAGAAATGGATGACCTCAGGACGTCTGTTAGAAATGCCCAGTACGAGCAAAAAGATCCACTTTTGATCTATAAGCTTGAATCTTTTGAGCTATTCAGAGGAATGATGGATCAGCTGAACAAAGACACCTTGTCATTTCTGATGCGCGCTCACTTACCTACCCCTGAGGAAGAACAAAAGGCCTCCAGAAGACAGATGCCTAAGCAAACTGACGTTTCTAAACTCCAGACGGGAAGAAGTAATTTGACCGATGCTTCTCAGCAAAATCAACAAGCCGCAAGCAGACAACAGAACGGCGAACCGGTAAAACGAACCCCGGACGTAAGAGAGGTACGAAAGATCGGCAGGAATGACAAAGTGAAAGTACTCAATGTCAGATCCGGAGAAACAAAAGAAATGAAATTCAAACAAGCCGAACATCTGATTGCAAACGGGGTATGGCAGCTTGTTGACGAGGATTAACAAATTGTGCTCCCTTTCACAAAAGTGAAATAAAACAGCTAATTCAGCCACCCATCCCGATCTAAAGATCTGTATTGGATCGCCTCTGCAATGTGTTTTACGTCGATCGACTCTCCTCCATCCAGATCGGCAATTGTTCTTGCTACCTTGAATATTCTCCCATAAGATCTTGCACTCAGACCCAATCGATTCATTGCCATTTTTAATACTTTTTCTCCCCCAGCATCTATTTCGCAATATTTTTCCTGCAACCGAGGAGTGATTTGTGCGTTGGCATGAATCCCGGGATAGTCCCGGTATCTATCCATCTGTATTGCTCTCGCTTTTACAACCCTGGAACGAATTTCATGGCTGGTTTCTCCTTTCGCTTTCTTAGACAGCTCTTCATACGGAACCGGATTCACTTCGATGTGCAGATCGATTCGATCCAGTAGAGGGCCCGAAATCTTATTCAGATATCTCTGGACAGCAAAACAAGAATCGGGGTGTGATTGGTTAGGATCAAAAAAGTCGCCACTTGGAGAAGGATTCATTGCTGCTACAAGCATAAAGCTTGCAGGATAATCGACAGAAGCCCTTGCCCTTGAAATTGTCACCACACGATCTTCGAGTGGTTGTCGCATTACCTCTAAAACCTGTCGGCTGAATTCAGGTAATTCATCCAGAAAAAGTATTCCGTTATGCGCCAGAGATATTTCGCCTGGCTTTGGATTTGTTCCTCCACCTACCAATGCGGCACCCGATGATGTGTGATGTGGTGATCGAAACGGTCTCCTTATTACCAACCCTTTGTTTTCGCCAAGGATTCCGGCAACAGAATGCACCTTTGTTGTCTCCATCGCTTCTTCAAATGTCAATGAGGGTAAGATCGTTTGCATTCTTTTTGCAAGCATAGATTTCCCTGATCCGGGAGGACCTATCAAAATCACGTTATGACCTCCTGCAGCTGCAATTTCCAGAGCTCGTTTCACATTCTCCTGTCCTTTCACATCTGAAAAGTCCATATCCGGCCACTCTTCTTCAGGATTTAATAATCGAGTTGCAGGTCTGGAGAAACTCTTCAATTTGATCTTTTTATTGAAAAAATCAATTACGTCCCGTAAATTTTCAGCACCCAGCACCTCAATTCCATCCACAATCGATGCTTCCTGAACGTTTGATCCAGGAAAAATGACTCCCTTAAATCCTTCTTCAAGCGCTTTTAAAGCAATTGATAGTGCACCTTTAACAGGACGAAGGCCTCCGTCCAAGGCTAATTCTCCCATAATTATATAATCCCCAACGTGTTTCTCAGGAATAAGGCCAGCGGCGGCCAGGATCCCTGTTGCAATCGTAAGGTCGTATGCACTACCCTCTTTTTTGATATCAGCAGGAGCCAAATTAACCGTAGTTCTTTTTACCGGTATGCGGCAACCCACATTCATAGTTGCAGCTGAGATCCTATGCCAGCTTTCTTTTACAGCGTTATCGGGCAGACCCACCATGTAAAATTTTTTTCCCCTGGCAACATTGACCTCAATGGTGATTTTTAATGCGTCTATACCACAAACCGCAAATCCATAAGTTTTAATAAGCATATTTTGAAATTTTGGATGGCAAATGTAGTCCTTTGACCAATGCTATTGACAACCAAAAACCATGCAGAATGCTACGTTTAAATGTATGTACTACGTACATAATATTTCAACAATTTTTTCTTATTTATTTACAGGTCTGTCTTCTCGAATCGAAGCAATACGATCGAAGAATTTTAAATTATCATGCAGCTTAAATCTTAGGGTCTGAATCTGGCAATTACCCCTACCTGAAAGATCGATCCACCTCCCAGGCCAACTTCCGTAGTCATCCCAATGTTATCCGAGAACAAGAAACGCGAGCCAAAGTAGATTCTAGCTGAAAGAGGACTAGTAACGTTGTCAATTAATTTTGGAAGACACACGAATCTCGTATTCATGGGATCTAACTCACTGTCAGGGTTTTCCTGGCGCTCTTGGGTATAACCAATTCCGGTACCTGTATACAAGTCAACGCGATCAAAATTTCCAAAATGAAACATGACGCGACCCATTAAGCGCAATTTCGTTTGGCTCCAGACAACCGAACTATCAGTACAAGCACCCGTTATTGGATTATATATGGCATTAGGAATGGTCATGTTATATCCACACTTTTCATAATTCGCTTCAAAACCAAGACCAATATTGTCGGTAGCAATATACTCGAACCTCCCACCAATTTGAACCGGTGACCCAGTTATATCAAAACTCTCATTGTTGTCAAAGATTTTTGAATAAACCAAATATGTTACCCCCGCATTCGGAAACCCGATCATCGGTTCAACGACAATCGTTCCGGCCAGATCCTGAGCAAAGGAAGTTGAACTGATAACGAGGAATATGGCAAATAGAAAGCGTTTCATAACTGTTAGTTTTTTGTTCAATTACATCTTCTTAACCGGTTCAGATGCTTACCATATTAATACGTCACAAGTAGTCAAAAGGAAGCACTTATACATCAAAGTAACAACCAAAAGGCTTTTAAAACGATAGCCGATTTACCAACTGACAGTTTGGGTTTACCAAATAGATGTTACTATTCAATAATTTGACCCCTCTCTACTGCAGCACTTAAAATAACCTAAACGATAGCTAAAAACCAAATTCACAACAACCGGTTATTCCTAGTTCAGTTCAGCTTGGCTAGGGGCCTGACAATTCGTGAACGATCGTGTTTATGTTATTGATGCCCTCTCTGATATGGCTTTCGACGTCTTTCAATTCCTGCTGAAGTGAGGAGAGTTTGTTGTTTGTTTGCTCTACCAATTTCCAATCATCACTGCAGCTGTAAATTTTGGCCATACCTTTGGTCTGTTGTTCAAATTCATTCACCACTTTAGTGCAACTTTCTTTGATCTCCACAAGCAATTTAAGCTCGTCTCTGATCTTCTTAAATTCTAACGTAGCTTTTTCACACTGATCCGGATGAGTTCCTTTGAATTTTGCAAGAACCGGCTTCCCCTTTTTCACATTTTCATTCAAACTTGCGGTCACATCCTGCCTGCTCTTTTCAATCGACCCAACCGAATTCCTACATTTTTTAATGTGATCAGCAACCTCACAATATTTCACAATTGGTACTAATTGCTCATTGGTATATTTGGCAAACTCATTTCCCTTCTTGGTAAGCCCGTTGCCACGAGACTGAATTTCTTTTAATCCGCCTTTAAACTTCTTTTTGGTCAGCTTCAGTTTTTGCCACTCTTCGCTGCCTGTCGACACCTTGTCCTTCCCTTTTGTATAGCTGAGAAATTCCGTGTATTCCTGATTCAGGTCATTTTTGAGCCCCATTAACTCATCAAGGTCGGTTTGAAAGGCCGAAAAAAGCTGTTCTGCGGTCAGGAAAGGATCCTTGTCATTCTGACAATCCAGCTCCATGTACTCCGATCTGATCGTATTGAAATCTTTCGTTATTGTGTTGCAGTTAGAATTCACTTTATCTAAACTTGATTTCAAGCTTCGATCAATCTCTGCAGTATTATAATACAAAGTGCAACTATTGAATAGAAAGACAACAAACACAATACGTCCGATTTTCATTCTATTTGACATCTTTGAAGGTATAGGTAATTGGCTTGTTCACCAAAAAATTGTCTTACTTCTCCCCGATCTTAAAGATCAGTGGAACATCGATAGGCGGAAGACATTTTTCATTATCACAAACCATGTAATTGACTTTTCCAGTCAGCCCGAATGAAGCTGCAGTTCTCCGGATGATCCTCTGTGTGAATGTTGTTTTCCCCTGAAAATATCTAACGTTCATACCAAAGTTCTTATCGTACTCTTCTTTGGCAGCACCTTCAAAAACAATTCCTTCAAGCTTACAGCTATCTGTTGGCATGAATTCAAAAACAGTCGGAAGTGGCCCTTCATTCGATTCCAATCTCTGAGAATACAAATGCCAACCTTCATCTATCTTGACGTTTATCCTCAATTCAATAGTATCGTTATTCGCCTGCCATTCAGCTTCACTCTGCCATTGAACATGGTTTTCAATTCCATGGAAGTTAAAAGATATCTTTCTTTCCAGAACAGAGCCTCCGGTAGTTTTGTTTACCTCGCAGCCATACATGCCCAAAAGAAGAATCAAAAGACCAAGAGCCGATAATATACTTCCTTTCAATTTCATCAGGTTTTAAAGTTAACAACTTCTTTTGTTAAAACAGAATGATATTGTATCGTTTATTGATCAACTGTTAGTTCAAAAGGTTCATCTTTTGGTGGAAGACAGCGACCATTTTCGCAAACCATAAAAGAGATCATCCCTTTCAGGGTAAAACTTTCCATTGAATTTCGTTTCACCTTCGCTTTGAATATGGCTTTATCGCTGAATTCAACTATCTCGCAATCCCATACAGAATCAAAATAGGCATGTGTATGTTCCTCTGCAATGTCACCCATAAGTTCATAGCTATCTGATTCAGCAAAGGTGATCAATGTTGGCAGTGGCCCATCAAAACCGGTTAAAAATTGTGAGTAGGTATGCCAGCCTGCATCAATTGCACCTTCGATCCTGACTTCAACAATGGAGTCAGAAATAGTGGTTGCAGAGTAGCTCCAATCCACATGATAGTCGACTGCCTGCAGCACTGTTTGTCCACCATTGTTATTCCTAACTACGGTATATTCTCCTGCCTTCACCTTATCCATAGCGCGAAGTCCTGCACACAACCAATTCGCATACGCATCAGCGTCCGGGGTATAGCCAACACAATGGGTTAATAAATACTCTTCCGGACTTAAAAGTGCGTACCAAGGTTGTGCAGCATTTCCAAATCGCATTCCTTCAAATGTTGCCCATTTCGTGCCCACCATAATGATCTTCTTATCCTTCAATGTCCCGTCTGCCAGCTGCTGCTTTACAGTGCCTTGTTCTTGGGGCTCCAGCTCATTTTTGTCGTCCACGTACAACGAAACAATAATGTAATTTTCCACCAGAAGCTCTTCTACTTCCTCAACTCCCCAGACGTGCTCTTCCATCTTTCTGCAATTTACACATGCATAGCCTGTGAAATCCAGCATCATTGGTTTGCCGGATTTTTTTGATAACGCCAAGCCCACTTCATAATCTGTAATATGGTAGTGGACTTTCATTTCCTCTTTGTTTGAAGCCACTATGAAGTCCGTAAGTTCATCTAAAACATCTATTTTCACTGCCTCTGCCCTTAGCTCAGGATCTTCAATTTCAAGTGAAATTCCTTCTATTCCATTTACGTCATTGTTATACCAGCTATACCATGTTGAAGGAGGGAAGCCGCTAATAAGTCCGGTACCCCAGAATTGATTTTCCTTTGGCAATATTCCGGGGGTCAAATAGATTCCAAAAGCTAAAAACAAGGCAGCAAAGGATAGCCTTGTTTTTGAGATTTTCTGATTTGGAGAATCATGAGGAAAGCGAAACCATCCAAGCAAGTACCCCGCTGTTGCAAAAGAAATCAGCACCCAGACCAAGTAGAATGTCTCTCTGTGTACAATTCCGAAACGGTAAACAAAATCTGCGTTAGACAAGAATTTCAAAGCTAGCCCCAGCTCAACAAATCCAAGAACAACTTTTACAGTGTTCAACCAGCCACCTGACTGTGGTAGCTTCTTTAAGATCGAAGGAAATCCAGCAAAAAGAGCAAAGGGCAATCCTAGACCAACTCCAAATCCCAGCATTGCCATTGTTATTGGAACCGGACCATCTTTCAAAGAACCAGCTAATACAGAACCGAGCAGCGGACCTGTACAGGAAAAAGACACAAGTGCCAATACCAGCGCCATAAAT
>Ga0206681_10000899_pt1 | contig 14555 bp, 11 predicted proteins | sample M150012015metaG_FD_161048 | JGI IMG/M metagenome (GOLD analysis project Ga0206681, IMG submission 161048) | Ammonia-oxidizing marine archaeal communities from Monterey Bay, California, United States - M1 500m 12015 | ecosystem: Environmental > Aquatic > Marine > Intertidal zone | place: USA...
TTGGGCCACTCGGCGTCGTCCAGAAGCCGGGGCAATGGGCAAGCTGTACGCCTTTGAGGCCAACCTGTCTTTGACCGGTTCAAACGCTGACCACCGTACGATGGTGGCTCCGGCAGACCAAGGGCGCGTAGCTGCGGCTTTGCTCGGTGAGCTCACCGGCCATGCCATGGTTTCCGATATGGATGCTGGCCTCAAGTCTGCTGTGGCTCTGGCTGCCCGTGATTTGAAGGCTGCTGGCTCTAAAGGACTTGTGGTTGCAGGGTCGAATGACCTGAACATTCAACGCCTTGTGGGCGCGATAAACCGCGCACTTGGAGCGTTTGGCACGACCATCAAATGGGAGGGCAACAGGATGTTTGCAGGCGACCACTACGCTTTGGCCTCGCTGACAGCGGATATGAACGCAGGGAAGGTGGCATTGCTAGTGATGCACGGATGCAACCCGGCCTACAATGCCCCCGATGCTGAGGGCTTCATTGCCGGTTTGGACCAAGTTGGCTTTAGCGCATCCACGGCGCTATATGCAGACGAGACGTCAAGCCGATGCACGGCTTCTACACCGACCCATCACTGGCTCGAATCGTGGGGCGATTTGCAGCGTGCAGCCGGTTCAGTGGAACTGATGCAGCCCGCGATTTCACCGCTTTTCAACTCGCGTGAGGCGGGTGAGAGCTTCCTGGCTTGGACAGGAGCTCCGCAGGACTGGAACAGCTATGTGCGCGGCACAATGAATGCAAAGGCCTGGAATGAGGGCCTATATGCTGGCTCGATGAGCAACAACGACGCGGTGGAACCTGCTGCTGAAGTTTCTGCGGTGAGCATCCTTGCCCCGGCCATGGCGGTGAATGAAACCAAGGGCGGAAAATTCCAGGCGACCTTCTATCAGAAGGTGACCATCGGCGACGGCCAATCCATCGGCAACCCCATGTTGCAAGAGACACCCGACCCTATTTCGAAGGTCACGTGGGACAACTACGTGACGATGTCGCGCAGTGACATGGAGGACTTGGGCTTGAATTTGCACCTTGCAGAAAAGGACCACGCTTCGCTGGTTCGCGTGAACGTCGGCGATCGCAGCGTGGAGTTGCCTGCATTCATGCAACCTGGTCAAGCGCCAGGTACGGTGGGCATCGCTTTAGGCTTCGGCCGAGGTGCGAACGGTGAGGCCATCGGCCGCGCTGCGTACCAAGTGGGGGAAGACGGCGAGCACTTGACGGATGAAAACGGCAACTTGATGCCGATTGGAGAAAACGCCTTTGCGCTGGTGGGCGATCAGAGCGGTTTGCCGCAGTACGTGGCTTTGAATGTGAGCATCGAATCGATGGGCGGAACGTATGCCTTGGCCTGCACGCAGATGCACCACACGTTTATGGGCCGTGATTCGATTGTAAAGGAGACGACCCTGGGCGCTTTTGTCCCAGAAATGTCTGCAGCGCGAGGCGAAGCTTCTTGGAACAAAGCGATGGGGCTTGGTGTTCATGCGGATATCAACGGAGACGGCGAGATCAACGCGCTCGACCAAAAAACGCTCGACAACTTTGATATGTGGCACGAGCACGCCGTCGGCGAAGTGGGTCACCGCTGGGGCATGGCGATCGACCTGACGAGCTGCACGGGATGCAGTTCCTGTGTAACGGCTTGTCACATCGAGAACAATGTGGCTGTGGTAGGAAAGGACGAAGTCTTGCGCCACCGGGATATGCATTGGATGCGGATCGATCGCTTCTACGCTTCGGATTGGAATAAAGAGCGCGGCGCTGAGGAAGGCTTGGGGGTGGTCGGCACTTATGCGAAGATGGAGGAGCCTTCGGCAAACCCTGAGACGGTCCACATGCCGATGATGTGCCAGCACTGCACCCATGCACCGTGTGAGACGGTTTGTCCGGTTGCGGCCACAACCCATAGCAACGAAGGCATGAATCAAATGGCCTACAACCGTTGCATCGGTACGCGGTATTGTGCGAACAACTGCCCGTTTAAAGTCCGTAGATTCAATTGGTTCAACTACAACGGCAACAGCAAGTTTCAAAGCAGCAACCCCGCTCAGGACGCCATGATGCGCTTGGTCTTGAACCCCGATGTGGTGGTTCGCACAAGGGGTGTGATGGAAAAGTGCAGCTTGTGTGTACAACGCACACAGGAAGGCAAACTCGCTGCCAAGAAAGCCGGTCAACCCGTGGTGGACGGCGCGATTCAAACGGCATGCGCAGAGGCTTGCCCCACACACGCTATCACATTTGGAGACTTGAACGATCGCCAGAGCAAGGTGCGAGCGACGTACGACAACAACCGTGCGTACCACGCATTGGCAGAAGTCGGAATTCAACCTAACATCGCCTACCTCACCAAGGTGCGCAACAACGATAAGGCCTGATTCATGCAGCACGAAGCATCCATCCGGGAGCCCCTGATTCTAGGGAACAAAACCTACCAGCAGATCACCGACGATGTGTTGGCTCCCATTGTGGGGCCCGCACCGAGGGGTTGGAAAATCCTGATTACTATTTCCAGTTTGGTTGCCTTGTACGGCATCTGCTGCATTCTATACTTGATCGGCACAGGCGTCGGCGTATGGGGTCTGAATAAGACCGTAGGCTGGGCTTGGGATATCACAAACTTCGTGTGGTGGGTCGGCATCGGTCACGCGGGCACGCTGATTTCAGCGGTGCTGTTGCTCTTCCGTCAGAAATGGCGAATGGCGATCAACCGCTCGGCTGAGGCGATGACCATTTTCGCGGTGATCATGGCCGCGACCTTTCCCGGTATTCACATGGGCCGCCTATGGCTTGGGTATTGGGTGTTTCCACTTCCGAATCAATTCGGTTCGCTGTGGGTGAACTTCAATTCGCCGCTGCTGTGGGACGTTTTCGCCATCTCGACGTACTTCTCTGTGTCTTTGGTGTTTTGGTACATTGGTTTGATTCCTGACTTTGCGACGATTCGCGATCGGGTCACCGGGCCTTGGCAAAAGAAGATTTATGGAGTTTTAAGCTTCGGCTGGAGCGGACGAGCCAAGCATTGGAACCGCTTTGAGGAAGTGAGTTTGGTGCTTGCGGGTATTGCTACGCCGCTGGTGTTCTCGGTGCACTCGATTGTATCGATGGACTTTGCAACGTCTGTGATTCCGGGCTGGCACACGACTATTTTCCCTCCGTATTTCGTTTCGGGCGCTGTTTTCTCGGGCTTTGCTATGGTGCAGACCTTGATGCTGGTGATGCGCAAGACGATGAACCTCAAGGACTACATCCACGTGCGTCACGTGGAGTACATGAACATCGTAATCATTGTAACCGGTTCGATTGTGGGCGTGGCCTACTTGACGGAGTTGTTCATCTCTTGGTACAGCGGTGTGGAGTATGAGAGTTACGCTTTTATCAATCGTTTCTCGGGGCCGTACGCTTTGAGCTACTGGATTATGATGACGTGCAATGTGGTTTCCCCACAGTTGTTTTGGATCAAGAAAATCCGTCGCAGTCTGGTGGCGACGTTCATTCTATCGATTGTCGTCAACATCGGCATGTGGTTCGAACGTTATGTGATCATTGTGCTATCGCTTCACCGGGATTACAACCCTTCTTCTTGGGGGGAATTCAATGCGACCAGTATGGACGTGGGGATTTTCATCGGAACGCTGGGCATTTTCTTGACGCTGTTCTTGCTCTTTACGCGGTTCTTCCCTGTATTGGCCTTGAACGAATTGAAGTCAATTCTCAAATCATCGGGAGACAGCCAGAAGCAGGCGGCCCTTAAAGAATCGGAGTAAGATGGTGACTAGCAAGGTTCTTCACGTGATGTATGACGACGACAGTAAGCTGCTTGATGCGGCGGGCAAACTCGTTGCACAAGGCATCCACATCAATGATGTTTATTCACCGTTTCCGGTCCATGGTATTGACCCGGTGATCGGCATCAAGCGTACGCGTCTGGCGATCGTTTCATTCATGTTTGCAATGACCGGCTTCTCGCTTGCGCTTTTGGGCTTGTGGTACTTCATGATTTCGGATTGGCCGATGAACATCGGTGGAAAGCCGAGTTTTTCGCTGTGGGAGAATATCCCCGCGTTTGTGCCAGTCATTTTTGAGTTCAGTGTATTGTGCGCTGCACACGGCATGGCCTTGACCTACTTGCTTCGCAATGGCACGCTTCCGGGCATGCCTGCGACCAACCCGGATCCCCGCACCACGGATAACATGTTCGTGATTGAAATGCTGGATTCGGAAAATGAAATGTCGGCAGAGGAACTCGAGGCGGCCGCCTCGAAGACCGACCCCTTCGAGATGAGCACCAAGCAATACGAAGCGTGATGAAACCATCTAATATTTTGCTTACGATTTTGGCCGCTTCAACCCTGGTTTTGGGGGGCTGCGTAACAAACCCGGACTCACCGGGCCTCGAGTACATGCCCGATATGTACCGTTCGCACGCGGTGGAGGCCTATGTCGATTACGGCATGGACCCGTACCACGTAACGGAGCAAACGGCCGCAGCTCAGCGCGCGACCATGTCGGCGCGCAAGCCGGTCGAGGGCACCATCGCTTACATGGGCGAAGACAGCATTGCAAGGTCGTTGGCGATGCCTTATCCGTTCCCAAACACCCCAGAAGGGTATGAGAAAGCGGGTTTGAATTGGCATTCACCATTGGCGCAGAATGAGGCCAATGCCGCTGCAGGCCAGGCGCTCTACCAGACGATGTGCACGCAATGTCACGGAGAGAAGGGCGAAGGCGACGGTAAGATTTCAGAAAACGGTCACATTGTGGGCATCCCGAGCTACAGCGTCAAACTTGCTGATTTGCCTGACGGAAAAATGTACCACTCGATGACCCATGGAAAGGGCCTGATGGGCTCGCACGCTTCGCAGCTTAACCCGCGCCAGCGTTGGGAAATCATAGCATACATCAACGTCCTTCAAGGTGGAGGAGAAGAAACGGACGCAACCGCTGACACGCACTAACATGGAGGCCAAGCAATTTCAATTTGAAGGACGCGCAAAGAAGCTGACCTATGCCTTGATGGGCTTGGGTGTTGTAGCGCTGGTCTTCGGTTTTCTCAACGACCACTCCCATGGACACCAACGCTGGTGGGCCAATCTACTGGTCAACGGGTTCTTTTACTTTTCGATCGCCCTGGGCGCTTTGTTCTTTTACGCTTTGCAGTACGCCACCGAGAGCGGCTGGTCGGCCGTTCTGAAGCGCGTGTTCGAGGCCATTTTTTCCTACCTGCCTGTCGGTGCGTTTGTGATTCTTATCGTGCTGCTTGGGGGCCAATTCCACCTGCACCATCTCTACCATTGGATGGACAGCACTTTGTATTACGAGTTTTTGTTGCCTGACGGCTCGATGAGCCACGAAGCGGCAGACGGAGCGGTGGCCAACCCTGCGTTTGACGCTATCATTTCCGGGAAGTCGGCCTACTTGAGCACGGGCTTCTTCTGGGCGCGCACGCTGGTGTATTTGGCGACGTACTTGATCTTCGCCAAGATGTTCCGCAAGTGGTCGCTTGAAGAGGATCGGATTGGAGGCACCGCATTGCACTACAAAATGTACCGTCGCGGGGCATTGTTCTTGGTGTTCTTTGCTGTATTCAGCTCAATGATGTCGTGGGACTGGCTCATGTCAATTGACACGCACTGGTTCTCAACCTTGTTCGGTTGGTACATCTTCAGTGGAATGTGGGTGAGCATGCTCATTTTCGCCACTGTGACTTTGACATGGATGCGCGCTCGCGGATCTTTCCCTCAGCTCACCGACAGCCACATGCACGATATGGGCAAATGGGTTTTCGCCATTTCCATGCTGTGGAGCTATCTCTTTTTCTCTCAGTTCATGCTGATTTGGTATTCGAACATTCCAGAGGAAGTGACCTACTACATCGCTCGGATGTTCACTGATTATAAGGTGATGTTCTTGGGGATGTTCTTCATGAATTTTGCCGTTCCGTTTTACGTGCTGATTGCTAGGGATGCCAAGCGCAATGTGTACTTCATGATTCCCGTGAGCATTTTAATCTTCTTCGGCCACTACCTCGACGTGTACTTGCTTGTGGCTCCGGGCACGCTGCATTCGCACGATGATTTTGGATTTCTCGAATGGGGCTCATTCTTGGGCTTCCTCGGCCTTTTCATTCACGTGGTCTTTCGCGCGCTTGAGAAAGCGCCGTTAATCCCTGTGAACCATCCGTTCTTGGAGGAGTCAAAAGCATTGAATTACTGATCGACCCAACTCAATAGGCATGAACTTTCTCATTCTCCTGGTCGTTATCGTTGGCATTGTTGCCATCGCTCAGTTGGCCAAAGTATCCGACCTCTCAGTTCGTCTCTCTGGCCGCCGTGAAGAGGACATCTCACACGCTGACACGCGCTTGATCGGCTCCATGTTCGTGGTGTTCTATTTGGTCTTGATGGTCGCTACAGTGTATTTGTACCGCAGTTATGGCAATATGCTTCCGGAGTCGGCCTCGGCTCATGGTGTGGACTTGGACTGGCTGATGAATTTCAATTGGTGGATCATCACCCCGGTGTATGTACTGGTCAATGGCTTGCTCTTCTTCTTTACCTGGAAGTACGCCTACGACCCGAAGCGCAAGGCCACTTTCTTTGCCCACGATAACCGTTTGGAGTTGATCTGGACGGTGATTCCGTCGATTGTTTTAGCGGTGATTATCATCTACGGCCTGAAAACGTGGGCACAGATTACCGATGAGCCCTCGGAGGACGCCTTGCGTATCGAGCTGTACTCCAAGCAGTTTGATTGGTCTGTTCGCTACTCCGGCGAGGACGGCGAATTCGGTCAGGGCAACTACAATTTCATCACCTCATCCAATCCTTTGGGCCTCATCACTAAGGCGGGAAGCGCCGAAGTTTTGACAATTTTGCAGGAGAAGATTGACAAAATTGACAGCGACTTGGCCCATGAGGTAGGGCTATTGCACGCTGAGCGTGAGATGCTGAAAGCGACTATGGGCGGGGGTGATCACGACGATCACGGGCACGACGATCACGGGCACGACGATCACGACGATCACACCCACGACGATCACGACGATCACGGGCACGACGATCACGACGGCCACGCCCACAATGACCAGTGGAAGGCCATAGCAGAGCAACGCATTGCAGAGATTGACCATTTGCTTGCTCATGGCGGTGATGCACTGGTGATTTGGACTGATGCGAAGATTGAGACGCAGCGAGCGAAGAAGCATCGCTTGGAGCGACATCGTGAGCGGGTGTTGGATGTGAAGGGATTTGAATTTGATAGCGGTGTTGATGCCTGGGAAGCCGGCCTTGACGACCAAATTGTCAAGGGAGAGTTCCACATCCCCGTGGGGCGTGAGGTGGAGTTTGTCTTCCGCAGCCGCGACGTGATTCACTCGGCGTACATGCCGCATTTCCGGGCACAGATGAACACGGTACCGGGCGTGCCAACGCGCTTTAAGATGACGCCGATTATCACCACCGATAGCATGCGCACCATCTTAGGAGATCCCGATTTCAACTACATACTGCTCTGCAATAAGATATGTGGAGCGGCCCACTTCAACATGAAGATGGATGTGGTTGTGGACTCCCCTGAGTCCTATGAGGCTTGGCTTGCCGAGCAGAAGATTTTTGTTAGTGCTGATGAGCCGGAAGGCGAAGTGTCGGCAGAAACGGCTGGTGAACCAGCGGAAGAATTGGCCTCGGCGGAACACGCCGAATCACACTGATCGAACGAGCGAAACGCATTCACATGGCAAACGCACACCACAAGGAGAGCTTCATTTCGAAGTACGTTTTCTCCCATGATCATAAGATGATCTCGAAGCAGTTTTTGATCACTGCAATTATTATGGGCCTTGTAGCTGTGATGCTTTCGGTCTTCTTCCGTCTGCAGATTGCATGGCCCGGAGAGTCCTTCGGCATCATCGACACCTTCATGGGCAAATGGGGCGATGGCGGCGTGTTGGACCGCAACGGCTATCTGGCCATTGTGACGATTCACGGCACGATCATGGTCTTCTTCGTTTTGACGGGCGGCCTATCGGGGACGTTCTCCAACTTGTTGATCCCACTCCAAATCGGCGCACGCGATATGGCATCGGGCTTTTTGAACATGCTCAGCTACTGGTTCTTCTTTACCTCGAGCACGATTATTATTTTCTCGCTTTTTGTTGAAGGCGGTGCCGCTTCAGCCGGATGGACGATTTACCCGCCATTGAGTGCTTTGCCTCAGGCGATGCCGGGCTCGGGCTTGGGCATGACCTTGTGGCTGGTGGGCATGACCTTGTTTGTGGTGAGCTCGCTATTGGGCAGCTTGAACTACATCGTGACCATCTTGAGTCTTCGGACAAAAGGCATGAAGATGCTCCGCATGCCACTGACAATGTGGGCGTTCTTGGTGACGGCTATATTGGGTGTGTTGAGCTTCCCTGTGCTGGTGTCTTCTGTGGTTTTACTGTTGATGGACCGCTCGATGGGTACAGCTTTCTACTTGAGCGACATCTTCATTGCGGGCGAGGCTTTGGACGTGACCGGCGGCTCTCCAATTTTGTTCCAGCACTTGTTCTGGTTCTTGGGGCACCCTGAGGTGTACATCGTGATTTTGCCAGCTTTAGGCATCACATCCGAGATTATTTCTACCAATGCACGCAAGCCTATTTTCGGATACCGAGCCATGGTCGGCTCTATCATTGCGATTGGATTCCTTTCGTTTATTGTATGGGCTCACCACATGTATATCACAGGCATGAATCCATTCTTGGGATCGGTTTTCGTGTTCACGACGCTGCTTATCGCCATTCCTTCGGCGGTCAAAGCGTTCAACTATTTGACGACCCTCTGGAAAGGCAATTTGCGTTTCACGCCGGCGATGCTCTTCTCAATCGGACTGGTTTCGACGTTTGTGACGGGTGGATTAACGGGGATTATTCTAGCCGACTCGGCGCTTGACGTGCAAGTGCACGACACGTATTTCGTGGTGGCACATTTCCACATCGTGATGGGGCTTTCGGCAATCTTAGGGATGTTTGCCGGGCTGTATCACTGGTTTCCCAAGTTGTTTGGGAGGATGATGAATACGAAACTTGGGTATGCTCACTTTTGGCTCACTTTTGTGTGCGGCTACGGCGTGTTTTTCCCGATGCACTTTGTGGGACTGGCCGGTGCGCCTCGTCGCTACTACGAAAATTCAGCGTTTACCTTCTTGGATGGTGTGACGGATTTGAACGTGGTGATTTCAATCTTTGCTATCATCGGTTCTATAGGTCAGTTGCTTTTCATTTTCAACTTCTTCAGGAGCATCTTCCGCGGCCAGCCTGCCGTACAGAATCCTTGGAAGGGGACAACTTTGGAGTGGACCACTCCGGTGGATCGTATACACGGCAACTGGCCGGGTCCGCTTCCTCAGGTGTACCGTTGGCCATACGACTACAGCAATCCTGAGCACGATGTGGATTTTGTCCCACAAAATGTGCCGCTGAAAGAAGGCGAGACGGAACACTGAGAAATTTCTTGAAATGTTATAACGGGAGGCCTTAGGGTCTCCCGTTGTCGTGGACTAAGTTGCAGGGGCAATTGGGTGGATATGGAAGAGCACGACGTTAATCAGGAGGATTTTAAGCCTCGCTTGGAGTCCGAACATCGCGAGGAGGTCGAGTTCGACCGGGCTTTGCGACCGGTGCGCTTTGATGACTTTGCGGGGCAGCGTGCGGCCATGGAGAACCTCGAGGTTTTTGTGCGTGCGGCAGATCAGCGTGAGGAGGCCTTGGACCACGTCTTGCTGCACGGACCGCCGGGTTTGGGCAAGACGACGCTTGCGCACATCATTGCTTCGGAACTCGGCGTGGGCGTCAAGTCGACGTCGGGTCCGGTGCTGGACAAGCCGGGGGACTTGGCGGGTTTATTGACTTCGCTCGAACCGCGTGATGTGCTGTTCATCGATGAGATTCACAGGTTGAGTCCCATCATTGAGGAATACTTGTACTCTGCGATGGAGGACTACCGGATCGACCTGGTGCTCGATACGGGGCCGAATGCTCGGACGGTCCAAATTCAGCTGGAGCCTTTTACCCTGGTGGGCGCGACGACCCGGTCGGGCTTGTTGACTGCGCCGCTTCGGGCCCGATTTGGGATCAACCTTAGGTTGAATTATTACGATGCCGAAACCTTAACAGGGATTGTGGAGCGAAGTGCAGGTATTTTAGAAATTCCTACGCACTATGAGGCAGCACTAGAGATTGCGGGGCGATCACGAGGGACGCCGAGAATAGCCAATGCCTTGCTCCGTCGTGTGCGTGACTTTGCTGAGGTGAAGGGGGACGGGACCATCGACAAGTCCATCACAGCCATCGCCTTGGATGCCCTCAATGTGGACCGCATCGGACTCGATGAGATGGACAATCGCATTCTGGTGACCATGATTGACAAGTTCGGTGGCGGGCCGGTGGGCGTGAGCACCATTGCGACCGCTGTGGGAGAGAATGCTGGAACGCTGGAGGAAGTCTACGAGCCATTTTTAATCCAAGAGGGCTTATTGGTGAGAACCCCGCGGGGTCGCCAGGTGACTGAAGCGGCGTACGTTCATCTGGGCCGGACACAGCGGGCCCGCGACTTGTTCGGCGGCTAATCATGGGGGCTACGGCTCATGCCGCAATGGAGCGCTTTGAACAGATTGAGCGCTGGTCGGCGGAACTTGGCTTTGCTGCTGTGGGCGTGTCAAAGGCGGGCTTCTTGGCCGACGAGGCGCCACGGCTTGAGTCGTGGCTGCGCGAAGACCGCCACGGCGAGATGGGCTACATGGCCGGCCATTTCGACAAGCGGCTCGACCCGCGCTTGTTGTTGCCTGGCACCAAAACGGTGCTCAGTTTTCTCTACAATTACCATGCGACGAGCCGCCCGGACGATCCGGACGCTCCGCGCATTGCCTCCTATGCTTTGGGGGAAGACTATCATTTCGTGCTCAAATGGAAACTCAAGGAGCTGCTCAAGTGGATGCGCGCTGAGTGGGGCGACATTGCAGGGCGCGTGTATGTGGATTCGGCACCAGTAATGGAGCGGACGTGGGCTGCAATGGGCGGCCTGGGTTGGGTGGGCAAGAACAGTTTGTTGTTAACCAAAGGAGCGGGCAGCTATTTTTTTCTCGGTGAGATTTTCATCGATATGGAATTGCCCGCAACGGGCCGCGCCTTGCCAACCGACCATTGCGGCACCTGCACGCGCTGCATCGACGCTTGCCCGACCGGTGCGATCATCAAGCCATACAGTGTGGACGGAAGCCGTTGTATCAGCTACTACACCATCGAATTGCGGGGGGACTTGCCCGAGCCGGTTGCCGGATCGTTTGAAAATTGGATGTTCGGTTGCGACATCTGTCAAGAGGTGTGTCCGTGGAATCGCCATGCGAAGCCTCACGATGAACCAGCCTTTGAGGCGAGTGCGGATTTGCTCGCGATGACGCGGCAGGATTGGAATGAACTCCGGGAGGAAACCTTTGAGGCGCTATTCAAAAAAAGCCCGATCAGACGAACGGGCTTTGAAGGATTGAAGCGCAACATTGCTCACTTGGAACGCGAGCGTAAGAAAGGAAGCGGGGGTTAAATGGCCATGCGCACACCACGTGCTGAAAAAGCCCTCTGAATGATGTCGCCATAGCGGCTGCCGAATTGGACAATACACCAATTGTAAAGGGTTTCGAGATCGCCAATTTCAAGCCGTCGAATGCTCTTAGTTAGCTCTTTAGTAAATAGTTGTGGGTCGAAGCTCACCTTGGCTAGGATTCGCTTGCAGTAGTTCAGCATGCTTTGGGCCATGAATCGAATTTGTGTTCAAGTTAGTTGTAGTCTTAGGCCAATTCGAAGTTTGCGTCAAGGATTTATCCACGAATTGCACCCAAATCGAAACGCGAATCAATGCAATTCATTGTTTGCTTCCGTAATTTTGCAAGCCATGTCTGCACCCAAGCCCCGTCCACCTAAGCCGCCCAAGTTGTACAACACTTTGGATTTAGATGCCCTGCGTGCCAAACTTGAGGCGGAGGACTTTGATCGAACGACCGTTTCTTTTTATCAGTACGCTCATATTGAGGATCCGGCAGCCTTTCGCAACGAACTGTTTGCTCAGTGGAGCGCTTTGGGGGTGCTCGGACGCACTTACGTAGCAAAGGAGGGGATTAATGCCCAGATTTCAGTTCCGAGCCCTCGCTGGGATGAATTTGTGAAGGCGCTGTATGCCATTGATTTTCTCGACGGCATCCGATTGAATGTGGCGGTGGAATCTGATGACATGGCGTTTTTAAAGCTCATCGTCAAGGTGCGCGACAAGATTTTGGCCGATGGCCTGAGCGACGACACGTTTGATGTGACCAATTGCGGTCGTCACCTTCGCGCCGAAGAGTTCAATAAGTTGACCGACCGTGAGGATTCCATCTTGATCGATATGCGGAACCACTACGAAAGTGAAGTGGGTCATTTTGAAGGCGCGATTTGTCCGAATGTCGAAAATTTCCGTGACGAGATCGACCTGGTGGAGAACCTGTTGCTGGAGATGGACGGCACCAAAGTTGACCGACCAATTATCATGTACTGCACCGGAGGCATTCGTTGCGAGAAGGCCAGCGCATGGTTCAAGCACCGGGGATTTCCAAATGTGCACCAGCTCGAGGGTGGCATCATAGAATATGTACGACAGGTGAAAGAAGACGGCCTGCGGAATAAGTACAAGGGAGTCAATTTCGTGTTTGACGAGCGCCTATCTGAGCGCGTCAGTGACGACGTGTTGGCCCACTGCCATTTGTGCGGAACCGCGAGTGACAGTCATACGAACTGCGTGAATCCAATGTGCAATGTGCTGATGATTCTATGCGTGGGTTGTGCTGAAAAACACGAAGGGGCGTGCGGTGAGGTGTGCCAAACGGTTGCGGCTTTGCCCGAGGAGGAGCAGCGTGAACTTCGGAAGGGGAAGCGTCCGGAGCGTCGACATTTTCCGAAGGAGCGGCGCGCCGATGCTTCGGGAAGTTGTGATTGCAGCTGATGCGCTTGAATCCAAGCGGATTAGAGCGGATGCTCGATGGCGTCGTCTAAGATGTAGTTCATCTGCATGATGTCGTCCGCGTTGAGGCGGAGGACGCCATGAAAGGTCATGCGCTCGTCGGTCTGGTAGGCCCGGTGCTTGGGATTTGAAAAGCGCAGATCTGTAACTGATTCAGGGCCAGCACCACCGCAGAAAAAGCAATTGGCAAAGGGGTAGCGACTCAAAACATAGAAGTCCTCGTCCACGTCCACAGGAATCATGTACCCTGTGATGTAGACCTTTTGACCTTCAAGCGTCTTGAGCTTGTCGCCAAAGGTGGGCTGCCAATAGTACGCGCCCAGTTCCTCCAGGAAGACCTCCTTGAAATCCACGTCCGCCAAATCGGCCCACGTCAGTTCCATGTAGTCGCTGTCGTCGCAGTCGTTGTCGTCGACAAACGCAGTTTCAATGGGTTGTTCGGTCGGGGTGAGTTGTTCAGGCTCTGCGGCGCGAGCAGCCCCGATGACTTTCATGTCAGGCGCGGTCTCAGCCGGGTGGCAGTACGAGCTCAAGTCGAGCGCTGACACGGCGAGCACGGCAAGAACTAGAATTGAGAGTTGGACAAAGCGACGACGCATGAGTGAGGATGTAGCAGTTGCAAAGTTAACGTCCGGCGCCGAGGGTGCGGCTGATGTCCATTTTTAGAACGGAACGGGCGGGAATGGCCGCTGCAATCAGTCCGACGAAAAAGGCGAGCAACACCAAAAGCCACTCGCCGGGGGCCGGCCCCATTTGGGACCAGTCGTAGTGGAATTGGTCTGATACAATTGAAGATAGAACGGCGATGCCTACGCGGCTCAACAGCAGGCCGGCTGCAATGCCCATGCAGGTCATCCACAGCCCTTCGGTGACGACCAGCGTGAAAAGTGAGCCCGGGGTGCCGCCCATGGTGCGCATCAGGGCGAGCTCGTAGCGGCGGTCGCGCAGGGAATTGAACAACGCGATAAAGACGCTGATGAAGGACAGCACCATAATTAGAACGGCGATGGCGCGGACGGTCTGCAAGCCGATCCCGAATTGCTGGGTCAATCGGTTCAGTTCGATGGACGGCAAGGCAATCTGCATGTTGCTGTCGCGAAGCAGGTTGGGAAGTGTTAGAATGGCCAAGGGGTTGCGCTTCTTCAAGAGCATGGCCGTGATTTCTCGTTCGGGCATTGGCTCACCCGCGGCCACAGCTTCTGCGTCCACGTGCTCGTGCACGGCCCACACGGTTTCAACTGAAGTGAGGATCAATTGGTCAATGACTGAACCGCTGCGCTTCAAGAGCCCCACCACCACAAAGGTCTTGTCTGCGTGCACGTCGGACTCGTCGGTTAGCCCGTGGGCCGAGAAGAATGTATCGCCCAAGCTGAGCCCTTCCTTTTCGGCAACACCTGCGCCGAGTACCACTTCAAAGGGCACATCCCAAGCGCGGCCTTCCGAAAGCTCGCAATCGTAATGGGCCGGGTAGGACCACTCCGTTCCAACGATGCGGAACATGCGATAGTTGTCGCCGTAGGCCAGCGGAATG
>Ga0206681_10000901_pt1 | contig 14530 bp, 10 predicted proteins | sample M150012015metaG_FD_161048 | JGI IMG/M metagenome (GOLD analysis project Ga0206681, IMG submission 161048) | Ammonia-oxidizing marine archaeal communities from Monterey Bay, California, United States - M1 500m 12015 | ecosystem: Environmental > Aquatic > Marine > Intertidal zone | place: USA...
AGAAAACATTGTAGTTGTCGAGCGTCTGATAAACGAGCTATGCGATAAACACGCAATTCACGAGGACCAATACGGAAATCTTTTAATTGCCTTGACAGAGGCAGTGAATAATGCCATTTTACACGGCAATAGTAGCGACCCAAACAAAAGTGTAACCGTCGAATACCATAGCTGCGAAACTTCAATCGATTTTGTGGTTAAGGATGAGGGGGCGGGTTTTGACTTTGACAATTTGCCGGATCCTACAGACCCCAAAAACATAGAAAAGCCAACAGGGCGAGGCGTGTTCTTAATGCGGAACCTTGCTGATGAGGTTATTTTTCATGAAGAAGGAAGAGTGGTTGAGTTGAAGTTTGAAATTATCGCGAATTAACAGCCAAAAGTTTGAGTAATGTATTTTTCTGTTCGGAGGAAACTACCTTCGTATTGTCCGATCAATCTAAATATGTTGATTGGATTTTTAATTTGATAGCCGATAATGACTTTGAATGCGGCGATGTTAGCTTCATATTTTGTTCCGACACATATCTTCTTGATCTCAATAAAAAGCATTTGGGACACAATTATTACACAGACGTTATAACCTTTGATTATACCCAGGAACACAATGTTAGCGGGGATATTTTTATTAGTGTGGACCGTGTAGGTGACAATGCAAAAGAATTTCATTGTAGTTTTGCGGAAGAATTAAGAAGGGTGATGGCGCATGGAGTCTTGCACCTAATGGGATTTGACGACAAGGATCCCGAAGCACAAGGGGCAATGCGAAGAGGCGAAAACCAAGCGCTAACCATGTTTAAGTAATTGATATAGAGGCAGTTAGACGAGCTGTTTCACGTGAAACACATGTTACAGGAATACGACGTCATAGTGGTTGGTGGTGGACACGCCGGGAACGAAGCAGCGGCCTCAGCGGCAAAGCTGGGCTGCACTACCCTATTGGTTACCATGAACATGAACACAATTGGCCACATGTCTTGCAACCCGGCTATCGGTGGAATTGCAAAGGGGCAGATTGTAAAGGAGATTGATGCGTTGGGTGGATATACCGGTATCGTTGCGGACAAGAGCGCGATTCAGTATAAGTTACTTAATCGATCAAAGGGACCTGCAATGTGGTCTCCAAGAAGCCAGAATGACCGACTCAGATTTGCAGAGCAATGGCGCCTTGCTCTTGAAGGAGTGCAGGGGTTGGATTTTTGGCAAGACATGGTAGTTGGTCTCATTATAGAGAAGGACAGAATTGTTGGTGTAAAGACGGGCATGGGGCTTGAGATCAGAGGCAGAAAGGTCATATTGAATTCGGGCACATTCCTAAACGGACTAATTCATCTTGGGCTAAAGAAATTTGGTGGCGGAAGGGCTGGCGATCCGGCATCAAGAGGAATAACGGAAGAGCTCATAGAGTTGGGGTTTAGATCAGGCAGAATGAAGACCGGAACACCACCACGTGTTGATGGTCGCTCTTTAAACTATGCTAAAATGACTATTCAGCCCGGGGATCAATCTCCAGGTAAATTTTCGTTTTCAGATGAGTCGGACCACCTGAAGGAGCAGATCCCCTGCCACATGACATATACCAATGAAAAGGTTCACGATATACTTAGGGCTGGATTCGATAGGTCCCCCATGTTCAATGGGGCCATAAAATCTGTAGGCCCAAGATATTGCCCCAGTATTGAGGATAAGCTTGACAGATTTGCAGATAAGGAAAGACATCAAATATTCGTAGAGCCCGAGGGCTGGAATACCATCGAAATTTATGTAAATGGTTTTAGCACGTCATTGCCTGAGGAGGTTCAATTAGAGGGGATGAGAAAAATTGAAGGATTTGAAAAGGTTAAGATGTTCAGGCCCGGGTATGCTATAGAATATGATTACTTCCCCCCTACTCAGCTTCGGCATACACTGGAAACAAAAAACATCAAAAATCTATACTTGGCTGGTCAGATAAATGGCACAACTGGATATGAAGAGGCGGCCTGCCAAGGATTGATTGCCGGGATTAACGCAGCGCTAAGCGTAAAGGGTCGGGACCCCTTAATATTGACCAGAGACGAGGCATATATTGGCGTATTAATTGACGACCTTATTACCAAGGGCACAGAAGAACCCTACAGAATGTTTACCTCAAGAGCAGAATACAGGATGTTGCTTCGACAGGATAATGCCGACCTTAGGCTTACCCCTATTTCTCATACAATTGGTTTGGCATCTGATGAACGAATGAAACGGGTTGAACAGAAAATTAGTGGCACTAAGGAAGTGATCGATTTTTTTAAGAAGACAAGTGTCGCCCCGCATGAGATTAACGATCTATTGATTGGTAAGGGGTCTGCCAAGCTGTCACAAAAAGTGAAGTTAGAAACAGTCATTAAAAGACCCCACATTACACTACAAGATGTAGCGAAGGTGTCGGTTAGATTGACAGATAAAATTGCAAATCTTAATGGGGACGTAGAGGCCATACTTGAGCAGGCAGAAGTAGAAATGAAATACCGCGGGTATATTGAAAAGCAGGAAGAGCTTGTCGATAAGATGCAACGCTTGGAAAAAGTGGCCATCCCGGAAGACATAGACTATTTTAAGTTTTCAGGTCTATCGACCGAGAGCAAGGAGAAGCTGAGGGGAGTCAAACCAACGACACTTGGACAGGCGTCGAGAATTAGCGGAATAAAGCCGTCGGACATTTCAATATTAATGGTTTATTTAGGTAGATAATTTAAACGAGTTTCACGTGGAACATGATCAAATGATTGAAGTAAATGAATGCCCAATATGCGGCTTTGCAGCATCAAATTTGTTCATTAGTTCATTGGACTTTTCTACTACACAAGAGGAGTTTTCAATTCGACAATGCTCCTCTTGTAATTTTAGGTTTACCTCTCCTATTCCATCGGAGGATAGAATAGGGGACTACTATCAATCTGAAGATTATATTTCTCATTCTGATTCTAAAAAAGGATTGATGAACAAGGTTTACCATGTAGTTAGAAAGAGGGCGATCAGGAAAAAGGAGAAGCTAATTTCGACTGTGAATGGAGATAAGGTGCTTCTGGATATTGGATGTGGAACAGGAGACTTTCTTAAGTTTTGCAATGACAAGGGCTGGTCCTGTTCTGGGCTTGAGCCCGACGAAGGAGCAAGGAAAATTTGTCAAAGTAAAGGAGTTGCGGTACAAGATATACATGAATTACATCAGATAGGGGACGGTACGGTTTCTGTTGTTACAATGTGGCACGTTTTGGAACACGTTTATCATTTAGATAGAGATTTAAAAAAGATATGTGGCATATTAAATGATTATGGCAAGCTAATTATTGCAGTACCGAATTGTTCGTCATACGATGCAAAAAAATATGGTGAGTTTTGGGCGGCCTATGATTTGCCCATTCATCTATATCACTTTCAGCCTTGTGATGTGGTAACGCTTGCAAATAAGCACGGAATGAAGGTCGAAAAGATCTTGCCGATGAAGTACGATGCTTATTATGTAAGTATGCTTTCTGAAAAGTACAAAGGGGGTAATATTTTCAAGGCACTATTAACGGGCGCCAAGTCAAATATAAAGGCGAACTCTAAAAACAATGCATATTCCAGCCAAATTTATGTTTTAATCAAAAAATAACACGAGTATTTCCTAGATTACGCATTTAGGGACAATTTAAGAGGGTCTTGCGTTTCTAATTATGTTCAGCTGTCAAAAGCAAGAGAAGTCGGCTGAAATCCAAAATATTCAAGTTACAGACCGCGTGTCGTAAAACCCTGTAAAGCAGCACATTAGGGTCTAGTTGTCAAGTGTTTGCAAAAATATAGAATGAAATGTCAATGATGGTCATGAAACAAGGTCCAGCTTTTTGTGTCCAATTTATTCCGATGCTCTTCAACCATTGTTTTCCATTCCATTTTTTCTGGACCATCCTCCCATTTGTTAATGATCTTTAAGGCGGTGTCATTTGCTGCCGTTGCTTCTTCGTGTCGGTTGTCAATGTTTAACCACCAGCTATACCGATCCCAGAAAAATGGATCTTCATATAACGTAGAATTGAATTTTATATTTATGATATAATAACGATCAGCCAGGGGCATAAAAGTTAGCGACAAACCGGAAATCATCAGTATGAGCCATAAAAGAATGTTGTAATTCAGCATCCTTTCCTTAATAACCCGGAAACTAGTGTATATGCTCATGAGAATTGCCACTGTTAATACAGGAATTTGATACGGCAAGAAATACTTCAAGACCAAGATGAGATAAACCATCCAAAGGAAAAGGGCAAAACCGATTATTGCCTTGTGTTTATTTGTACTCCAAAAACGAACAATGCTCAACACCAATACCATTAGAGCCCCAAAGGCCATTATGATTGCTGGAAATGGAATGAGATGTGTATGGAACACCTTTTCAAATAGACCGGTGAAGAAAGCGAGGTGGGCAAGAACTTCAAATAGTTTCATATATAAATCGTTTTAGACCTGAGAAATTAAGCAAGCGGAGAACAGCGCACAATGCCAGGAGCGGTGAGCCAAATCCAGAAATTTACACTTAAGGATTAGTCTTGAGGCACATAATATTCCTCACCAGAACCTCGCCCTTCAATCTTGTCAATTTCAGGGCTCAGCTCATGGATCTTCCGGAATTGTCTTACGACTCCCATCACTCCCAAGGTAACCAACGCTGCAAACCCTATAATTAGAGCCGCAAAGGCCATTGCCCCTGAACCATTACATGCTAATACACAGGCAAGGACCAATGCCGCAACGGTAACAAGAAACAGGAGAATAAACAATAGAACAATTGAGGTGACGTACCAGGCCTTACTTCCTCCTGTGGCCGCCTCCAGCTCGGGCATTATGGCGTTTGCTGCAGACATAATGGCCAATGACCTTGACCATAAATGGAATCCGATCTTTCTTTTATCACTTACAAAAGATTCTAATCCGTTTCCCGTGTTCGCAAGGCTTGCTCCAAGAGCCAATAAAACCGCCCCGATTGAAAATGCAATTGGAAATGAATATCCGGAATAAGCCGCTAATACCCCAATTGAGCACGAAATCACTACTAAGGCCGCATTAATTGCCGTAAGGATCTTTCGGGACTTCTTTTTATTTTTCGCAGCCCAAAGCGAACCCCGGATCATGGTCATGCTCTTGCCGGATCTCATGGTAAAACCCAGCATAGCAAGAAAGCCAGCAAGGAGACCAGCTTCTCCCTGAGTGTTTGGTTGATCAGAGGAGCTATTTATATCGTCAACTTTCTCATCGCCAACAGAAGACAGCAACTCAAATTCAGCCGCATTACCACCTGTGTTTTTGATGGATTGCTTTTTACTGGAGTGAAAACCGGGACGATATTTTCTCTTTTGGAATGCACAGCTTGAAATCATTGAGGCAGTAAGCACGAGAATAAAGAGTAGTAAGGTGTGAGTTTTTAATCCTGAAAGTTTCATTAGTTGCGATGTGAGGCTGGTTGCCCCCACAAATTAGAGATAAAAACGCTAACGAAAAAACCAGCGATAACAATGGATTTAAAAATAAAGCGAGTCGATAGCTATCGGTACCATACCAACTCGTAAAGAATCGTTCAGATGAAGTGTTGAATTGAGATCAAGCAGAAACTCATTCTTATATCCAGAGGCAGCGCAATTGTTCGATCTGACCGTAGCCGGACCAAATTCATCCTTTTTTTGATAGGCGGCGTAAACGAGAGTGCAATTTTTAATTTCGGTATTTGAAACGTCTATAGTTGAATTGTCTTTGGAAACAAGGGCCATTTCTGCGGCGTCAATTTCACAGCCATCAACAGTAATTTCAGAGGCTTCACCTCCGCTGATGCCCTTATCGCCAAGCTGCTGCAGCTTGCATTTGACAACCCGAATTGTTGATCCGGAAAAATCAAGACCGTCATTTCCGGCATTCTTAAAATTAGAATGTTCGACAATTCCCTCGCAAAAATCAGCATCAAAACCGTCGTGCAAACACTCATTAACCGTGGAACCCACCATTGTAAAATTGCACCTGATCAGGTTGATTGCGTCTTCAGAAAAACTATTCAAGAAAGAACAATTGCCCAACTCAACTTCGGTATTGTAAAATGTTACGCCCCCCGTAAGGGTCCAGTTTTTGTGGTGCAACGTATTCATTCCCTCAAAACTCACCCATTTAAGAACCGACCTTCCCTTGTGAGACAGCACTTGGAAACCATGATTATTCGTGTGCTTGGCAACTACAGTTATCGGGCTTTGTTTGGTGCCGGTAGCGGTGATTGAGGAATAGGAGAGAATACCCCCTCCATTCCCAAAAATAATACTTGTGCCGGGGAGCATCCTTACCTGATATCCTTTGGGAATAAACAGTACACGATTTACATATAGCTTTTTTCTGAAGGTTATAATAGAGTCCGAAATTGTCCAGTACTTTGAACCGCCCAAAATGGGGTTTTCAAGTTCTTTACGCGGATTTTTTGTGTTCGGCCAGGGCCAGGGTAAGACTTTTTTGGCCATCAGGTCGAATACGCCATTTTTAGGCTTAAACCATAGTTTGGTCACTTGTCCGGGGATGTCCAGCTTTATCACTTCAGCCTCACCGGAATAATTCTGCAAAAGAGTAGGGGAGGGCAAAGCAATAATTGAGTCATTGAATGGTGCAATCGAGTACCCCTGGACCTCAATTTCAGACAAACTGTAATTGATCAGCTCAATAGCTGACACCGAGTCAATTACTCCTGAAAGATATGCTTTTAGACCCGTCTGCTCAAAGTATACAGAGTCTGGGAGGGCCCCTTTAAAACTTGGGGCCGAACCTTTAAAACTGATAAGGCCGCCCCTGCAGCTGCGCACGTAATTGGGCAGCTCCTCTCGAATATTTTTCGCCGCCTGAACGTAGAGTAGGGTGTCAAACTTGTAACCGCCATATTCTTTTCCCAACATTATTTCACGCTCCTGTAGATCATTTCGCAGATCCCCGAAAAACGAATCAAGGTAAGCGCTAGACGAATATTTCCTAAGATATGAGGCGTAGTACTTCTGGAAAGTTAAATCGTTTGCGACATGATAAAACAAAAGGTTCTCATATGACGGATTCTTCCAACCATGAACGTGCTTATAACCACAAATCGGCAATCGAACAATGTTGCGCAATGGTTCCGCATGACAGTCAAAAGCGATTGGCTCTAGTCTCGATGTGATCGGGTTATAATAAAAACGATGATTGTGCCAGTGTATCGCGTGGTGGACCCGACAAATGTCCAATAAAGCATAATACTTGGCCATCAGCTCTAGATCAAGCAGATCTCCCGGGCTTTCGCTATGATTTTTATATTGAGCCATTAGATTCTGCGCAATTTCAAATTGCCCCAAAAGGGTTTCAGATGATGCCGTGCGTTTCTTTTTAAACGGGAGAACTGCAGCAGCCTGGTAAACGGGGATTTGCACATTTTTACCACCACTCAAGTCGTACAGCTTCTTTTCCCAATGACCATCTTCATCCAGCTTAACAATTGGCCCTTCCCTTCGGTTTCTGCTTTCCAACAACTGTTTGTCAAAATGTTCCTCAATGGCAAATATTCCAAGGTTCTTCCCGTTCAGCCTAACGGGCAAGAAGTCATATCTTGTCGTAAGAATATCTTCTCTTTCAAAAAGTTTATGGGCCACATATTCTTCCAAATAGGACCTGGTGTGTGGACTTTGAATGGAAAATGACTTAAGACCATTAAAAGAGAAGCCGTCTTGCACCTTTATTCTGAATGACCATTTGTCCCCCTCAAGATGGTCAGTCCAATCACCTTTAATCCTCAATTTGATCGGGATTGTGTTTTCCCCCTGAACAAGGGTGGCATCAAAGTACACTTTCAACGTATTGTCTATTACCCCGTTGTTCAATGCAATTAACCTAAACGAATCAAGCAAGGCGACCGTGGCCTCAGGCAGGTTAATTTCTATTGCTGTGCTATCGTCATAATAAACCGGCCTGGACGGGAAGCGTTTGATCAATAAATCGTCATAAAATACAGGAATCGTGTCCGCGTTATACCCGTAGATAGTGAGCTCGTCAAAAGGCTCCATAACCATAAGGTTGTAGCTTAGCTTTTGCCACCCGGAGGACTCTTTGGTGATGGGCACAAAAATTCTCTTGTAATAATTGCTGCCATCGGACAGCACAAGACTGCCTTCTCCCCCTTTACTAAAGCGCCAAATAGAAACTTCAATATAGTCACCGGGTATTAGATCATTCAGCTTACACGACATGCCTGTTTCGTTGCCCTTTGACAGTTTACAAGAGAATCTCCCCGATCGTGATTCTTCATCTGACTGCAGGTCTCCTCGGGAGAATGTGTTGTCGCCCCCAACAAACACCCCACGCAAACCAAAGTGACTAACAACTTCCGAGTCACACTCATACACTGCTGTTCCACCACCCTTATTAATATCCACAGGACCACTGCAGTGAAGACAAAAAAGACAAAGGATCAGGCAGCTAAAACGTATATATTTCATAGGCAGCACAACTCGCCAAAAGTAACTAAAATATGGTGAATGTTCCCGACAACTGGCACGGGGATTTATTCAAATTGAATGGTCATTTCAACACGCCTGTTTTTCTGCCTTCCCTCTTCGGTGTCATTATCGGAAATCGGCTTCATTTCACCATAGTACTCCACCAATAAACGCTCTGCAATGACGCCTTTTTCAGACAAGTAAGCCTTTACAGCTTCTGATCTTTTCTTAGACAGCACCATGTTTGTTGTTTCTTTTCCAACATTATCCGTGTGGCCCGCGATCAACAGCTTCCACTCGGCCTTTTTAACCAAAAGGGCCGCGAGCTCATCAAGAGACGGGAAGGACTCATCCTTTATAATAGCCCTACCACTCTTGAATTCCAGATTTTTAAAGGCCGTATTAAGGATTTCTTGTTCCTCTTCTTCAATAACAGGACACCCCTTGTTTTCGGCTGGCCCTGGTGTGTTTACACAGTCATCATCTTTATCAAGAACCCCATCTCCATCTGTATCAGTGTACGGACATCCGTTATTCTCTAAAGGCCCCGGATTGTTCGGGCAATCATCGTCCTTATCAAGTAACCCATCTTCGTCGGTATCTGGCCAGGGGCAACCGTGATTCTCTTCCGGGCCGGGCTCATCTGGACATTCATCCAGGTAGTCGAAAATACCGTCTCCATCTCTGTCCGGACAGCCCATGTTTTCAATCGGACCCGGATTGTCGGGGCAAGCGTCTTCACTGTCTTGAACTCCGTCAGCATCTCTGTCCGGACAGCCCTTGAATTCAACAAGCCCTGCTAGTTCGGGGCATTCATCCTCACTATCTTTGATGTGATCACCATCAGTGTCGGGACAGCCAGAAAATTCCTCAATTCCCGGTACAGTTACGCAGCTATCCAGCCGATCCATTATCCCATCTTCATCGGTATCCGGACATCCATTGAATTTTTCCGGTCCTGCTTCAAAGGGACAATCGTCTTTACTATCCGGAATATGGTCGTGATCAGTATCCGGACAGCCTTTAAATTCCCATACCCCCGGAATATCGATACAACCCTCCTCTTCTTTATTCCCGGTCTCTTTTCTTAGCTCTTTTCTATGTTTCTTTTCAACTTTATCAGAAACTTTGTCACCATCTCTGTCTTTCGGTTTACCAAAAGGGATCGGAGCAAGATGTACGCCTAAGTAGAAATCGAGACCCCTTATTTGACCCCGTTTAGTGAGCATGCTGAGATCAGAAGTTCCGAACATGAATGGCCCCGCCCTTACACCCAACCCGACCCTGAAACCCTGCAGATCGCTGTAAGAAACCGGGATTGCTAGTCCAGCCCACTTATAATCATAACGCGGAGTTATTGCATACTTGGAAATGTTGTGGGCCTTGTTAGGGTTTTTTTTGAATTGAAACGCAATGAACGCCTCAGCGTTTAAGTAAAGGTCATGCCAGAGATTATAATCCGTGGATAATCTAATGGTGGTAGGTAGATTCATTTTAAAGGATTGTTCATTGGCGGAGGAAGTTCCAAAGTTCGCATTCAGAATACTGTCAATTTCCAGCATGGCATTAGCCCCCCCCACATTATTAAAAGCGTTCAAGTTCCAGATGTCTATGTCCGCAAAGAAGTCACCGGCAACATTGCCTTTGTTGAAATTAACGCTACCAATATCATTTATGGCCAGCTCAACCCTTACTTTGTATTTGTTCTTATCCCTTCTCCATAAGCCTTCTTGCCCATCCATATCATATTGAAATTCTTTGTAGTTAGGGCGCCATTCGTAGACTCCTCCTATGTCTAGGCCAAGACCTGGTTTTGAAGTGAATGGAAAGTACTCGACACTTGCATTTCCGTCGGCATCCTCTTCAACATAATAGTTGTCAGAATGTCCGTAATTCACATCCGAGCTGAACAGCGAAATAGTGCTGTCGGAGTGTGACAGAAACTCCACATTATCCATATACGCATACGCGGCTTGAAGTCCTTGTAAAAGTTTGATCCTTGCTCCCGCCTTAAAGAAATGTTCCCCTTCATCTTTTATAACCATTCCGAAATTAAGCCCCCACTCAGCCCACGTCATTGATTGTATATTAACCGAGGGGTTTTCAAATCGTGTTGCGCTGGTTGGATCAAAGTGCAGCGTAGAGTCCTCCATGCCAGTATACAACAGTTGAGCAGCAATCGAACCTATACCATCTACGTTTAAAAAGTTTCTGATTTTCGAGGTCATTCCAATCCCGAACTTACCCCCCTTAAGGCCAAACATAAAGCCCGGACCGTAAATTTCGTTGGACATAAAAACGCGATTGTTTTCATTAGCACGATCCCGGACGCAATAGAGATCAACCCAATCAGGATCGTCAAATATCGAAGCTTGGTTTGTGTCCAATAAAGCTGCAATCTGACCTTTAAGGTCAGACCCATTGATACCAAGGTGATTGTTGTAAAATGTTGTGCTCAACCCAAAAAGTGTCACATCTACCATGTATCGGTTGTCAGCGATGTTTCCCGGATTTGCGTCAACGCTGTAGATGCCGCCATAATCGCTTTGCTTAATGCCAAGAAAATCCTGAGCGTACACGGAGACGGACAATACGGAGAATAAAATTAGGAAAATGAAGTTGTGGAAATTTAATTTCATGGCATAGGCAAAAAAGGAACATTAAAAGTAAGAATAATGATTGTCTTTTTCATGTGCCCCGAGGATTTACGTATTAAATAAAGACGATACATTATTAATATCCTTCGAAATCAGAGCGGTAAAAACAACCTTTAACAGCTGGAGGCGGAATCCTACTTTATGCCGGAAGGGAGCTTTTTTAGCGTTGCTGCGAGTACAATCGTAAAACAAGCCCCCTCATTCAGTTCGCTTTCGACACTTAAAGTGCCGCCATTCAATTCAATATAGTCTTTTGCAATGGCCAGGCCCAGCCCTGAGCCAGAGATCTCAGCGACATTTTTAGCGCGATGAAAAGGCTGAAACAAATTGGCAATCTCTTCTTTAGGAATACCAACCCCGTAATCTCTGATCGAGACAGAGACTTCGTTCCCTTGATATCCAATGATCAATTCAGGGTTTCTTTCTTTAGAAAACTTGAATGCGTTACTGACAAGATTTATAATAGCATGCTGCAGCATACTAATGTCAATTTGTACGTTCTGCTGCTTTCCTGTGACTTTTACATCAAGACGCCTTCCGTCTGTCTGTATTTCATGAAATTGTTCGGCAACTTTAAGGCACAGATCTGCAAGATCAGTTGTTTTCTTGTGGACTGTCATTTTCTTTGAAGACACCTTGCCAAGTATCAACACGTCGTCCATCAGCTCTGTTAACCGAGTTATTTCTTGTGATATTCGACCAGTGTAGAGGTTTAATTTTTCCTTTGTCCCTGGGCCATTATTAGACGAGACTATTTTGACCAATTCGCAATTGGACTGAATTATTGCCAGTGGTGTTCGGAATTGATGAGACGTTACAGAGACAAAATGACTTTTCATTTCGTTCAAATGTTTCTCTTTTTGCAAGGCTTCATTCAATTCTGTTGTGGTGGTTTCCAACGCTTGATTTTGACGGCTAAGAACTTTATTGGCCACTTTGAGCTCAGCAGTTTTTTCTTCAACTAATATTTCCAGATTTTGTTGATACCTCTGCAGCTTTTCATTGGCCATAGCTTGTTCTAGCTTTGTCGAAACCAAAGCGGCAACTGTAGTAAGCAGTTTAAAATCCTGGGGATTAAAAAAATCGCGGTCGGTATGCTCGGAATCAATTACTCCAACAACCTTGCCTTCGCATACGAGTGGAACCGTTATCTCTGATAATCTAATGTCATCGTCAACGATGTATCGTGGGTCCTTGCTTGTATCTGACACTATTTCACCAACCCCCGCGTTAAACACATCGCCCACAATCCCTTTTCCCGGGGGAATTCTTATCGGAGCTTTAATATCTTGATGCTTTAGATTTTTTGGTCCAAATGCAGCTCTTTGAATCAGCCTGTCCTCGCCCTCATCGTAGAGGTAAATAATACAATCTTCATAATTTAGTTTCGCAATAGCATTTTTGGTTACCCCCCACACGATCTCATCAATTGATTGGGCATCAACGAGAATTAACGCAAAAGAATTTATCACTTCTAAATAAGTTTCTTTTAAGCGTAATTCTTCCAATTGTCGGTAGATGTCGTCATTATTGTCCTCCCGCATATTAAATTAGGTGTAGTGCAATAATAAGTAAAATGGGTACAAGAAAAAATGATGAACACGAACTAATTCTATGGGAAACAACACAAATAAAACTCGAATATTTGATGGTTTCACCAATTGAGTTTGAGAATTTATTATTTTAGCAAGACTAATCCTTGTCCCAGACCGACTCACCACAACAGTGGCATTTGCGGATGAATCTAAATAGAGCACAATTAGCTTGGAGATTGAAAATATTGACAGCTATGATATTTTGATCGTTGAAGACGAGTTGGCTATCCTGTCATCTTTAATTGATCTGATGGAATTGTCTGGTTATTCTGTTAGAAGCGCTAGAGACGGCAAAAAAGGACTGGCTCAGATAAATAAGAAGGTGCCGGATTTAGTTATTTCTGACGTGATGATGCCAGAAATGGATGGGTATCAGTTTTTACAAGAAATTCGATCAAATGCAAGGACAAGACTAATCCCGTTCATTTTTTTAACGGCAAAAGTTGAACTGGAATCCAAACTTTTTGGTATGGAGCTGGGGGCAGACGGATACATTACCAAACCTTTTGAGTTCAGAGAGCTTGACCTTAAAGTGAGAAACCTTTTAGTAACCAGGGAAAGGTATCTCCAGGGCTTGTTGTCAAGGCCTACTGTCGTTGAGGAGCGCTCACAAGACACAGTATTTCTTAAAAAACTAAACCTTGCAATTGAAGAGCAAATTGAAGACACGAACTTGTCAACAGATGAAGTGGCAGCACAACTAAACATGAGCCTTTCAACTTTTAGTAGAAGATTAAAGAAATTAACCGGAAAGGCGCCCAATCAGTTTATGAAGGAGTTCCGCCTGACAAAAGCAAAAGACATGATTGCTGTAAATTATGGCACCCTGTCTGAGATCGCAAACAAAACAGGGTTTTCAACACTATCCTACTTTTCCCATAGTTACAAAGAGCATTTCGGAAAAAATCCAAGCGACGGGCCTAAGTAATCCAGACTTAGTTTATTGGCACTTACAATTTTTGTTCAAAAGTTTACAATTTTTGGTCAAGTTTGTACACATTCCTGTCCAATCCATTAAATAGTCGGAAATTTATTTGCTCGCTCTGAATTTAATGATGTGAAAAATCAGGGCACACTGAAAACAGAACGCAAAAAAACCAATAATGAAAGGAGTTGTATTCACAGAATTGGTCGAAATGATCGAAAATGAATTTGGCATAGAAGTACTAGATCAAGTAATCGAAGAAGCAGAATTAGAGTCGAAGGGGGCATATACCGCAGTTGGGAATTATCCTGACAGTGAATTGCATTCCATTCTAAATGTCCTTGGAAAAATAAAAGGCCTAAGTGCGCAAGAAATCCTGATGGGCTTTTCCAATTGCTTTTTTCACATGTTGACCAGACAATATCTTGTGTTTTTTGATGCTCACAAAACCTCCTTTGAATTTTTATCAACGTTGGACGATTATATTCACCCAGAGGCACTCAAGTTGTATCCTGACGCCATAACTCCTGGGTTCAGGCCGAACAGAATAGATGAAAACACACTGGAATTGGTCTATACATCGAAAAGAAAGCTCCCCGTTTTGGCGAGGGGACTGATCAACCAAACAGCACGTTATTACAATGAAGATTTAGATGTTCAGGAGGAGCTGGTTGAAGAAGACGGCTCAATTGTAAAATTCACACTTACCAGGAAGTGATAATGGAAGATAAGATTGCAATATTAGAGCGGGCATTAGCACGTGAAAAATCTGCAAGAAAGCAAGCGGAAGGTATTCTTGAGGCAAAAAGTCTTGAAATTTACCACACCTATAACGAGGTTAAACGGCTCAATGAGGAA
>Ga0206681_10000903_pt1 | contig 14522 bp, 13 predicted proteins | sample M150012015metaG_FD_161048 | JGI IMG/M metagenome (GOLD analysis project Ga0206681, IMG submission 161048) | Ammonia-oxidizing marine archaeal communities from Monterey Bay, California, United States - M1 500m 12015 | ecosystem: Environmental > Aquatic > Marine > Intertidal zone | place: USA...
GCTAAAATCGCCAGCTGTGTTCTCTTATTCATTGCCAGCCATTTCCAGCTTTCCTGCTCGTGGTCCACAGCTCGAGCCACGTGGTACAGATTGTTTAAACCATAACTGAGCAGCCATTTCTGCGCATCTTCATTCCCCTCACACCCATTAATCATCGCCATGAGATGCGCATATCCATTATCCATCAACCATTCTCTCGATTCATCTTTTAGCTTAATAGCATACGTGGCATGAACCAGCTCCTCATAGCCATTTTCCTTAAGCCATTTCTGGAGCTCCAGATTTCCCTCCACTGCCTTAGCCCATGCCAGAATCACCATGTTGGAGTAATTGATAGGCCTTAAAGGAACTTTAGTTTTCTCAAGCTCTTTTTTCTCTTTCTTTTTTTTATTTCGATTAAATAATCCCGCCATTATCCAAAGAATATATACGATACTATAATTGCTGCTACAATACCAGCTAAATCAGCAAACAAGCCTGCTGTAACTGCGTATCTGGTTTTCTTTATACCTACAGATCCAAAATACACAGCCAATACATAGAATGTAGTTTCAGTGCTTCCCTGCATCGTGGCTGCAATACGTTCTTGGAGAGATCCAATACCGAAATTTGTCATAATCTCCACGTATGCACCTCTGGCACCACTACCACTTAATGGCTTCATAAATGCCACAGGAAGAGCATCAACCCACTCCGTCACCGTAAGACCAATACTCAAAACGAACCACCTGACAGCTTCAAGAATTCCTCCTAAAGCTCCTGAAGCTCTAAACAAAGCAATTGCGCAAAGAATAGCAATTAAATAGGGTATAATACCAATTGCCACATTGAAACCACCTTTAGCACCATCTACGAAAGATTCATATACATTGACTTTTTTTCTTACAGCCATAAATATGAAAGAGAATATTATTCCGAACATAATTCCACCTCCAGCAACCACAGAAACAGCTTCACCCTGTTCAGGATGTTTTACGACATAATATAGCATAATACCTATCAGTAAGGAAAGAACACCGATATAAGAAAGAACTATACCATTTAAAAGGTTGATTCGTTGGCGGATGGCAACAAAGATTAATCCGGCAAGAGATGCTATGAACGTAGATATTAATATGGGTAAAAAGATTTCCGTTGGAGAGTCTGCTCCAGAACGCAGAGCAAAGATTGATATTGGAATAATAGTAAGACCGGACGTGTTCAAAACAAGAAACATAATTTGAGCATCAGAAGCTCTATCTTTTTCAGGGTTTAGCTCTTGTAGCTCCTTCATTGCTTTAAGCCCAAGCGGAGTAGCAGCATTGTCCAGACCCAACATATTTGCACTGAAATTCATCATCATGGAACCTATGGATGGATGATTTTTTGGAATATCAGGAAATAATCTAGAAAATAAAGGTGTAACTGCCTGAGTAAGCTTTCTGATTGCTCCTCCATTTTCACCAATTCGCATAATACCAAGCCAAAGACACATGGCTCCTGTAAGATAGAGAGAGAGCTCAAAGCCTACTTTAGCGGAAGACGAAAGACTATCAATCATGTCTTTCATGACGGTATAATCTCCTAACACAAAGGTTTTATAAAACCCAAGGAAAATGGCAATGAAGAACATGCCGAACCATATGCGATTTAGTACCATGGTCCTAATTTCGAATTAAATTCGACATCATGATACATTAAGGATAAAATTCTATTAACAATGGATATTGAATTTAACGCTACATTTATGAAACGAACGCAGTTTTCAATGGTTCATGGATTTTGTACTACATACATCGGACTCGAGAGGCTATGCCAACCATGGCTGGCTCGAAGCAAGACATTCTTTCAGTTTTGCAGGCTGGTATGACTCAAAAAAAGTACATTTTGGGGCTCTCAGGGTATTAAATGACGACATCATAGCTCCAGGAAAGGGTTTTGGAGAGCACCCCCATAACAACATGGAAATTATTACTATTCCATTACATGGAGAACTGGAGCATAAGGACAGCATGGGCAATCTTGGCGTAATTCGTTCAGGAGAGGTACAGGTTATGAGCGCGGGAAGCGGAATTTTCCATAGCGAGTTCAATGCCAGCACAACTGATAATATAAGCCTGTTTCAAATCTGGATCTTTCCAAATAAAACAGATGTTTCTCCCAGATACGATCAAATTGAATACAAACTTGATCCATCCAAATCACAACTCATACCAGTAGTTTGTCCCAAAAACAAAACAGGTACAAAAGAACAGACCTGGATACATCAGGAAGCATGGGTTAGCCTGGGAAATATCATAAAAACTGACGCACTTAGTATTGATATTAATACTAAAGGTAATGGATTCTATATTATTGTAATAGATGGTATTATGAATATTATTAATCAGCAATTAGAAAAAAAAGATGCCATTGGTATCTGGAATACAGATCAAATAAAAATTAACACGAATTCGTCCTGCTCTTTTCTTCTGATTGAAGTTCCAATGCTCAATTTTTAATCATAATAGTACCTTTATTCTCTTAACTCTTCAGTCTTAGTCTTTTCATTAAATTTGAGCTATGAAATATATATCCACTTTTAAACACTACCTGTTTGTATTGAGCTTTATTCCATACACCTCGTTTTCACAATCCTATATTGGTGCCAATGATTTGCAAGATGTGAATACGATTATTTCGGAGATCGATAAAAGTGAAATATCTTCAAAATTCCCTTTAAATACGATTAAGGGAAAAACTTATGTCTCATTTGTAGCAAAAACAAAAGCTGGTTTTTCTCCGGAATACCTGGAGCGAAAAGGGTGTATTGTTCATCCAACTATTAATCATCTGGCCACTATAAAGGTTCCCGTTGAGCAGCTTAGCATTATTCATCATATCAAAAATATCGAGTACCTCAGTCTAGCCAAAAAGATGAAGAATTCTCTTGAAAAGGCAGTCAAGGACGTCCGAGCAGATTCAGTCCATTTAGGCTTAGGTGGTCTTCCACAAGGGTATTATGGAGACAACGTAATTGTTGGGGTCACGGATTGGGGGTTTGATTATACTTCTCCTGTATTTTATGATACCGCACTGCAACAGACCAGAATTATTGCTGCCTGGGACCAATACAAAACATCCGGACCCGCACCTACGAATTTTCCTTATGGCACAGAGTTTTCTGACCCTGCAAGCTTGATTCAGGCAGGTAGCGACACCTCAAATATATATAGCTATTCAACTCATGGTACTCACGTGGCTTCTATCGCTGGAGGTAGCGGTGCAGGGACTCCATTTCGAGGAATAGCTCCAGGAGTTAATTTTTTGTTTGTGACTTTTTTAGTGGATGAAGGAGCTGTTTTAGATGCATGGGAATGGATGTATCAAAAGTCTTTATCAGAAGGAAAACGTCTTGTAATCAATATGAGCTGGGGCTTGTACCATGCAGGAACATTAGACGGAAACTCGGTGTTAAGTACTGCGATTTCTGCCTATACTAATTTGGGAGTAGTCTTTGTGAATTCAGGAGGCAATAATGGAAATGTCAATTTTCATTTGAAGCATAATTTTTCAAATGATACGATTCGTACCAGAATTGATTTTTATTCGTACAGTGCACATCAATACATGTGGGGACAAAGCATTCATTGCTGGGGAGAAGTAGGCAGCTCCTTTGCAAATAAGCTGGTCATAAAAAACTCGGCTGGAACGGTTTTAGCTGAAAGTCCTTTTTATTCCACCTCTACTGTGACTTCTTATATCGATACTTTTATCATAGCAGACCAAGATACAATATGGTATAATCTATCCGCAGATGACGTGCATCCACTTAATTCAAGACCACAAATGAGGCTACGGGTTAAGTGTACCAATACATCCTATCGAGTTATGCTCCATTCTGCGGCAACGAATGGACTGGTACATTACTGGAATGTAACTGAATTGAGCAATGACGTAGGCAATTGGGGAATGCCCTTTTCCACTTTTGGAACGGGTTCTTTAACTGGCGACAAAGAAAATGGCATTAGTGAGCCCTCCTGTGCTGACGATGTAGTAAGTGTTGCAGCTTATGCTACAGGGTGGTTTAGCCCAGCAGGAAACCCTATAGGAGGAGGAATGGCATCCTTTTCGAGTCGCGGCCCCAGGTACGATGGAGTCATGAAACCCGACATTGCTGCCCCAGGTGTATCCATAACCTCAGCCATCTCTTCATTTACTGATTATGCATTCACATCAGTAGAAAGTATCCAGTTTAATAATAAAACTTATCATTTTGCTCGTTTTTCTGGTACTTCTATGGCCTCTCCAATGGTTGCCGGTGTTGCTGCCTTAATCCTTGAAGCACATCCCAATATATCAGCAGAAGATGTAAAAACCATTCTTCTACAAACAGCCAGACAAGATAATAATACCGGAGTCCTACCGTCTGGAGGAGATCCCAAATGGGGTCACGGAAAAGTAAATGCACTTGCCGCTGTACTGGAAGCTGTATCACTTAATAGTTTAGAACACATAACTACTTCAGAAGAAATTCATGTGTACCCTAATCCAGTCTCCAATGAACTTCATATCAACCCGGTTTATAATCAAATTCAAAATGTAGTTATTCACAATCTTGCCGGTGCTACTTTTGAACTTGAACTGGAAAATGGGATATTATTTTGTGAATCTCTTCATGCTGGCATCTATTTTATCTCTTTTGATTCCTTAGGTAAGCAACATGTAGTTTCCTTTATAAAAAACTGATTTTGATTAGGGAATTAAAAGTCGGGGAGCTTCAAATCATCCAGGATCTTGCGAAAATAATCTGGCCAGTATCTTTCAAAGACATGATAAGTGCTGAACAGATCAGCTACATGCTTAACTGGATGTACAACGTCAAAAAACTGGAAGAGGACCAACACAAGGGCCATATATACCTACTGTATACCGAAGAAGACGTTCCACTTGGTTTTGCATCTTATGAATTGAAAAGGCTCGAATCCACAGTGCGCATTCATAAATTATACGTACACCAGGATTGCCAAAATAAAGGAATTGGTCGGATATTGCTCGAACACGTTAAAAACCTGGTCAGGAATGAAGAAATTGACTACCTCGATTTATTCGTAAATAGAACTAACCCCGCAGTTGGGTTCTACAAATCCACTGGTTTTTATGTGGAAGAAGAAGTCAATATGGATATTGGAAATGGATACTTCATGAACGATTATTTAATGAAAACTAAAATTTAATTGTATTATGCATGCATAATACTTTTGAAATCATTATATTTGCACCACTAATACTTATTATGACCTAATTATGAGCGAAGAACAACCAATAAAAGGTGGTGAATTTATCATCAGAAATACAAAACCGGAAGACATATTCACCCCGGAAGAATGGAGTGAAGAGCATAAAATGATTGCTCAAATGTGTGATGATTTTATCATGCAGGAAATCATACCGCATCTTGATCGAATAGATAACATGGAAGAAGGATTAATGTCTTCCCTGATGGAAAAGGCAGGAGAACTTGGCCTCTTGGGCCTTTCTGTTCCAGAAGAGCTGGGTGGTCTTGGAGTAGACTTCAAAACAACCTTAATGGCAACCGAGCATTTGGGTCTTGGTTTTTCCTTCTCTGTCGCGTACGGCGCTCATACCGGAATTGGGACTCTTCCTATACTCTATTATGGTAATGAAGAACAAAAGAAAAAATACATTCCAAAGCTGGCTTCCGGAGAATGGAAAGCAGCCTATTGTCTGACTGAACCAAATGCCGGTTCGGATGCAAACTCTGGAAAAACCAAAGCAGATTTATCTTCAGACGGAACTCACTATACTTTGAATGGCCAGAAAATGTGGATTACAAACGCTGGTTTTGCGAATGTTTTTACCGTTTTTGCCAAGATAGAGGACGATGAAAATTTAACTGCCTTTATCGTGGAAGCAGATAGTGAAGGTATTACCCTGAATCCTGAAGAGAAGAAAATGGGAATCAAAGGATCTTCAACGAGACAGGTATTTTTCAACAATGTCAAGGTTCCTGTCGAAAATATGCTTTCCGATAGACAAAATGGATTTAAAATCGCTTTAAATATTCTTAATATTGGACGTATTAAGCTGGGAGCAGGGGTCATGGGTGGTTCTAAAGGTGCAATTCACGAATCTGTACGATACGCCATTGAAAGAGAGCAATTTGGAAGGTCAATTTCTAAATATGGTGCTATTCGTTATAAGCTGGCTGAACAGGTCATTTATACCTATGTAGTAGAATCTGCAACCTATCGTGCCGGTCAAAACATTGATGATGCCATAAAAGGATTGGTTGATTCAGGAATGGAAAAAGAAAAAGCCACATTAAAAGGCATTGAATTATTTGCTCCTGAATGTGCTGTTCTTAAGGTTGCCGCTTCTGAGTGTCTTGATTATGTCGTAGACGAGGCCGTTCAAATTTTTGGAGGCATGGGCTATTCCGCTGAATCGTCTGTAGAGAGGGCTTATCGAGATTCTCGGATTAATCGAATTTTTGAAGGCACCAATGAAATTAACAGATTGCTTACAGTAGACATGGTGCTTAAAAGAGCAATGAAAGGCGAATTGGATTTAATGGGTCCTGCAATGAAAGTAGCAGGTGATTTAATGAGTATTCCTGAAATTATAGAACCAAGTGATGCCCCTCTTGGAAACGAAGAGCATATGGTTGATGGGTTCAAAAAAGCCATTCTGATGATCGCAGGATCTGCAGTACAAAAGCTTATGCAATCATTGGCAAAAGAGCAGGAAGTATTAATGAACATTGCCGATATGGCCATTTGGACCTATCTGGCAGAATCCGTTTATTTAAGAGTTCAAAAGAAGATAAACATTCAGGGTGAGGAAGCCTGTGCTCATGATATTGCCATCGCCAAAACGTATATATACGATACCGCAGATAAAATTGCCAAAGTGGCTAAAGACGCTATTAATTCATACGCTGAAGGCGATGAAGCACGTATGATGCTCATGGGACTGAAGAGATTTACCAAAACGCAGCCTTTTAATCCAAAAGAAGCTAGACAGTTAATTGCACAAAAACTAATTGAAGACGGTACATACAATTTTTAATTCTTGGAAATTTACGAAAGAAAAAGAGCCCATGTAGAGGCTCTTTTTTTATGTATCTTCGTTTCAAATATATTTTTCAGTCGAAATCATGAGAATAAACGGACACGGACATATATTACCAGAACCCAATCAGGTCCCTCAATTTATGAAGGATAAAAAATTGTTTTGGATAGATGACGACAAAAAGTTCATGCGACAGGGAAATTGGTCAAGACCCATTACGGACCCTAGTTTTTTCTTAAAAGAAAAGCTGGAGTGGATGGATAAATATAACATTGATCACGGCGTGATGCTTAATTTATCTCAAATTTATTGCAATGGGTGGCAGCGTCAGGATACCAAAGATGCTATTTCATGGCAAAACGATTTCAACGCTTCCGTTCAAGAGAATCATCCTGATAAATTTACGAGTGGATTTGTTGTCCAACCGCTGTACATGGATGATGCATTAAAAGAAATTGAACGCTGCGTAACCCAGCTGGGACTGAAATTACTTTGTTTGCCTACACATTTTTTAAACGCATCTAACGAATGGACATCCATAGCAGATCAATCTGTTTTCCCCATATATGAAATGGCTAACAAATACAATCTTGCCATTGAGATCCACCCTTATGATGGGGAAAAAATTGTTAACCTCAAAAACCAGTACTGGAGATTTCATCTTGTTTGGATGATGGCTCAATGTGCCGACACCCTGCACTTGTACACATTAAATGATATCCCAAATAAGTATCCTAATGTAAGAACCTGTTTTGCACATGGTTGTATGCTCGGTATTGCGAACTATGGAAGAAGATTACAGGGCTTTGATGGCAGACCAGATTTATTTGAAGACATGGAAAATCCCAGGGCTTCTCTGGGGCACAAAAACCTGTTTTTCGATACACTTGTACATGATTCGTATACTTTGGAGCTATTGAAAAGAAGAGTCGGAGTCTCTCAGATTGTTGCCGGTTTAGATGACCCTTATCCTTTAGGCGAAATGGAAGGTGTAGGTAGCTCTTTTCCTGGTAGAGTAATAGATTTTGCTGTAGAGGTTGATATATTAACTCAACGTGAAGCAGATGAAATATGGAGAGACAATGTCCTTATGTGGCTGGGTTAATCAGCTGATTTATTCAATCTCATAATTCAGCCTCATGGTAATGCTGGCCGTTTTACGCTTTGCAGAAGTATTGAAGCTTCCACCCCAAGAATACTCATCACTTGAATTTTCTGCTGTAATCTGAAATACACCCATACTTGCATTGGTTAAGTCTCCTAATGCTCCCCCACCATTTGTGGCAATGGTTTGAGCCCTGTTTTTTGCATCCTTGGTAGCCTGCTCTATCATTTTAATTTTTAAAGCGGCAAGTTTCGTGTAGTAATATTGTGGAGAGTGAGAATTGAGCTCTATACCTGCATCGATGAGCTTTGAAACTTCTCTCGATGTTTTTTCCACCAGGTCCACAGATTTAGACTGGATTTCAAAAGTCTGGCTAAGCTCATAGCCTCTAAATACATTTTCTTTAAAATTACCATTCTCATCATATATTCGATCATAGTTTTTGCTGATATCTGCTGCGTCAAAAACTATTTCCTCATCCTTTATCCCCTGACTTGTCAAATATTTTCGAACTTTCCGGGCATCCGAGTTTAAATCGGAATACGCCTGTTTTAAATCCATCGCATTTCTCGAAAAGCTTGCTCTCCAGACAATCAGATCTGAATCAAATGATTCCTGACCGAGGCCTGTTACACTGATCTTAGGATCAGGTTTTCCTTTTGTATTGTAGGAGTTTCCTAAAATATATCCGGTAACAATAACTGCAGCTCCGATAAAAAGTGTGGGCAATAATTTTTTAATTAAATCCATAAGTCAAAATACTAAGTAAAAAATAAATACTTCATTGATGCTAACACAATTCATACCAATTGTTACAATTTATCTGAAACCAAATAAAAACAGAACATTCCGGGAAGAATTGATATTAAAATATTCACAAGTAAAAACACATAATTCCCCTGATTGTACAAATTAAAATTCTCAAACGAAAAGGTACTGAATGTACTGAATCCACCACACAATCCTATAATCAAAAATGGAGTCAGCCATTCGTTTTTGATTCCTTTAGTTCCATAATAGATTACAAGAACAAAGATAATACAGGCCGTCAGATTGGAAATTAAGGTAGCCAAAGGAAATTCGGTAAGTGATTTGGAAAAGACTCTGCTCACTCCATACCGTAAAATACTTCCTATTCCTCCTCCTAAAAAAACCAAAAAGTAATTCATGCTCTGCTCATATGCTTTAAAATTAGAAAATGTAAAATGATTTTGGCGATTAGAGCACCTAAAATTGCACCGCAAATTATATCTGAGACATAATGCACTCCCAAATATACTCGACTCAAAAGAATAATACATGTAATGATAAGAACTGAAATCTTAATCCATTTATGCTTTGAAAGAGTCCAGCACACAGTTAATATCCCGAAATAATTAGCCGCATGTGACGACACGAATCCATATAATCCTCCACGATAAAATTGATTATCAGAAAGCTCATAAAAATGAAGCTGACCTATTAATTCCGTATGATGTGACGGGCGATATCTCATAAATACTTCTTTAAATAAGTACACAGAGGATAAATCAGCTAATGCAACAACTAGAAGTATTGCCAAAAATGAAATAATCACCTGTTTTGGTGAGTATGTCCGATACAGTGACCAAAAGACCATAATAAATAGAGGAATTAAGATAAATGACCCTGAAAAGAACCACATGATTTCGTCCAATACCCCGTTATGTAAGCCATTAATGAACAGGACCAGCTGTCGATCTAAAGACTCTAAGCTTTCAATCATCCTGAAGTAGTTTCCATATTTCGTCCTTTAATTCAATTATTCCCGCTTGAGCGACAGAGGATATGAAAATATACGGTACATCTTTCAGCCGAATCTTTAGCTCAGCGTCCAGCTCCGACTTCAATTCCTCATCGAGCAAGTCAGATTTGCTGATTGCAAGCAAGGACTCTTTATGTAAAAGCTCTGGATTATATACTCCCAATTCATTTCTAAGAATATCATATTCAGCACCAATATCATTGCAATCTGAAGGAATAAGATAAAGAAGCACTGAGTTTCGTTCAATGTGTCTCAAAAATCGATAACCCAATCCTTTACCTTTAGAAGCTCCTTCAATGATTCCAGGAATATCCGCCATAACAAAAGAACGGTGATCTCGATATGACACAATACCCAAATTAGGACGAATAGTTGTAAACGGATAATCGGCAATCTCGGGTTTTGCAGCAGAGACTACCGATAAAAGAGTGCTTTTTCCCGCATTAGGAAAACCAACCAATCCCACATCAGCCAAAATCTTTAATTCAAGTATTTTCCATCCCTCAACACCTTGTTCTCCGGGTTGCGCATGTCTTGGCGTCTGATTAGTAGATGATTTGAATTGATTGTTCCCTAAGCCCCCTCTTCCACCACTCTGTAGAATTTTTTCTTCTCCTTCATTTGTTATTTCAAGCTCGATTTCTTCGGTTTCTTCGTCTTTGACTATGGTGCCAAGCGGAACATCAATGTACACATCTTTGCCCTGAGAACCAGTCTTTAAATTTCCTGAACCATGCGCTCCATGTTCAGCCTTAATGTGTTTTTTAAACTTCAAGTGTAGCAAGGTCCATAATTGCTTATTTCCTCGCAAAATCACATGACCACCTCGACCGCCATCTCCTCCATCGGGTCCTCCTTTTGGAATATACTTTTCTCTTCGGAAATGAGTAGAACCTCCTCCTCCATTGCCCGATTTGACATGGATTTTTACATAATCAACAAAATTATCTGAGGCCATTTCAAAATTAATTTGAATCTATTGAATCAAAAAGTCGTTGCGTGATGTCATCAACGGTACCCATACCATTGATTCCGATATACTTATTTTGATTTTCATAATACGTCTTAACAGGAGCAGTCTCCTCTTTGTAAACCGCTATTCGGTTTTCAATAATTTTTGGATCCGCATCGTCCGCCCTACCACTAAATTTAGCTCTTCTAAGAAGTCTTGTTTTTAATTCGCCTTCTTCAACATCCAAAGAGAGCATGATTGAAATAGACGATCCTATTGAAGCAAGAAACGTGTCTAGAGCACTTGCCTGAGCATTTGTTCGCGGGAAACCATCAAAAATAAAACCCTTTGGATTTTCATACTTAATCACTTCCGAACGCAATAAGTCTATGGTAACAGAATCAGGAACAAGCTGCCCTTTATCCATATAGCTCTTCGCAAGCTTGCCTAATTCGGTTTCACCCTTAATATTTGCTCTAAAAATATCGCCTGTTGATAAATGAATCAGATCGTATTTTGAAATTAAGCGTTCGGATTGAGTTCCTTTTCCTGCGCCAGGAGGTCCAAACAAAACAATATTCAACATATAATTATTCCTTTAATTGATAAATTTCACTAAAATTCCGTCCCAGCTCATTATAATCCAATCCAAAACCAACCACAAATTTATTAGGAATTTTGAATCCAAAATACTTTGGGGGTGTTTCCCCTGTATATGCAGCTTCTTTATAGAGTAAAGTGCATACTTCAATTGATTCAGGGAGCTTAGGCCGTATCATTCTTATCACCATTTCCACAGTTAATCCCGTATCAACAATATCCTCAAGGACTACAATATGTTTTCCCTTTATCTCTTCATTTAATCCAATCAGCTCATGCACCTGTCCTGAGGAGGTCGTGCCTTCATATGAAGAAAGCTTGACAAAAGACACCTCAACGTCCATATCCATACATTTCATAAGATCAGAAGTAAACATAAAAGATCCATTCAGTACAGATAAAAACAAGAGGTTCTTATTCTCATATTGTGCTTTCAATTCAGCGGCCAGTTCCTTTATCCTATTCGCTATTAACTGCTCGTCCAGATATGGAACAAATGACTTGTCAAAAAGGTGAATTTCTTTTTTCATTTGGGGAGCAAATGTACGATTTTAAGCACTAAGATGAAAATATAAGAGTGATAGCTGTATCTTTGCTGAAATGAATAAAAACTGGAACAGTAAAGAATTTAAACTGGGTGTTCTTGGAGGGGGACAATTGGGCAGGATGTTAATTCAAGAAGCTGTTAATCTAAACCTACATATCCATGTTATGGATGCAGATAAAAATGCCCCTTGCGCATCTCTTGCAGAATCTTTTACATGTGGATCCATAACCGATTTTGACTCAGTGATCGAATTCGGGAAAGATAAAGACCTGATTACAGTTGAAATTGAAAACGTAAATATTGAGGCCCTAGAAATACTCGAACAAAAGGGCATTGCCGTATATCCACAGCCACAAGTCTTAAAAATAATCAAAGACAAAGGATCTCAAAAAGAATTCTATAAACAACACAATATTCCAACTGCATCCTTCAGCTTATTTCAAACTAAAGACGATCTAATAAAGGCAGCCATTGAGTATCCTGTAATACAAAAACTAAGGACTGGAGGCTACGACGGTAGAGGTGTTCAAATTCTAAAAAATACTGATGGTTCTTTTGATGCCCCGCACCTTATTGAAGAATTAATAGACTTTGACAAAGAAATCTCCATTATAGTAGCGCGAAATAAAGCTGGCCAGATCAGCACATTTCCTTCTGTAGAATGCGAATTCAATCAAGAAGCTCATCTGGTTGAATTTCTTTTTTCACCTGCAGAAATTTCGGAGGATGTAGAAAAAAGAGGAAAAGAAATTGCAGCCGATGTGATTGAAAAACTTGATATGGTAGGACTATTAGCTGTAGAACTGTTTTTGACAAAAAATGGTGATCTATTGGTTAATGAAATTGCACCAAGGCCTCATAATAGTGGGCATCATACCATAGAATGTTGCGAAACCTCTCAATTCGCTCAGCATTTAAGAGCAATTCTCAACTTACCGCTTGGAAGCACTCGTTTAATCAATCCGGGAGCGATGATTAATTTACTTGGAGCAAAAGGACATATAGGCACCGCACGATATGAGGGTCTTAATGACTTACTTGATTATTCTAATGTTTTTCCGCACCTGTACGGTAAAGAGAGCACCAAACCTTTCAGAAAAATGGGCCATATCACCATTACGGGATCTACCATAAAAGAAGTCAAAGAAACTGCAGAAAAGATTAAAGGAATTGTTCAGGTTACGACATAAAAAAAGCCACCGAAGTGGCTTTTAATAAAATCAAAATGTTTATTGAACTACAAACTTCTTCACAATTGAAGATCCACTGTTCGTATACTCCATAGTATATAATCCTTTAGAATACTCGCTCAAATCAATTTTAAAGTTCCATGAGCCAGTAGTTACATTAGCGTCAAATTCATGGACCAGCTGACCTGCATAATTATAGATTGAAATCTTGTTCAACTCCCCATTCGGTGATGTAATGGTTACATTTAAAACATCAGATGCTGGATTGGGATACACCTTCAGCTTGTCATCAACATTGTAGTCAAACTCTTCAGTAATACCCATGGGAGGCCCCGTTTCATATCCATTGGCAACTGCCTCAGCTATTGAATAAGAACCTGCATTATCTATACGACCTGAAGGATCAAGCAACAGGCCAATAATTTCAATATTATTTTCATCCCAGTCTGCTGGAAGTGTAAATGAATAATTGGAAATATAGCTTTCACCTGAATTAATAGTAGCTGGTAAGCCGCTTGACGAACCTGCAAAACTTGGAGAGATTGTTCTGGCTACATGGTCATATACCATTTGAGCAGCAGGAACTGAGCTAGGCAGAGATTCATATCCACCCATAACACCGTTATCTCCACCAGCATAGGCATTAGACTGGTTATAACCAGACGAAGTACCAGTAACTCCATCTTCCGTTAATACACAAGCTACTTTGTAGCCGTTATTAGCAGTTTGAGAAAATGTAGCTTTAACAGAAACCTCTAAAACTCTTGTAGCTGCATCCCATGTTGCACCATTTAGAAGTACTCCTGCAGGTGCCGTTTGCAACCTTGATAAAAAATCTGCATTCATTGCAGAAGGATCTACATCAGGTCCTCTGTCGACCACTGCGCTTGGGTAACCACCAATTAATGTTTCCATTCCCGCATCGTACACGACATCGGTCATTGGATCTCCATTGTGTACAGCAATTCCAATCCAGTAATCAGCATAAGTTTGTTCAAATAAATCCATATAGACAGCTCCTCTAGGGCACCATTGACACCATGTCCCTGTAGCTTCTTCTCCGACTACTACTTTTCCAGCAGCGGGAACTATTGGATCTATACTAATTACTTTGGAATCATCAGAAGCATCATCGTCAGCACCTAAACCATTCACATTAGAAATTGTGACCGTTAAATCATTGTTACCTAAAATGGGTGTGAGCTGAGTAGCAAAAGTGTGTTCGTACGTATCCAATGAAGCTAAGCTTAATCCTGTAATGTTCTCCGTTACATCTGCTCCATTATAATTGT
>Ga0206681_10000911_pt1 | contig 14463 bp, 12 predicted proteins | sample M150012015metaG_FD_161048 | JGI IMG/M metagenome (GOLD analysis project Ga0206681, IMG submission 161048) | Ammonia-oxidizing marine archaeal communities from Monterey Bay, California, United States - M1 500m 12015 | ecosystem: Environmental > Aquatic > Marine > Intertidal zone | place: USA...
AGCCAAGATTGAGCTATCGTCCTCTGAACAGACGGATGTTAACTTGCCTTACGTTACTGCAGACGCATCAGGCCCTAAACACTTAAACATTAAGATTACTCGTTCTAAGCTAGAGTCTTTGGTTGGGGATTTGCTTAAGCGCTCTATGGATCCTTGTAAGGTTGCCCTAAAAGATGCCAAACTTTCTAGCGGAGATATTGATGAAGTTATCTTAGTTGGTGGTCAAACACGTATGCCTAAGGTAGGCCAAATGGTACAAGATTTTTTTGGGAAAGAACCGAAGAGAGATGTAAACCCTGACGAAGCAGTTGCTATGGGTGCTGCGATACAGGCTGGGGTCTTAGGTGGTGATGTTAAAGATGTACTACTGCTTGATGTAACTCCACTGTCATTAGGAATTGAGACTATGGGTGGTGTTATGACTAAACTGATAGAAAAGAACACAACAATACCTACCCACCAGTCACAGATATTCTCAACTGCAGCCGACAATCAGTCTGCAGTAACCGTGCACGTACTTCAGGGTGAGCGCGAGGTGGCCAGTGGCAATAAGTCTTTAGGTCAGTTTAATTTGGAAGGCATACCTTCAGCACCAAAAGGACAGCCACAAATTGAAGTTACTCTAGACCTAGATTCGGACGGCATACTGCACGTTTCAGCTAAGGATAAGAATACTGGTAAAGAACAATCAATCACTATCAAAGCCTCATCAGGTCTTAGTGATGAAGAGGTCGAAAAGATGATCAAAGATGCTGAAGCTCATGCTGACGAAGATAAAAAATTTCAAGAACTAGTAACTTCTCGTAACATGGCTGAATCTTTGACATATTCTACAAAGCAGAGTCTAGAGGAGTTGAAGGATGAAATTTCTGAAGATGAAAAGTCATCAATTGAAGAAGCTATAAAAGAGCTTGATGAAGTAATAAAAGGTGATGACAAGGAAGCCATTGATGCCAAATCTCAAAACCTTAGTGAGAAGGCTCAGGTTTTAGCTGAGAAGGCACAAGCTAAAGCTTCTACTGGAGAGCCTAGTGATGAAGCCGGAAATGCAAACGATGATGTTGTTGATGCAGACTTTGAAGAAGTTAAAGACGAAAAGTAGGCAAGATATTTTCACTAGTCACCAAAAAAGCCTTCTTCAGAGTAAATATTTGAAGAAGGTTTTTCAATTATATGTATATGCAATTTATTTAAAATAGTAGCACTAAAATTGAAGTCAAATTATTAGTTAAATATGTCGAAAAGAGATTACTACGAAGTATTAGGAGTTGATAAAGGTGCTGACGATAAGCAAATAAAGAAAGCTTATAAGCGTCTAGCAATGAAGCATCACCCTGACAGAAATACAGAAGACAAAGAGTCTGCTGAGAAAAAATTCAAGGAAATACAAGAGGCCTACGCAATACTTTCGGATAATCAAAAGCGCTCAGCTTATGATCAGTTTGGGCACGACGCTGTTAATGGAAATGCTGGCGGTTTCGGTGGGGGAAATCCATTCGGTGGCGGTGGGTTTGGTGATATATTTGGTGACATATTTGGACGTAGCGGTAGCTCTCAACCTGACAACAGAGGTTCAGATTTACGTTACGACTTAGAAATTGATCTAAAAGAAGCTGCACAAGGCACAACTGTCAAGATTCGTATACCCAAAAATGAGTCTTGTGACACATGCTCTGGTAGTGGTGCAAAACCAGGCACATCTGTAAAAACATGTGGCACTTGTGGTGGATCTGGCCAAGTGCAAATGCAGCAAGGATTCTTTGCTGTACAAAGAACCTGTCATGTTTGTTCTGGATCAGGACAACAGATTGAATCTCCCTGTGGTACATGTCGTGGTCAAGGGGTAGTACGTAAACAAAAAACCCTTTCAGTTAAGATTCCTGCTGGAGTAGATACCGGTAATCGTATTCGTCTAAGCGGCGAAGGAGAAGCTGGAGTCAGAGGAGGTCCTAGCGGAGACCTGTATGTGCAAGTGCATGTAAAGGAGCATAGTATATTCCAACGAGAGGATAACGATTTATACTGTGAAGTTCCAATAGACTTTGTTACAGCAACTCTTGGAGGCTCAATTGAAGTTCCTACACTTGAAACCAAACTTAAAATCAAGGTCCCAGCCGGAACTCAGACTGGTAAATTATTCAGACTAAAGGGCAAAGGAATAACTGCTATTCGTCATGGCGGGTCTGGAGACCTTATATGTAGAGTCAAAATTGAAACACCTGTAAACCTAAATAAAAAGCAGATTGGCTTATTGAAAGATTTCTCTGAATCATGCGGCAAGAAACACCACCCAGAATCAAATTCTTTTTTCGGTAAAATGAAATCATTCTTTGAATAAACAGGAAATTAAGTGAAAATTCAGCAAATAAAAGCGAGGGAAGTCTTAGACTCTAGAGGCAATCCAACAATAGAGGCAGATGTAATACTAGAAAACGGTGTAATGGGTAGCGCCATGGTCCCTTCTGGAGCATCTACAGGTCAACGTGAGGCACTTGAACTGCGTGACGGAGATAAAACTAGGTACCTAGGAAAGGGTGTACTAAATGCTGTCTCCTTCGTTAACAATGAAATTAATTCTTGCTTAAATGGTTTCGAAATTGACGACCAAAACAAAATTGACTCAGCTATGATTGATCTTGATGGCACTGAGACAAAATCAAACCTTGGAGCTAACGCAATATTAGCGGTATCTCTGGCATCGGCACATGCTAGTGCTAACCATAAAAATGTACCTCTATATGCCAGCCTAGGTAGATCTGATACCTACACAATGCCGGTACCAATGATGAATATCATAAATGGTGGGGAACATGCAAACAATAGCGTCGATATTCAGGAATTCATGATTATTCCTGCTGGCGCGCCAAGCTTTAAAGAGGCCCTGAGGTATGGTGCAGAAGTATTTCATCACCTTAAATCTGTTCTTGAAGATAGGGGCATGAATACAGCCGTTGGAGACGAGGGTGGTTTTGCTCCAGACCTAACATCTAACGAAGAGGCTATTAAGGTTATCATTGAAGCCATCAATAACGCTGGATATGAAGCGGGAAAAGATATATTTATTGGGATTGATGTAGCTAGCTCAGAATTCTACTCTAACGGAAAATACAACCTATCATCGGAAAACAAGTCTCTTAATTCTGAAGAGTTTTCTCATTACTTAGAGAACTGGGTTAATAGTTACCCAATAATTTCAATTGAGGACGGTATGGATGAGAATGATTGGGACGGCTGGGACTTATTGACCAAGAGAATTGGTGAAAAAGTACAACTTGTGGGGGACGACTTATTCGTAACTAATAGCAAAATTCTAACGCAAGGAATAAATAATAACATTGCAAATTCAATCCTAATAAAGGTTAATCAAATAGGCACTCTATCTGAAACATTTAGTGCTATGTCAATGGCAACTGAAGCTGGTTACACTTGTGTAATGTCTCACAGGTCAGGGGAAACTGAAGACACAACCATTGCCGATTTAGCAGTATCTACTTCTTGTGGACAAATAAAAACTGGGTCTTTGTCAAGGTCAGACAGACTAGCTAAATACAACCGCCTACTAAGAATTGAAGAGGAGCTAGCAGAAAAAGCTATATATCCTGGCCTTGATGCATTTAATCATTTGAGATAAACTCTTAACTTTCAACTATAAGTTAATAAATTAACTGATTGGAAACACTTTCAACATTCTGGCTAGGTATTGTACTAATAGTACTAATCCTAATATCTGCTTTCTTTTCATCTGCTGAAACCTCAATGATGGCGATAAATCGCTACCGCTTAAAAAGCTTGAGCGCTAAAAACGATACTAAAGCTAAGCGCACCGAGAAGCTGCTTTCTGATATAGACCGCCTAATAGGAACAATACTACTAGGCAATAATTTCGTAAATATATTTGCCTCAAGTGTTGCCACAGTCCTTGCAATAAAACTTTGGGGTGAAGGGTCCGTAGTTTATTCATCTATAGTATTAACATTTGTAATATTAATTTTTGCAGAGACTACACCTAAAACGTTTGCTGCAAAAAATCCTGAAAAAATAGCTCTACCTGCGTCATACTTAATTGAGTTTTTTGTAAAAGTATTTCAGCCCTTTGTTTGGATAATTGCTAAGTTATCTAAATTCATACTAGGCATTATTGGTGTTAAAGATAACGAACAAAATAATAAACTAAATTCAGCAGAACTAAGGATGGTTCTTCACGATGCAAAGCCAATAATTGCTTCAAATTACCAAAAAATGCTTCTAAATATTGTTGACCTGGAGAAGGTCAAGGTTGAGGACATAATGATACCGAGGCATGAATTAATAAGTGTTGATATAAACAACCACCAAGACATGCTTGAGCACTTAGAGCGCACACAACATAATCGACTTCTTACTTATGACAAGATCCAGGACAATATTACTGGCGTCCTCCATATGCGTGATATAGTCAATTTATTTGCCAGGGATGAATTCAGTGTTGAGGCTGCAATCAATCTTATTAGGGAGCCTTACTTTATTCCTGAAGGCACTAGCCTTTCAATACAGTTGGAGCATTTTCAAAAACTTAAAAGAAGGCTAGGACTTGTAGTGGATGAGTATGGCGAAGTACGTGGCATGATAGTATTTGAGGACATATTAGAAGAAATTGTTGGTCAATTCACTTCTAACCAGAGCGAAGTCATCAAAGAAATTAACAAGCAGAAGGATGGGAGTTATTTAGTAGACCCTAGAATCAGTATAAGAGAATTGAATGTTGAGATAAATATAAGTTTACCTGTTACTAACGCAAAAACATTGAACGGTTTAATCTTGGAAGAATTACAGAGCATACCTAGTAGGGATGTAAGTTTAAAGATTGATGGAGTATTAATTGAGGTGGTACAGATCACTGACCAGACAATTAAGCTTGTAAAAATTAGAACAAACAACTAGGTTAAACGATAGACCTGCCAACTCTGACATTGTCATTCTCATTAATAGTTAAATTTATATTTAGATTTGGAATAAGCATGATGACAGTTGAGCCCATATTAAACTTGCCAAGCTCGTCACCCTTGTTTAACTTAACCTTTTTATCTGTATAGTCAAAAATTTGAACTTCCTTTTTGTACGGAGGATTGATCTGACCATGCCAAGAGGTCTCCATTGATCCTACAAATATAGCTCCAACCAAAATAAATGCACATAAACCAAACTCTGTTTCAAAGTAACAAACAACTCTCTCATTTCTAGCGAATAAACCATCAACGCTGTTAGTTGTTTTAGCGTTAACTGAGAACAGGTCGCCTGGAATATAGGTCATTGATTGTAATACTCCATCATAGGGCATATGAATCCTGTGGTAATCTTTTGGTGAGAGATAAATTGTAGCGAATACTCCTTGTTTGAAATCTGCTGCCCTAGCGTCTCCTGCCAGTAATCTTTCGACACCATATTGATGTCCCTTGGCTTGTAGGATTTGAGAATTGTTAATATTGCCAGTTTGGGATACAGAACCGTCAACCGGACAGACAATCGAGCTGCTTTCAATTAATCTAGCATTAGGTTTTAACTTGCGTGTAAAAAAATCGTTAAAATGCCTATACTCATCAACACTACCTCTCTCTGCCTCAGATAAGTCAACACCGTAATGATTTACGAACCAATTAGTAAAGCTATTTTTTAAGAAGTTATTTTCAATACGAGCAAAACGAAACATCAGTTTCGATAGCATGTGCTGAGGAATTAAATATTGCAACCATGTCATTGGTTTAATTTGTTTTTTATATAGGTCAATGCATCGTTAAATTTAATTTCAACCTTTTCAGAGCTTGATCTACTTTTATATTCTACGTTTCCATTATCTGCATGGGTATCACTTATCACTACTCTGTGTGGAATGCCAATAAGCTCAGAGTCAGCAAACATGATCCCAGCACGTTCTTTGCGATCGTCAAGAAGGACCTCTACCTGCGCATCAACCAATTGACAATATAACTTGTCGGCAATCTCTTTTACTCTTGTCGATTTATTGTAATTAATGGGAACAATTACAACTTGAAATGGGGCAATTGATTCTGGAAAAATAATGCCTCTGTCGTCAAAATTTTGTTCTATAGCAGCAGCAACAACTCTGGTTACACCAATACCATAGCAACCCATTGACATGATTACTGCTTTACCTTTTTCACCAATCACATTGGCGTTCATTGCTTTGGAGTACTTTGTTCCTAGTTGAAATATATGGCCAACCTCAATTCCACGCTTTATAACTAGCTTGCCTTTGCCGTCAGGTGACGGGTCTCCATTAACAATATTGCGTAAATCAGCGCTCTCTATTTCACCAATGTCTCTAGACCAGTTAACACCAGTTAGGTGTTTATCTTCCTTGTTAGCGCCACAAACAAAGTCACTCAATGAGGATGCTGCATAGTCTACAATAAATGGTATCTTTAAATCTTTAACCCCAATAGATCCGATAGAGTATCCAGCATCACTGATTCTCTCTTCGGTTGCCATAACTAAAGGTTTTTTTACGATACCTAATTTTTCAGCCTTTACTTGGTTCAGATCATGGTCTCCACGCAACACAAGTGCCACCAAGCTATCATTAATGCCCTCAACAACTAATGTTTTTATAGTACTCTTAATATCGACTTCCAAAAACTCATATATATCATTTATAGTTTTTTGTTTAGGGGTGGCTATTACTTGGAGCTCTTGAGTAGGTTCTTTAGCTTTATGTTGTGGAAATGTTTCAGCTCGCTCAATATTGGCAGCATAGTCTGATTCGTCAGAAAAGCATATAGCATCTTCGCCAGAGCCTGCCAAAACATGGAACTCTTTAGAGCTATCGCCCCCAATAGCACCAGAGTCTGCCAAAACAGATCTATATTCTAGTCCTATACGGTCAAAAATGTTGCAATAAGTTTGGTGCATTAGTTCATACGTTTCTTGTAAAGAGGCCTGATCAATATTAAAAGAATAGGCATCCTTCATAATAAATTCACGTGAACGCATTACACCGAACCTTGGCCTAATTTCGTCTCTAAACTTTGTTTGAATTTGATAAAAATTCATTGGCAATTGTTTGTAACTGCGCAGGTACTGAGATGCAATATTTGTTATAACCTCTTCATGCGTTGGTCCAAGACAAAAGTCTCTATCATGTCTGTCTTTAAACCTCAGCAGCTCTGGACCATACTCATCCCACCTTCCTGAGTCTTGCCACAATTCTGCAGGCTGAGCAACAGGCATTAAAACCTCTTGTGCCCCAGACCTGTCCATCTCTTCACGTATTATTTTTTCAACTTTATGTATCACTCTTAAACCAACCGGTAAGTAAGAATACAGTCCTGAGGCAAGCTTAGATATTAAACCAGCACGTATCATAAGCTGATGCGATATCACCTTTGCATCATTTGGTGCTTCTTTTTGAGTTGGTATTAATAAGTCTGTAGTTTTCATATAAATATAAAGTTATCAAGCATAATTTCCAATTAAATCAATCACCCATTCTTTGTGTATAAAATAAAGGCAAGTATTTATAATTATTCCGATTTTACCTATGAGTGATATTCAAACATTATTAATTTGGGCAATACCAGTACTGTTTGCAATTACTGTGCATGAAACCGCGCACGGTTGGATTGCAAGTAAATTAGGTGACCATACAGCAAGAATGATGGGGCGCTTAACTCTCAACCCAATCAAACATATAGATCCAGTAGGAACAATCTTAGTGCCTGCTTTCTTATTCTTTACTTCTGGTTTTATTTTTGGATGGGCAAAACCTGTCCCTATTAATTTCAGCGCCCTAAGATCACCTAAACAAGACATGCTTTGGGTCGCTATTGCGGGTCCAGTTTCTAACTTTATAATGTCGATACTGTGGCTTATAGTTATAATTTTTGCAATCAATTTTAATTCCCAGATTCTAGTAGATATGGGCCAGGTAGGAGTACAAATAAATTTAGTTTTAGCAGTACTTAACTTACTACCATTGCCCCCACTTGACGGAGGAAGAGTGGTCAGCTCGCTTCTACCTGGAAGGTTGTCATATCAGTACGATCAGCTAGAGCCATACGGATTGTATATACTGCTAGGGTTATTGTTTTTAGGGGTATTTAACTCAGTAATATTGCCTATAGTTACGGCATTACAGCAGTTAATGTATAGTTTTTCTGGACTAATTTAAGATGAACAACTAACCTCAAGACCTTTAGCCCAATCTGGCGCTGTATTGGCGTAATATTCTAAACCTTCATGTTCGTCAAAAGGATTACTCAGTAAGTTAAAGAGTGCTTCTATCTCGTTGTAATCTTTTTCATCTTCTGCATTACGTATAGCAACTTCAGCAAGATAATTACGCAGTATATATTTTGGATTAACGCGGTTCATTTCCTGCTCCATGTTATCACCATTTTCTTGAGAGGCACGTTTACTATATGTATCTAGCCAGTCACTAAAATCAGTATCTTTAGATAAATCATCAGGTCTAGAAAGTAGTCGGATAGAGTTAGTGTAATCTTTCTTATGTTGGGACAATATATTAAAAAAACTATTTATCAAGTCTTTGTCTTTTTCATCACTACCAATGAGACCAAACTTCTTTCTCATCAACATGGAATAGTTTGTAACCAAGTAATCTTGATATTTATCTAGTACCATAGTTGCCTGCTTAGTATTAATCAAGCTAGATAAACTTTCTGCTAAACGTGTTAAGTTCCATAGAGCTATTGCTGGCTGCCTATCAAAAGCATAGCGACCTTCGTAATCGGAATGATTGCATACAAAGTTAGGTTTATATGTCTCTAAAAAACCGAACGGTCCGTAATCAATAGTTAGGCCAAGAATAGACATATTATCAGTATTCATTACACCATGAGAGAACCCCTGTGCCTGCCACCCAGCAATCATTATTGCAGTTCTTTTGACTACTTCATTAAAAAAATCAATATACCTAGCATCTCCATTAATGTGACAATAGTAATTATCAATCACGAAATCAACCAGAATCTTTATCTGTGTGGTTTGTCCTCGTGACGCGAACAATTCAAAATGCCCAAAACGTATATGGCTAGGAGCTGTGCGCAATACAATGGCACCAGTCTCAATCTTTTCACGGTAAACTTCAGTGCTACTACCAACTAACGATAACGCCTCTGTGGTAGCAATTTTTAAACCCTTCATAGCTGCTGAGCATAGGTACTCACGAATTGATGATCTAAGTACTGCTCTACCATCTGCGCCTCTAGAATATGGCGTAGTTCCTGCACCCTTGAGTGATAATTCGTAACCATTAGTTTGGCCAATCAGACATGACCTACCGTCTCCCAATTGTGGTACAAAGTGTCCAAACTGATGGCCGGCATAAATACTTGCAATTGGCTCTACGTCTCTAAACCTAACCTCGCCAGACGCTAGCTTAAGAAACTCTTCGTCGCTAACACTTAACTGTAACCTATCTTGTAGATTATTGTTCTTATGAATTAGAAATGACTTACTCAGTGGAAGAGTGTCAACCTCGGAGTAGTATTTATCCCCAAGACCTGCAAACAATAAAGATTCCTGCTTACTGGACAAGTTTTTTTCTTAGCAACTCGTTCACTTGTTTTGGGTTTGCCTTGCCACCTGTTGCCTTCATTATTTGGCCTACAAAAAATCCTATAATTTTTTCATTACCTGACTTAAACTGCTCTACTTGTGGAGGATTATTAGCAATAATCTCATCAACAATCGCCTCGATTTCCCCTATATCAGTCATCTGTTTAAGGCCTTTAGATTCGATAATATCATCAGCACTACCATCTCCATCCCACATAGCCTTAAATACATCTTTGGCAATCTTGCCAGAAATAGTGTCATCTCCAATACGCTGAATAAGTAAAGATAAATCTTGCGCTGAAACAGGTGAATCTTGAATTTCAATCTGGTTTTTGTTTAACAAGGCTGATAATTCGCCCATCACCCAATTGGCGCATAATTTGGCGTTAGACTCATTGCCAGTCAACATGGACTCAAAATAATCTGCCAAAGCCTTATGTGAAGTTAATACATCAGCATCATAATCGCTAAGTCCTAAATCAGAGATAAATCTAGCCTTCTTTTCAAGTGGAAGTTCTGGTAACTCTGCTTTTATGCTTGCTAATAATTCATCAGAAATCTCGACCGGCAACAGATCAGGGTCAGGGAAATAGCGATAATCATTCGCTTCTTCTTTAGAACGCATGGAACGTGTTTCATTTTTTACCGCATCATACAATCTTGTTTCTTGTACTATCTGGCCGCCGTCTTCAATAATGTCTTGCTGACGCTCCACCTCAAGATTAATGGCTTTTTCTAAGAACTTAAATGAATTTATATTTTTTAGTTCGGCGCGCGTTCCTAGCTTTTCTTGTCCCATAGGGCGAATAGAAACATTGGCATCGCAACGAAACGAGCCTTCTTGCATATTACCATCACAAATACCAATATATTGTACCAAGGTGTGAATTTTCTTAGCATAGGCAACCGCTTCCTTAGCGCTACGCATATCAGGCTCAGAAACAATTTCTAACAATGGTGTACCTGCCCGATTTAAATCAATTGCGGTATAGTCATCATACAAGTCATGAATTGATTTGCCTGCATCTTCTTCTAAATGGGCACGCGTTACGCCAATGGATCTGGTGTTTTCACCCAACGTAATATCAATTTTACCTTCACCCACAATAGGCCAATCTAGTTGTGAAATTTGATAACCCTTAGGTAGATCAGGATAAAAATAATTCTTTCGATCGAATACATTGCGTTGATTAATGTGTGCATTAACAGCCAAACCAAACTTAATTGCCTTATTTACCGCTTCTATATTGAGTACTGGTAATACACCTGGAAGACCTAAATCAACTGCACAAGCTTGCGAGTTTGGCTCGGCACCATACTTAGTTGAAGCAGAAGAAAATATCTTAGATTTTGTGCTCAACTGAGCATGAATCTCTAAACCGATGACTGTTTCCCACTCCACGCTAGCTCTCCTTGGGTGACCTAGAGTGCCAATCGGTCTGTTGTTGGAATTTATGTGCTATATTGAGCAATTTGGCTTCAGACCAATAATTACCAATAAGCTGCAAGCCTACCGGTAAACTATTAGAAAACCCTGCAGGAATACTCATTCCTGGTAATCCAGCTAGGTTTGCGCTCAGAGTATAGATATCTGCCAAATACATTGAGACTGGATCCTTAATGGAACCCAAATCGAAAGCCGTTGTCGGCGAGACTGGGCCCATAATAACATCAACCTCTTTGAATGCACTTTTAAAATCATTGCTAATTAGGTGCCTTACCTTTTGTGCTTTGAGGTAGTAGGCATCATAATAACCGGCCGACAGCGCGTAAGCACCGATCATGATGCGTCGTTTAACCTCCTCCCCGAACCCTTCTGAACGAGAGCGCAAATACAAATCTTCCAAATCCTTTGGGTTATCACATCTATAGCCATAACGCACACCGTCCATTCTTGATAGGTTAGATGAACACTCACAAGGAGCAACAATATAGTAAGTAGGTATTGCGTAGGCAGAGTTTGGAAGTGAGATATCTTTAACTGTTGCTCCCATTAACTCAAACTCTTTGATTGCGTCCATAACGTTGTCTGCAACGTTAGAATCTAATCCATCTGAAAAAAACTCCTTTGGTAGTCCAATAGTTAGTCCTTTGATGGGGCTATTTAACTCAGCACTATAGTCTTCCACATCGCGCTCAGAGCTTGTGGAATCTTTTTCATCGAATCCGGCCATAACATTCAACACGAGTGCCGCATCTTCTGCTGTCTGTGTCATAGGTCCAGCCTGATCAAGGCTTGATGCGTAAGCTATCATTCCATAACGCGATACCCTGCCATATGTTGGCTTAATACCAGTAATTCCACACAAACTTGATGGCTGTCTTATAGATCCACCGGTATCAGTCCCTGTAGCAAAAGGAGACAATCTAGAAGCAACTGCTGCTGCTGAACCCCCAGATGATCCGCCAGGAATTTTGTCTTTGTTCCATGGATTCTTAACTAACCCATAAAAAGAGTTTTCATTTGAAGAGCCCATAGCAAACTCATCCATGTTGGCTTTGCCCAACATAACAGAACCTGCCATATTTAAATTGTGACTGACAGTGGCGTCATATGGAGAGATAAAATTATCCAGCATCTTAGATCCTGCACTAGTCTTGATGCCTTTGGTACAAAATATATCTTTGTGTGCGTAAGGTATCCCCGTTAATACATCAGATTTTCCCTTAGCGAGTCTATCATCTGCAGTCTTGGCTTGCTCTAAGGCAGTATCATCTGTTACCGTAATGAAAGCGTTTAGTTCTGATTTATTTATTCTATTAAGAAAGTGCTGAGTTAATTCTGTAGATGAAAACTCTTTGTCTGTTAACCCTTTTGCTAGCTGTGTTAGAGTCTTATTATGCATTTACTCAATAACGGTTGGCACTAAGTAATGCCCACTTCCTGTTTTGGGGGCAATAGATTGGAACGATTCAGAGTCGTCTATTTCTCTAACCTCATCGGCCCTAAGTCTTTGTGACATGTGTAGTGGATGAGCCATAGGCTCAATACCTTTAGCATCAATCTGCTGCAGCTGTTCAACAAGATTGAGAATATTGTTTAGCTCTTTTGTGTTACTCTTTAATTCGTCCTTGCTTAGTGACAAACGCGCCAAGTAAGCAATCTGACTAGCCTTGTCCTCACTAAGTGACATTTTAGAATGGGAAAGGCATACTATTGATCATATTCATCGGTCTTGCAAATGAGGCTCTCATAGTTGAAATATCGTGCTGCATCCACTGCATTGAGTAAACCATAGTGGTCATGTTTTTGTTCATCTCTTCCATATTTATAAGCATAGGCTCTAATATATCCATCTTTGTATTCATCTGAGCCAAGTCGGCAGACATAGTATCTAAATTATCCAGTTTAGATGCTATTGTTTCTACACTCTCATTAACACTAACAAAGCTTGATTCCATGCTTTTAATGGACGAAGTCATTTGTGACATATTACCTGACATAGTATCAACACTTATTGCCATAGACTTCATATTCTTTGACATGCTAAAGTCCATGGTATTGGCTAGCCTACTCATATCCTGTGTTATAGAATAAATAACAACAAAAAATCCCATAACAATTAAACTAAACACTCCGAGAGATGGCAAGAAAAACCTCTCAAATTTTGAACTTGTCTGCTCTTGCATCTTCACAGCAAGGTTTTCTAGACACTCTATTGTTGGAACCTGAGTAGATTCTATGGTAGAAGCTTTTTGTTTTGCGTTTGTCAAAATATCACCTATTTAGTTTTATTACAATAATTATCAATAACCTGGTTTAATAATTCAGAAGAATAGTTGTCGCAGAGAAATGCATTTCCTATCTGCTTTAAGAGCACCAATCTAATGCTCCCATCTATTGCTTTTTTATCAACCGACATTGCATTAATAAATTCAGAACGGGTGATTTTACCGTAAATACTGATTGGTAAATTAGCTTTTTCTAATACGTTTTTAATTTTATTTACTTTCTTAGTGTCTATAAATCCTTGAAGATTAGATAACTCTGAAGCCATTAGCATTCCAACAGCAACAGCCTCACCGTGCAAATACACGCCGTATCCCAAAGTATTTTCGATTGCATGCCCAAATGTATGGCCAAAATTTAGCAGCGCTCTGGTGCCTGATTCTCTCTCATCCTTGGCTACTATATTGGACTTATAGTAGCATGACTGGTATACAGAATCTATCAGTATTTCTTTGTTTTTTTGCATTAAGCTTTCAATATTAGAGCTGATATATTCAAAAAAATTTTCATCGCCCAAGAGGCCGTACTTAATGACTTCAGCCATTCCTGCAGAATATTGGCGCGTGTCGAGCGTGTCGAGTGTATCTATATCAATGACAACACACTTTGGTTGGTAAAAGGCACCAATCATGTTTTTACCTAAATCGTGATTAACGCCTGTCTTCCCTCCAACACTTGAGTCGACCTGAGAAAGTAATGTTGTTGGTATTTGAATAAAGTTGACGCCTCTTTGGTAGCTGGAGGCAGCAAAACCAGTCATATCTCCAACTACACCGCCACCAAGGGCAATTAAAGTGCAGCTACGGTCGAAGCGATTTTTTAAAAGGGCATCGAATATTAGGTTTAGCGTATCTAGGTTCTTGTACTTTTCGCCGTCAGGTAGAACAACTTCAGATACGTTATAGTTTGTTAAGAGTGATTTAACTTTTTCAAGATAGATAGGAGCAACTGTTGAGTCTGTAACTATCATTACCTGGCTTCCAGTAATGTGGTTTGTCACTAACTCTTGTTTCGAGATTAAATTTCTTCCTATATAGATGGGGTAAGACTTTTCTGCCAAATCTAAGTCAAGCTGTTTCATTATGCATACTCTCTCAATTCGCCAACACCATCAACATTCTCTACACACCTTGAGCATAGCTCAGGATGTTCATGACTAT
>Ga0206681_10000912_pt1 | contig 14457 bp, 9 predicted proteins | sample M150012015metaG_FD_161048 | JGI IMG/M metagenome (GOLD analysis project Ga0206681, IMG submission 161048) | Ammonia-oxidizing marine archaeal communities from Monterey Bay, California, United States - M1 500m 12015 | ecosystem: Environmental > Aquatic > Marine > Intertidal zone | place: USA...
CCGAGAGCCGTTGAGAGCCGATAAATCGCGTTGTCTTTTTGAGGGCGAGATGAGTGACCACCGGGGTTGGTGACCTCAAGCTGATAATCCTGGTACAACTTCTCGCCAGCCTGGATACCGTTGTAGCTGCGGACACCATCTTTGTCCATACGGCCACCACCGCCTTCATTCAGGGCAAAACTAGCATCCATTAGCTCTCGGTGATTTTCGAGAAGATAACTGGCACCATTAAAAGTGTTCGGTGTTTCCTCTCCACAGGTTAGCGCTAGCTTGAGATCACGCTCCGGCTGATATCCTGTGCGGCTCATTCGCATCATAATATCAACGAATATGGCCGCCATGGATTTATCGTCCGCCGTGCCACGACCATAGAAATAGCCGTTTTCCTCGATCAACGTGAATGGGTCACGTTCCCAATCGGCGCGATCGGCCTCAACCACATCGATATGAGCGAGCAGCAAGACCGCATCGGTATCCAGCACCGGGCTGCGCAGCGTCGCAATCAGGTTGCCTTGTTCCGGCCACCCAGGTGGAACTATCACATGTATGTCTTTTTCCGGGATACCCGCACTTCTCAATCGATCAGCCATGGCATTAGCCGCCACCGTACAACTACCCATTGATAGCGTCGTGTTAATTTCCACTAGCTGCTTATACAAACCTCTAAAAGCAACTAATTCATCACCATGCAAGGCTGCGAAGTTATGCGGCGCTACGAGGTAAAAAATAACCGTCAACGTAATAAGCCTGATTTTTTTCATGCGCATCATCTCTAACAAGGGAACTGCTTAAGACAGTACCCTTTGTTGGGAATCTGAATAATAAAACACGTTTTCCATCCACCATCAATATCCTGCCGATAAATCCACCAGGTGGCAGGTATATCTTTATCAGACGATGCAATGATTCAGCAATGGCAGCCAGGGCCGCGATCGGCTAGTGTCTTAATTCGATGGCTGAATCGCCATACTCCTCAACGATCAACGCTCGTTTAATTCAGCTCAAGGGGACGGCTGGTAACTTGCTGGAATCAGGACACTTTTCTTAAAGTGGAAAAAGGGTGGTTATTCGTACTAACCGCTTGTCTTGCTGCTGGTTCTAAAAATGGCCACCCATGAGTTAAAGCCTGTGCCAACGATCCCTCAGCCCATCCTCAAAATTTTCTACCCATGGAAAATGTCAAAGTCGATGTCTCTTCGTTCGCCGAACGGTTGCCGCCGGACTCGTCAAAATCATCTTCTACGTAGCTCCATTCGGCCTGAAGAAATACACGGTTAGGGAACGTGTGGCGCGCATACAATTCAACTCCGGGAGACCATTCGCTGTCGGCGTCTTGATCAACCCCCAGAACTGCGATGTCCTGATTTTCGTCTGATTTATATCCCATCTGCAAGTCGACGCCGAATTCATTTCTACCTAGAGTAAGTGAAATTTCAGCACCAACGGGAATCTTCGTGCGCTCCTGGTCTACTTTGACCGCGGTGCCAAAAGCCGTCAATTTATTTTCAGAGGAGAAACGGTTGTAGCCAAGATACGGTTGAACCTTGAGGGAACAAGACTCAGACCAGCAAAACGACCACCCGAGGCGCAGGTCTATCGTTGTGCTTTCATAGTCTGTTTTTTCCCCTGTCGTTAATTTGAATTCGCCATCGCCAAAACCAAACCGCGCATCAAAGATCAGTCCATTACCTACGTCTAGGCCATAGTAAATTGTCGGTGTATCTATTTCTCCATCCAGTGGAAAGCCGCTGTCTTGACCTTCTACGTCAGTTAGGCCGATACCAACCCCTATTTCATGCTTCATACCTTCGGCATACACGGCGGTCCCAAGCACGTTCACAAGTGCAAATATTACAACGATGATGCTAGATTTCTTGCTCATTTGTCCTCCGCTAAATATGACTAAAGAAACCGTCGCTACTTGAATCTCTAAGTAACGAGTCGTCAATATTACACCCATTGTCAAACATTAGAAGGTTCATCACTTTGGTTTGGCCTTCCTAAGTTCATTCGTTTTGAATACTGATTCGGAAATAATTTTGGACACACAGCCTCTCTAGAGGTGGGCGATACATGAGCATTGTATAATTGTGCGAAATGGTCAGGACGTACGCAAATGAAAGTCCCCGTAAAGTGCTACCAACTGGCGCAATTACTAGATTCACGCTGGCACACTCCCTAACATTGGCGCTCGCTGCGCTGGGTGTTTTACGTTTCCCCGTTGGCTGGTGGAAGCGTTGACCGCGCCCAGTATCGCCGTCTTGACAGCTGAAATTGTGCGGCAGCAAAAAGATAGCCTAATCTGGCGACATCCAATGACCCAGGGGAAACTTGGCGGGAAAGCTTTCTAAGAAGGACCATATTTTAAACTCAAGCTAATCAGGTACTCATCGGTGGTTGATCAGGCGTGACGCACTTGAGCAAATCATCACCAGGCCAGGGGGCTCGGGATTGAGCTTCGCGAGCCGGATGGGAACATCCGGCTCTTGAAGTTTTTGCTTTCGCTAGAACGCGCCCATCTTGAATCGAACTTCAAGGCCGTAGAGTCTTGGGTCGGTTGGCGTGCCTGTTCGGCGCCAGCCGCCACTCTCTGTGGCTCCATATTGTTCGATCTGACGGAAGCCAATGTCGTCGAAGACGTTGTTGACGAATGCAGCAACTACCCAGCTTTCGTTTGGATGCCAGGCCATGCGTATATCCAACCTGTCGTAGGAATCAGCGGACTGATCCTCACGTTCAAATACGGAGAAGTAAACTCGGTCGATCCACGAGTAGTTCATGGTGAAATCGATGTCTCCACCTGAACTCAGCGGCAAGTTATACATCGCCCAACCACCAGCCTTGAACTCCGGCACCCTGATCATACTGTTACCCTTGATGTTGATCAGGTTCGTCGTCGCATCGAACAGTGATTCCGGTTGCTCCGGATCGTTGGGATCAATCACGAAGTAATCATCGGTGTATTCGGTCCCCGTAAAGCTCCCGTGGAATCCCAGTGTGAGCCTGTCCGTGGCTAACCAGGTGAGTTCCAAATCTATACCATACAACTCAGCCTCAGGCACTGGAACGACATTAGTCGTATAGCCACCCGCAAACGCGACGCCATTGGCAAAGGTGTGAACGTTCTCATAATCGTAAAAATATACAGCTGAATTGAGCTGCAATTTATTATTGAGCAACGTGCCCTTGTAACCAAGTTCGTATGCGATCAGCGTCTCTGCGTCAAAGGTTCCCTGCCCGCTAAAGAAAACGAGATTGAAACCGCCGGATCGTAGACCTTTCGTAGCAGAGACATAAAAAAGCGTATCATCGGAAGGAGTCCAATCGAGGTTGGCACGCCAGGTGACGTCCTCGGTATTCTTGTCCAACCTTCTGGCTAACGATTGACTTGACGGTATTCCAGCCAGCATCAAGCGGCTAGGGTTAAGAATATTGCCTTCTGCATCCATGTACCCGAGTGCCTGGTTCATCGCGGCAAGCGTTGATGTGCAATTAGCAGCGATGCAACCCGTGCCCGGGGCAAAAAAATCATCTGAGAAGCCGAGAGGCACGATGGTTTCCTCTGCGTAGTAAAACACTGTCTCATATCCATCGAGTTCATCCCGAGCCCAGCGAAGACCGAGCGTCAAAGCAAACTGATCGTTAATCTGATAAACACCCTGACCGAATGCAGCGTACGCATCACGTTCGGTACGGGTCTGGTATTCCAGATCGGTACCTATAGTAGAAGGGCCGTGGGGAACACTGTCTCCCGTGTCACCTTCCCAGGCACCGAAGCAGTACCAATCGAGCTGGTCTTGTGCGGCGATAGCTGCTCCCGATAGACAGTTACCTGGCGCGGTTCCTCCCGCATCTACCTGGTTACTGACAGTTAGAGCCGTGAAAAGATCTACTTTGGGTAAGCCAGCTAGAATCCCTAAAGGTTCACCATTTGCATATCGAGACTGACAGTCGACGTTGCCTACACAGTTGTAATCATAAAAATCACCGCGCTGCCTGATCTTCGCGTGATAAACGAACGCTCCAGCCGTAATCGACAGCTTTTCATTCGGATCAAAGAAAAGCTGTAATTCGTTGGACATATAGTTCGTATCCTGACTCACATAAAAGGTCCGATCGCCGAGTGGATTACTCGTGAGATCGGTATCTGATTCGCGATCATAAAAATAATCGGTATATCCGAAGATGTACTTCATCGAGAACTTGTCATTCACATCCCAGGTAAGGTCGAACGACATCGCCTGATGATCGAAGAATTCATCCTGCTGACCGCTGGTGTCTGTCTTGAGATCACCACCCTCGACGCCGCTGATACCAATCAACCGTTGCCTTGCTGGATCGTGACCATAAGCGTAGTTGTAAGAATCCGTCGTACCCGTGGTTGCCATGTCGGCACCGGGTGTCACTCGCTGCGCCACGACATTGCTACCGTCCACGGGATTTCTAAAGTTGAATGTCTCCTGACCCGTGATCATGCAAGATGTGCCATTGATGACACCAGGCGTTGGGATATATGGTGTTCGAGTCAACTGATTCGGGCAAGCAATGCCTGGATCAACTGCTCGAAATCCCCAGGCGTACGTGGTGGTATCACGTACTGTGTCCTTACCACCACGCTGCGACAAGTTGAGAATCCCCGCGGCGTCAGCACCACCCATCATTCGGTGATAGCTGCGCTCGTTACCACGAATGTTAAACGTGATGCTGTCGGTTGGCGTCCAGTGCAATGAAAGCGCGTAGTTTTCATCACCGTAGTCGCCAGGGTCACTATTACCTGACAAGTCATCGTAATAACCGTCTCGTTCACGATTCATACCAACGAATCGTGCTGAGAGTACATCCTCGATGAGAGGTCCGGAAACGACTCCATAGACTTCCAACAAGTTGAAGCTGCCAACTAAGGTACGGAACTCGCCGTAGAACTCATCAGTGGGCTTTTTGTTGATAAAGTTAACGGCACCACCAATGGCATTTCGACCATAGAGGGTACCCTGCGGACCTCGCAAGAATTCGATTCGCTCAACATCAAAGAGTCCCCCTTCTGTTGATGCGATACCGAAGTCCTCGGAGTACACACCATTTTGGTATGTCGCGATCCCTGGATCGCCTCCCAAAGATCGGAAGTTTCGGCCAACGCCCCGGATTGCCATATCGTATGGCTCAATCACGGCTGCCGGAACCATTGCTTGCAGGTCTTCCTGGTTGCGAATGCCAAATTCTTCAATCGCTTCCGCGGTAAACGCTGTAATAGAAATAGAGGTGTCGCTAATGGACGCCTCTCTTCTTTCAGCGGTTACGATAACCTCTTCAAGCTGTCGCTCTTCAGCGCCAAATGCTGAGTTCGATACAGGAAAAAACAGAAGTGTAGTTGTTATGATGAAACAGATGCCACGCAGAACACGAGTACGCATTGCTTACCCCTCCCATGATATAGATATGTAACCGGTACTTCAGTTATTCCGATGTTCTAAATTCATCGACAAACACTGCATAACACCTTTGCATAACACCAACATCGAACAAGAACGACAATCACGGCTCTTCTAGTAACACCTCATTCTAACGCCGAACCAGAAGCCGCTGCAACACGTGATAAATCACTTAGAAAAGCAAGTTTCAGACTATTTTCGTATAAGCAGTCAACGGTGCTTAAAAGTGACTCCATTTGGTCAATATTGAATAATAGGGGTCCTATATGGGCCGGCTTGATTGACCAAAAACAGATCTGCAGTCGTATATTCGGCTTCTTATCGAGATGATTCCCGATCCTCTCCGAGCCATGACGAAAATGAGCGAATGGTCTATTGAATGCCTTATTGTTAATTTCGCGGATTCAAATGATAAAATCATATGAGTACCCTGCAACTGAAGCACTTAACAAGAAGAGAACTTGCGGCGGGTTTTCCGGCGTATATCTTTGACGTGCTTTTCGGTGTCTGACAAGCTCATTTTGAGGTTCCTCTGTTGCTGTTAAAAATAACAGAAGTGTCTCTTGGCATTCAGGCCTATGTGGTGCCATCTGGGCTGAAGACGTACACCGGGTCTACGGCTTGCGATGCACGCGAAAAGAATGCGAGCGCTAATACCCCAATAGCCTGCACTAGTCTTCTGCTTTTACTTTATCACTCTGCGAACAGGCCCCGGCCAGATACCACTGCTGCTGGCAATTGTATGTCAATCGCCCGCGTTCACCATGCTGGAAATCAAGAATCTTCTCGATCATATCCGTCGGCGCCATGCTTCGGGCCGGAGCAGCCTGAAGCTCGTCCAGCGGCACAGGATAGGTCGACCAGTCGAGTGGTGCACGCCAGCCTGGTGGTCCGGCAAGATAGGACCGGGTGCCGTGTATCGGGTAAACCGAGCGCCACTCATTGATTTTTTCAGCCAGTTCTTCAACCACATCCGGATGCAGCGCCGCCAGGTTAACGTATTCGTTTGGGTCCTCATTGATATTAAACAGGTGCGAAGTAACCGTCGTGGTTAATTGTTCCTGATCCACTTCCTGCACCAGCTTCCATTGATCATTGAACACGGTGAGATTGAAGTGCCCATAGATCGGTGTTTCCGAGGCGAAGAAAACAAAATCATCCCGTGGGGCGACAGCACCAGTTTTGATGCTGGGCCATAAACTCTGACCGTCAAACGGAAAATGTGCGCCGGGTGAAATACCTGCCGCTTCCATCACCGTGGGGAAGACATCCATCACTGTCATGATCGAATCCAGTTTGTCACCCGCCTCGATCTGTTCAGGCCAGCGCATGGCTGAGACCACTCTGATGCCCCCCTCAAACACTTCGCCCTTGCCGCCTCGCAGCGGTGCATTGTCAGCACCGCCAACTGAATAGGCAGCACCGCCATTGTCACTCATGAACAGTACAATCGTGTTATCTGTAATCTTTTCATCATCAAGGGTGTCGAGCACTTTGCCAATGGACTGATCCATCGCATCAACGACAGCCGCGTACATGGGCCGGGCACTCTCCCTTAGCATCAGCTTTGCCATGCGCCGCGTGCCGTCGGTCTGCTGACTTCGAGCCGGGGCAAGATCTGTATTGATGTCCCTGTACTTATCCTGCAGCTCCTTCGGTGCGTCCAGTGGTGTATGCGGTGCCAGAAAAGGCAGATAAAGGAAGAAGGGTTTCTCAGGGTCACGTTCACGAATGTAGCGGCTGGCTTCATCCGCTAAAAGGAAAGTTTCATAGCCATCATCGTTTATCGTCACGCCATTTCGCTGGAAGTCCCTGCCACCCTTATTAGCAAATGGCGGGTAGTAACCCACCTCGGTATGCAGGTGACCATAGAAATGTTCGAAGCCGCGCTCATTTGGATGATAGCTCTGCTGCGCATGGCCAAGATGCCATTTACCGACCATCGCTGTCTGGTAGCCTGCATCCAGAAAAGACTCGGGCAAAAACCGCTCATCCGGATGCACGCCGATATTGTCCCAGGGCAAGATCACGCCGTAGGCAATACCAAGGCGCATGGGGTTACGCCCCGTCATCAGGGCTGCACGGGTCGGTGAGCATATGGGGGTGGTATAAAAGCGGTCCAGCTGAATGCCCTCCGCGGCGAGTCGGTCAAGCGATGGGGTTTCAATATCGCCGCCGTGATAACCGACATCATTCCAACCAAGATCATCGGCAACCATGACGATCACGTTGGGACGGTCCTGCCCGTAAGCGGCGCCGAGTGTTAATACACTCAGCAGAGTAATTCTAAGCAATAAATGAATCATGGGCTCATCTCTTCAATGTTGACTACGTTGTCTACCGTGGCTTGTCTGTACCAGATGGGGGACGTCCAGGCGCGCTCCTGAATGACCGGGGAATAAAACGGCTGTTCAGCTGCATTGAGGCAACATTTGCCGTAGACGTCGCCGTCTGCACCCTTTTCAGTCTGAGCTAGCTCGTTGGCAAGCTCGGCCTGTGCCGCGCATTGCTCGTCAAATGGGTTCACCCCTACTGCCTGGCATTGCAGTGTGCTCCACCGGCAGGTCGGGTTTTCCAGTACACGGGCGTAATAGAAGGCGGGTTGCTCAGCATCAAACTCAGGGTCCTGCCAGACGGCACATAGGTTTGCTGCCCCTGAACCAATGCGGTTACAGTTGCTTTCATCAACTCGAGCGCCGTTTTCAGCATTACCGGCTACGTCATAGATCTGCTCGTGGCTTATACCTTCAGCATCAACCCAGCCCTTAATAATTTGTACTCTTTGCAGATCAGTGCCGGGGTTACCCTGCACACCCGGATCTTTCGCCGCGCTAACATATATTTTAAGGGGCGTTGTTTCTGCAACCACATCCAGACTGCCTCCCATGGGTACGCCTGTGCTATAGGCGGCGGCGATGGCATTGTGGTTGTCGCAGAGATCATCAGACAGATCAGCGCCAGCAAAAAATCTCACCGTCGGGCGCGTGCCACTGGTGGCATAGGTTTCTTTGCGTCTCATGGCAGAAAATATCGCATCGCGGGAGTTCTCCTGCGCCCAGACAACGGCATGCCCGCCCGCGCTGGAATAGAAATGATCCTGCACATTGCGGAATTCGCTGTCGCGTCGCCCCAGGTGCCCTCTAAAGCTGTCTTCCTCTGCTGCACCAGGAGTCGCGCTGTGTGTATCAGTGCTGCCTATGACACCCATGACGAACGGGTTGATACCATTTTCCTGCCCGTACGCCAGACCATCCTTATAGACATTGCGCACCATATTGCGACGGGCAAAGTCCTCAATCACGGTCTCTTCAGCGCGGTCGGTTCGAACGATGCCATTAACCGTCCCCAGCATGCCGAGGTTATCGCCGGGTATCTGCTCGAAATCACACAACTCATCTTCAGTATCGAGACCAATGCCTTGGGATCGGTCAAAGCGACATTCGGATGCGCCCTTATGTTGTATCAATTCCACCAGGGGCTCGAAGAACAGCCTGTCGTCAAGCTCCTGCTGTGTTTCGGGATCTCTGAACATCAACCCGCCTGAAAGGTTCGAGTTGTGAGGGATGGCCAGCACATCACAGCCAGTGTCGGTATCGATGCACTGCTCCCGCAACGCTTGCCACAATCCAGGGAAGTTGTACCGACCTGTTTCATAGGTCGATATGGGTACGGCAGACACTTCAGCATTACGAAAAATGACGTTTCGATGCATGTTGTTCCGATCAGGCGCATCGGTATATTCATAGCCGACAAACGTGGTGAACTCGCAGTTCACTGATCGATCATAGTGATCTTCAGCTGCCTGCTGAATCTGCGACCATGTATCATTCGCTGCAGCATCACAGTCAGAAAACGAACACGCCATGGACACTTCTTTTTCTGCAGTCTGCTGACCGGCAAGTCGGGTCCACCAGTCAACGGCAATCAACTGTACCCACTGATTGGTTGATCTGGTTATCGCACAATGCGGCCACCAGTAACCCAGCGCAGACGAGTCTTGTGTGCAAACACTCAACTGACCAAGAAATTCCGCATGATCAGTGATCGCGGCGAAGTCCAGCGGCCTCGGTATTTTTACACTGAGCAGTTTTTTACCATCTGCAGCCGGCACAAAAATTTCTTCGCCTTTGGCATAGCGGTAGGCATCCCATGGGTCGCTGCGCACGCTCGATGTATAGGCATCGAAGGAATAGCTGGTGTGAACATGAAGGTCACCGAACAGGGGTTTGCCTAAAGGATCGACATTGACGCAGGGTGCACGCGCCTCTGTCCGCTCAAAATTCAGGTCGCTCGGGGCCCCCATGAGGTCTGTGCAACAAAGCAGCAACAAGAAGCAGACAATTCGCAGCTCAGAAACCGCGCCAACAACACGTATGAGGCTCGGCCGGAAGCGGCCCATTAAATTTCCATGCAGGTCCGAATATTCGTGAATCATGCGAGCGTTCCGTTCTCAGCCATCCAATCGACCAAAGGTTGCAGATAGGCGGACAATTCTTCTTCAGCGAAATTCGCCGAATAGTCGCCATGTACTATCCGGTGTTTTATCTTCCACTGGCCGGACACCTTTTCGAGAGTGCTCTCGTACCAGCCAGATATGAACGTATAAACCTTTTCGGGTCGGCTTAACATACCCGTCAAGGTGCAACGATGTTGTGCACGATTCCCATCAATATCTACAAGATGATTGGTCATAACATGCCGTGTCCCAGGCAGCAAACGGATATGTGCGCAAATAAATTCGTTTAAATTTTCTCGCCCGACAAATTGAATTCCGCCGCCGTCAGATTTAACTGCAAAGGTACCGTCTTCTGCGAAACAGTCAACCCACCCATCAGCGTCGTAAGTATCAGCTGTGTGGGCGTAACGCGCAAAAAGATCCTCTATTGCAAGTCGGTTAGTCAGTAGGTCTAGGTCGCTCAAAATATCTCTCCTGATAATTCATGCACCTGATGAATATTAATCTTCCACCGCTCGATTAAGTGGGGCTAGCCCAAATCCAACTTGTATTGCCGGGTATTGGGCGTTTAATTCTTCGCACTTGAGTCGCCAAATAAGGCATAGCCCAGAGCCTGTATTACAAATGATCCAAGAAGTTCATGGCGGCCGGCAATATTGTTCGCCAGGCCCGCGACCCTAATAGCTATGTTATTAAAGTGCTGAAGCGCTAAGCACTCTGGACACGATTCTAACGGCGTCGAAATGCCGCAGCAGGATGATCCGCATTCAAACGATCACCGCGGCCAAACAACTTTTGTCGCATTGAACCTTCCGCATACTCAGTCTTATACAATCCACGTGCCTGCATCTCAGGCACCACCATCTCAACGATATTTTCAAAACACTCAGGTAACACCGTGTAAGCCACATTGAAGCCATCGATATCTGCTTCTTCTAACCATTGCGCCATTTGATCAACCACTGTTATCGGCGACCCGGAGATGATCGTTGCACCACCTCCAACGGCCAGGAAATCGGCCCAGTCTCGTACGGTCCTGCTGCCGAGAGATTTTAAAGCGGACTGTAACGCCTGACTCGACAGATTTTCTGCTCGTTCATCCAGCCCGAACTTGGACAGGTCTATTCCCGTCCAACCCGACATAAGCGCGAGAGACCCCTCGGATAATCCATAGCTTGTATATTCTTCCAGCTTCTTTTTTGCATTCAGATCAGTTTCGTCAACAACAATACAGGTCAGCGCAAATATCTTTAGATCATCTTTTTGCCGGCCTGCTGCCACCGCCTGTTCTCGCAATGACTTTACTGTTTCTTTAGCTGCAGCAATGTTACCGGCACCGATAAAGACGCACTCTGCATGCCGCGCCGCAAATGCCTGCCCTTTAACAGAACCTCCGGCCTGAAATATTACCGGTGTCCGTTGCACGGATGGTTCACACAGGTGGATCGCCCGGAGATTGAAATACTCACCTTCATGAACGATCTCATGCACCTTATCGGGTTCAGCAAAGACCCCTGAAATCCTATCGTAGATAACCGCATCATCTTCCCAGCTGCCTTCCCAGAGTTTGTACACAAGCTCCATATAGTCCGCCGCGATATCGTAACGAGTATCGTGCTCTGTCTGTTGAAGTTTGCCGACACCTTTGGCTGCGCTATCTAAATAGCCGGTAACAACATTCCAGGCCACCCGCCCAACCGTCAGATGGTCCAGCGTAGACATACGTCGTGCAAATGCGTAAGGCGGCTCATAGGGAATGGATCCCGTGATGCCAAAGGCAAGATGTTCGGTACTTGCTGCCATGACTGGAACAATAGAAAAAGGGTCATTGGTTGGAATCTGCATGCCAGCCCTGATGGCGGCTTCCGGAGATCCGTCATATACATCATAAACACCACTGACGTCCGCCAGAAACAACCCATCGAACAACCCTCGCTCGAGGGTTTGCGCCAGATCCTGCCAATGTTTCAGCGAAGTATATTCTCGTGACTGGTCTCGCGGGTGACGCCAAAGCCCGCTTGACTGATGCGCAACACAATTCATGTTGAATGCATTCAGAAGAATTTCCCTGGGCATATTAATCCGAGCTCTGAGGCAGAGCGAAAGCCACAATGTAATCACCAGGCGGACTACCCCCGGCCCAGTGGCCACCGGCAGCAACAACCACGAACTGACGGCCGTTCTCATTTAATTGATAGCTCATCGGCAAGGCATTAGCTGCAGTAGGCAGGTCAACCTGCCAAAGCTCGATGCCGGATTTCAGATCGAACGCTCGAAAGACATGTTCGTTGGACATGCCCGAAAAAATTAGCCCTGTCGCGGTCATCATCGGTGCCGCAACACCCGGTAAACCTTCGATCCACTTGAATGGGAAGGGTGCGCTATCACCTGTCGTGCCCATTGGGACGCTCCAAAGTTGCTCGCCGGATTCAATATCAATGGCATCAAGCGTACCCCAGGGCGGTGCCGTACAGGGGATGCCTAAAGGCGATATTAGAAAGCCGGTCTCCACACAGTAGGGCGTACCTGATTGCTGCTGTGCTACTCCCGCGCACTGCTCCCTTGGAATAAGTTTCGTCCACGCCGGAATTCGCATGGTATACACCACCATCACCCGGGTCTGCGGATCTATGGCAGGAGAACCCCAGTTACTACCACCCCCATTCGACGGGTAGTTTATTGCGCCTTCGAGCGATGGTGGGGTGTATATGCCTCGTGCGCCTTTTTCCAGAATAAGGTCCTCGCATGCACCCCGATCCCAGGGTGTGAAACCCCAGGCATCCTCCGCCTTCAATGGTGTCTTGATCAAGTGAGGGACATGAGTCGGGAAGGGCTGAGTAGCGAAGACAAGTTCTTCGGGAACACCACCGTCCTGTGGCACGGGGCGTTCTTCGATAGGCCAAAGAGGTTCGCCAGTTTCCCGGTTGAGCACAAAAGTCATCCCCATCTTCGTCACCTGAACGACCGCAGGAATAGTCTGACCTTGAACACTGACATCAACCAGGGTTGGCTGGGCAGGCGTGTCGTAATCCCAAATGTCGTGATGAACAAACTGTTGGTGCCACACCAGCCTGCCAGTCTCACCATCCAGGGCAACGAGTGAGCTTGAGTAATAATCCAAATCCCCCCGGTGACCACCATAAAAATCAGGTGACGTGTTACCGGTTGGTGCAAACACCAGATCTCGTTTTGTATCAACGCTGATGATGGACCAGACGTTAGTCGTTCCGAAACGGTAGGTACCATCTTCATTGAGCGCCCGGGAGCCGGGCTTTACCGGATTCCAGGACCACAAAAATTTCCCACTACGTACATCGTAGGCACGAACAACACCGCTTGGCACATTCGTTTTGTGATTGTCGAGTACCATGGCGCCTGTGATGATTCGGTCTCCAAGAATAGCCGGAGGTGACGTAATCGAATAATCTTCAGGGTTATGCCTGGACAACCCATGGGTTACGTCGACCTCACCATTTTCGCCAAAATCCGTGCAGGGTTTACCCGTTTCTGCATCAAGAGCGATCAGACGTGCATCGAGTGTGCCGGTAATGATTCGGTGCTCACATACTCCTGACTTACCTGAACGCCAGCTACTCACACCACGGCAATTCGGCAGAATGTCCGCATCACGGTCCACACCTGATTCATAAGACCAGAGCTCTTCCCCGGTCTCCGCATTCAGGGAAAATATTCTGTTAAAGGGTGAGCAGTAGTACATTCGACCATCAATGACGATCGGTGTTACCTGATGCGAGCTCTGGGTCCTGAAGGTTTCATTGGGCCCACCAGCTTCCCGGATATCACCGGAACGATGTTCCCACACCTGCTCCAGATGCATGACGTTCTCAGGTGTTACCTGAGTCGCATTTGAAAAGTGAGTCCCACCGGGCGTAGCACCGTAGGCTGGCCAATCTGTCACTGTACCCTTAGGCACCACCAGTGGCGGTGGCGCTTCGCTACAGGCGACGAGACAGATTACGAATATCGGTCCGATAAGATATTTCACTGCTATCTCCTCAGGTGTTTGACAATGCAATCAGTCGATCTCGTCCGCCGACCCGTTTCGTTGCCGGGACCGAATAAACTCGATCAGGCCCGCAATCTGATCATCCTCCAGATGCCCGAAAGCAGGCATGATTTGAGAGCCACCAAAGACAGCCGGGCCCTGTTTGATCACGGCGGCCAAATCAATATCGGTACCGCTTTCCCAATTGGCATCGGTATCGAACTTAAAGGCAGCAAGTGCAAAGTCTCTGGGCTTCAGCGTCATTGTCTCTGCAACAGGGCCATTACCATCGCCAGTCTCGCCATGGCAGCTGGCGCAAAGACCAGCGAAGAGCGCGTTGTTCCCCGACTCCCCGGCCAGAACAGAACCAGTAAAAATGGCGCTGCAAAGGAACCACCCAAAAAAAACAATTGTTTTAAGCCGCATGTTAATCCCTCTTGTATTTGTCGCCGATTTCAAATTCCAACACCGCGACGTCAAATTGCTCCAGATGGACTACACCACTTTTGCGAAGTTCCTCACCCGGATGTTTCACCAACACGGCATAAGCTGCGGCCGCTGGATCG
>Ga0206681_10000913_pt1 | contig 14435 bp, 16 predicted proteins | sample M150012015metaG_FD_161048 | JGI IMG/M metagenome (GOLD analysis project Ga0206681, IMG submission 161048) | Ammonia-oxidizing marine archaeal communities from Monterey Bay, California, United States - M1 500m 12015 | ecosystem: Environmental > Aquatic > Marine > Intertidal zone | place: USA...
ACCTAGCTTACTTTTTATAGATATCTCATTCACCCTTAAGTTAAGCTCAGGTATCAGTTCATTGATTAGTGAAGACTTACCAACACCTGATTGTCCCAAAAATATATGAGTTTTATCATCAAGTATGGATCTTAATTTATCTAGGTTGGTTTTTTCTTTTACACTTAAATATACAACCTCATAACCAATACTTTTATAGACAGCGTAGTCAATCTCAAGTTGCTTGTAGTTCTTGCTAAGCTCTATTTTATTCACGATAATGTTAATCGGTAAACCAGCATTCTCTGCTACCACCAAATAGCGATCTATTAATTCAAATTGATAGTGAGGTTCAGTAGCAACTACTAACCATAATTGGTCTATATTTGCAGCTATAAGTTTGTTCGCGCGTTTTAATTGATTGTCACGATTTATGAGAGCTGTAACGACACCTTCATCCTTGCTTGTTGGTTGGAAAATTACCTGGTCACCGGCAACGGAAAGTTCAATGTTTTGTCTACCAGTGCATTGAAAAAGTGCGCCAGTATCGGACTCCACAAGTAGCCTCTGTCCGTAACGTGTTATAACTAAACCCGTACGCTCGGTTGAAAAATTATTTTCTATGGGTTGACTATTATTAGACGCCCTCTGGGTTCGAGCAATGCGCTCAGATTGAATTTTTTCTATACGCCACTTTTGGCGACGTGTTAAGCTCAATCTTTAAATTTGTAGTAAGTTGTGTTGAGGAAGTCTACTACAGCCTCCTCTTCCTCAGGGAACCAGCCAGCGCTAAGGTTGCTAGAGCAGAAGCTGACCTGTCTTCTTAGATCGACATGGCTCTCAATCCTACTTTCAAATCTTGTGTAAATTTCACCTCCATGACAACGAGTACAGGTCTCATCATGAAGCTCTTTACCTTCCTCGTTTGCAGGAGCGTTAGCACTGATAGTGAATAATGCTAACAACATTAATATTTTTTTCATTTCATCTCCTTGGTTCTATAACTATATAGTATACCGTTAGACCTGATATTTGTAACAAAATGGCTGATTAAATGCTAAGACTTAGTTGTTATTATATTTTGTTAGCTGCCCAATTCTTATGGATGCTGAGGGATGAGAGTCATGGAATGCAGAATACAATGGGTCAGGTGTCAGGGTAGCAGCGTTATCTCTATAAAGCTTAACTAGTGACGATATTAGGTCTGCAGAGTTGGTATGTTTAGCCGCAAAAGCGTCAGCCTCAAATTCGTGTTTTCTAGACATGTAGTTACTTATCGGTGAGACAAAGAAGCTGAATACTGGCATTACCAGGGTGAACAGTATTAGTGCTGTGTGATTTGAAGGGTTGTCAACACCAAGGCCATTAAAAAACCAAACCTGATTGATAAGATATCCGAGCAATGCCAGACCAAGAAACGAAATTGAGAAAGACGACATCATGCGTTTACGAATATGTTTATGATGAAAGTGTCCCAGCTCGTGAGCTAAGATTGCTTCCACCTCATCGTCCTCCATGCCCTTTAATAGGGTATCAAAGAAAACTATACGCTTATTCTTGCCGATACCAGTGAAATATGCATTGCCGTGCGATGAGCGTTTAGAACCGTCCATAACAAATACACCGTCACTTTTAAATCCAGTGCGTAAGAGCAGGTCGTCAATTTTATTCTTAAGGGTGTCATCTTCAAGTGGCTTAAATTTGTTAAAAATTGGAGCTATATATGATGGATATAGCCAAAACATTAGTAAGGAAAATATCGTAAGAACAGCCCAAACATACAGCCACCAGTTATCCCCCATGAATGACATTAAATATAACACAACATATATCAACGGCAAACCTATAGCCATACTGACTAGTGTAGACTTTAATATATCGATAACGAAAGTTCTAGAGTCTGTCTTATTGAAGCCAAACCTTTCTTCCAGAACAAATGTCCGATAAATACCGAATGGCAGATCGATAATACTGCTTATTATCATCAGAGTCACTATAACCCCAACGCCTCGATATAATTCGTCATCCATTTGACTACGCCAAGCAGAGTCAATAATCTCTATACCGCCACCAATAGTCCAAAATAATAGCAAGGCAGCGGAAAAGATAATTTCATAATTGCTCAGTCGCAGTTTGGCTTGAGTATATTGGGATGCCTTTTGGTGCTCTTCGAGGCTTATATTGTTGCTAAACTCTTTTGGGACAGTGTCGAAAGAATTTAGTACAGCAAACTTTTGCTTGGAGTTTAAAAAAATTAGGGTAACAATATAGGTAAGTGTTGCAAATAAAAATATTGTTGTGAATAGGTCAAAATTCATATCTTCGTTTTGTTTGTAAGGAGTCGTTATTTTACATTCAATTTTTATCTAAGCTGATTTGTTAATTAAAGATATTGTTATCAGTATTAAGTTTACAAACCAAACTCAGAGCTTTTAAATAAAAAAAGGTATAATCTCGCTTTAGTTTAAGATATTTACAGTATAGTGGCCCTAATTGTTCAAAAATTTGGCGGTACATCGGTTGCCTCTGTGCAGAGGATTCAGGCCGTTGCTAAAAAGATAAAATCGTTCAAGGATGCTGGCAATCAGTTAGTTGTCAGTGTTTCCGCTATGAGCGGTGAGACAAACCGTTTAACTGCGTTGGCACAGGAACTGCAGGATAGGCCATCCTTGAGAGAGATGGATGTACTACTTACTACTGGCGAACAGGTCACAATTTCATTATTGAGTATGGCTCTTCAGCAGCTAGGTTGTGACGCAATATCTTATACAGGTTCACAGGTACGTATAACCACAGATAGTGCTCATGGAAAAGCTCGTATCAAATCTATAGACTCTAGTTTGATAGTTGAAAGCCTAAAGCAAGACAAAGTGGTAGTGATTGCCGGATTTCAAGGTATGGATGAGAGTGGCCAAATAACAACGCTTGGTCGTGGAGGCTCTGATACAACCGCTGTTGCTTTGGCTGCAGCACTTCAGGCAGATGAGTGCCAGATTTATACTGACGTAGATGGAGTATATACTGCAGACCCTAGAATTGAACCTAAAGCCAGAAAAATGCACAATATCAGCTATGAAGAAATGCTGGAGATGGCATCGCTCGGTTCAAAAGTTTTGCAAATTCGCGCAGTCGAGTTTGCTTCAAAGTACAATGTATCATTGAGAGTTTTATCGTCAATGATTGATAACCCTGTAGGTACATTAATCACTAGTGAGGACAAGATTATGGAAGAGGCAGTAATTTCAGGTATTGCACACAACAAAGACGAAGCCAAGGTTAGCTTGATAGGGGTTCCAGATATTCCTGGAGTCGCCTATAAAATACTAAAGCCAATCAGCCAAAAGAATATAGAAGTTGACATGATTCTTCAATCCGTCTCTGCCCGGGAGGGCTTAACAAACTTTGCTTTCACTGTGCATCGCGATGACTTCGAGGAATCAAAATCAATACTCGAGCAGGTTCGATCTGACTTAGGAGCTATGTCAGTTCAGGCTGACGATAAGATAGTTAAAGTTTCATTGGTAGGTATCGGTATGAGGTCTCATGCAGGGATCGCAACTAAGATGTTTGAGGTGCTACACAGAGAGAACGTCAATATTCAAATGATTTCAACATCAGAAATCAAGATATCTGTTGCAATAGATGAAAAATATTTAGAGCTAGCAGTGCGATCTTTGCATGCTGCATTTGAATTAGACAAGGAATAATTTATGCAAACGATGGACGATAGGGACGGATATATTTGGATGGATGGTGAGTGGGTTGATTGGCGAGAAGCTAAGATTCACGTGCTCACACATACTCTACATTACGGTATGGGCGCCTTCGAAGGTGTGAGAGCTTACGAGACTGACAAGGGTGCAGCAATTTTCAAGTTAGAGGAGCATACGGACCGTTTTTATAATTCAGCGAGCATTCTTGGTATGAATATTCCTTTCGAGAAGGAGGAATTAAATCAAGCGCAAAGGGAAGTCATCAAGAGGAATAATCTCAAATCAGCCTACATAAGACCGATGTGTTTTTATGGTTCCGAAGGTATGGGTTTGCGTGCTGATAATTTACGAGTTCGAGTTATAGTAGCTGCTTGGGAGTGGGGCGCATATCTTGGAGAGGACAATATGAAAAATGGTATCAAAATAAAGACCTCTTCATACGTCAGACAACACTCAAACCCTAGTATGGCAAAAGTTAAGGCTAATGGCAACTATATCAACTCTATGATGGCTCTACAAGAGGCGCTAGACGCTGGATATGATGAAGCACTCATGTTGGATGTTGATGGTTTTGTGTCTGAAGGAAGCGGAGAGAACATTTTCATTGTTAAAGATAATATAATATATACACCTATGCTGACCTCAGCCCTTGAAGGGATCACCAGAGATACGTTATTCACATTGGCGAAAGATTTAGGTTACGAGATAATTGAAAAGAGAATGAACAGGGATGATGTTTATGATGCCGATGAGGCTTTCTTTACTGGTACAGCTGCCGAGGTAACACCGATTAGAGGCTTGGACGATAAAAAGATTGGTAACGGCACCCGCGGCCCTATAACCGAAGAGCTACAATCCTTGTATTTTGATTGTGTCCATGGGCGCAACGATAATTATAAAGGCTGGATAAGTAAGGGGAAGTGTTGATGGGTTCATCAATCAATAATACTATAACAGACCATGTTAGCTATACAATTGTATCTAAGGCTGATTTACCTTTTCATTGCCCACCAAAAGATACTAGTAAATGGAACTCACACCCGAAAGTTTTTCTTAAGTTTGATAAAAGTGGCAGTGCTATGTGCCCTTATTGCGGTTCTAGCTACACGATAGAAAAATAAAGCGCTATGAAAAGTCAAAAAACTAATATTGTTTTAGTTGGCCCTATGGGCTCTGGCAAAACATCAGTAGGTAGGAGACTTGCATGTGTCCTAAAGCGTGACTTTTTTGATTCTGATTTTGAAATTGTTTCGCGCACAGGCGTTAGCGTTGACCATATTTTTGATGTAGAAGGTGAGAAAGGTTTCAGAGTAAGAGAGAGCGAAGTATTAATAGATCTTTGTGCAATCACGAATGTTGTTATTGCGACCGGAGGGGGTATCGTTGTCAAGCAAAGAAATAGGGAAATATTAAAAAATAATAGTTTTGTAGTCTACCTATCATCGTCTATCGAACAGTTAGTGAAGCGTACCTCTCATTCAAAGACTAGGCCGCTACTTGAGCGTTCGACAGACCGTGAAAAAACCTTAAGAGATATCGTTGATGCGCGTGAGGATTTCTATACAGAAGTTGCAGATGTTGTGATTGATACTACAGGAAAAAAATTGTATGCTATTATAAATGAAATTAAAAATATAATACCATAATGAAATATTTGTCATTATTCATTGCTCTCTTGTCGCTCAATTCAATGTCCCAGATGTTAGATAAGGACAGTTTTGTCCAACGACTTATTGAGTTTCACCCATTCTTTGCACAGCAAGAGCTTACCAGTAAAATTAAACAAATTGAGGCCACGTCAGCTTCAACTATCGATGAATGGACTGTCGGCATTAACACACACTTAAAGAATGAGACAGATAGTGTGAGCAATTTGTATGATGATTTAAATACTCATACTCTGAATATTAGTGCATCTAAAGTATTTGCAGATACTGGTGCCAGTGTTATTTTGAGCCAGGCCTGGACAGAAAACACTAAAGACAATGTTGGTTCTAGTAATAAAAAATTCAGTGTTGACTATTCACTACCATTATGGAGAAATGTTGATGGAATAAACAACACCATGGACTCTGATGTAGCTTACATTGAAAGAGCCATTGACAGGCTAGATAAAAAAGAAAAAAAAGAGCAATTCATACTTGAAAAATTGAAGAAGTTTGTTGACTTGTCGTATGCACAGGAACAAAAAAGTATCAACGAGGAGCACCTTGTGTTAGCTGCACAGGAGCTAGAATTGACTCAGAAAAAGTATGAAGCCTCTATAGTTGATAGGGTAGACGTTTTGCTACAAGAGGACGCATTTCTTAGAGCTAAGCAGCAACTATTGCAGTCAGAGCAAGAATTAACATTGCTGCAGCACGAGATAGCTATATTGCTTGATATTGATTTCTCAGAGTTGCTAGTAAGTTTTGATCTATATGAACAAAACTCGTTCCATATAGATGACCTTAAATCCTACATATTTGAGGACTCAAGGATAGCAAAAATCGCTAACCTAAATGAAAGCATTCTAAAACGCCAACTTGTAAGCTTGAAAAATAAGTCAAGGCCCGAGCTCGACTTAAAGCTAGGTTTATCGAGTGAAAGTGATGGCACCACTTACTTAAATGTGTTGCAAGGCCTAAACCCAGCATTTTCTATTGGAGTTGAGCTTACCTACCAACTAGGTAATACCAGAGGCCTGTCAAGTATTGCTATTAATCAAGTCTCTATAGATCGTCTTGAGCAGCAAAAACAAGAACAATTATTGTCAATATATTCGCAAGCCATGGTGCTAAAAAAGAAGGTAATATTGCTAGCAGAAATGAGCATATCGAATAGAAATCAGATTGAAATAGCTAGGCAAAGGACGACCGAAGAAAGGAAACGCTATAGCAACGGTTATGGGCAGGCAAGTGCTGTGATTAAATCACAAAATAATGAGCAAAATGCAATACTAAACCTTGCAAAAACAGCAAAAAACTATCAAAGAACAGTGCTAGATTACCAAGCTATCGTTGATAATTTATTGCCATGAGTTTGCTCTATGAAATAACACTAAAACACCCACACAAACACCTCTTTTCTGTCACATTAACATTAAACAATCCTAACCCACTAGGGCAGATTTTTAAATTGCCAAACTGGATACCTGGTAGCTATTTAATTCGTGACTTCTCAAAAAATATAGTTAGTATTTGTGCTAACAGCGAGGGGCAAGAAGTTCCAATCAGTAAGATTGATAAGAATCACTGGATTACTCAGCCTTGCGAAAGCAGTGTAACCATTGTTTATGAAGTTTATGCTTTCGATTTGTCGGTTCGTAGTGCATACTTTACTAATGAGAGGGCCTTCTTTAATGGTACTAGTGTATTTTTATTGCCATTAGGGTTTGAACATGATGAGTGCGAACTTGTTATCAATCTACCATCTGAAGGACAGGTTCTTGGAGATTGGCAATGCGCCACAACCCTTAAGCCAAAAACTAAAAATTCTGATCACGAGATATTTACTGCCGAGAACTATAATGATCTGATAGATCATCCTGTAGAAATGGCTGACTTTACGTTGTTTGAGTTTGAAGCTAACAATACTAAACATAAGATGGCTATTACAGGAATGCACAATACAGATCTTTCTAGGTTGAGGACAGATCTAATCAGCGTTTGCGAGCACCATATGAATTTTTTTGGTGGCGAAATTCCGTTCGATAGTTATTTATTTTTAACCCTAGTGAGGGCTAAGGGTTATGGAGGACTTGAACACAAAAAATCAACCAGCTTGATATGTTCTAGGAGTGACTTGCCATTTAATGGTATGCCATCTATCACACCAGAGTACACAAGATTTTTGGCGTTATGTTCACACGAATATTTCCACGCCTGGTGGATTAAGACAATTAAGCCTGCGAGCTTTCATCGTCTAGACTTTGACCACGAAAACTATACCGAACAGCTCTGGATTTTTGAAGGATTCACTTCCTATTATGATGAATTGTCATTACTGAGATCTAAGATACTTACACCTGAGCAATATCTAACATTGTTTTCTCAAACTGTAACCAAGGTACAAAAAACCAAAGGAAGGCTTAAGCAGTCAATAACTGAATCTAGCTTTGATGCGTGGACAAAGTTCTACCAGCAAGATGAGAATGCACCTAACTCGATTGTGAGCTATTACTCTAAGGGTGCTCTATTAGCGTTTGTTCTTGATATTGAGATAATGATGCGTACAAAAGATGAAATATCAATGGACGACGTTGTTAGGCATATTTGGAATAACTACAAAGATGATGGGTTGGATGATGATTCAGTTAAGAGGGTTATCGAGGATTTAACCAGGACCGACTTTTCAAAATTTTTTGATGCATATGTTTATGGTGTAGACGAGCTTCCAATCAAGGAATCATTTAACTATGTCGGGGTAGATTGTAGATTTAAGCATAAGGACACAGACCTTTCTAGTTTCGGCATAAGCGCCAAGGATGAGAATGGTTATTCATCTGTTACACACGTTTTTGATGATACTAGTGCCCAATTATCAGGTATCTATGTTGGTGATTTAGTTGTTTCAGTAGACAAAGTTAAAGTAGGGTTTAAGGATCTACAAAGTGTTATAGGAACTAAAACTATTGGTGATACAATTACTCTCGGCATTATAAGGGACGAAATGGTTTATGATATCAGAGTTAATTTTGTTGAATCTGATAAGACCTATTGTGTTTTGAGTATTGAGGATACTCAAAAAAAGAAAAGCGAAACACTGTATAGGCAAAAAAAGTGGTTCTATCGATAATTAAATATAACTAATGAATAAAAAAATATCCCCAAGAATAGTTATTCCAAAACTACTAGTTAAGCCAGTTGGTAGGGCAATTAATGATTTTGAAATGATCAAAGATGGTGACAAGATATTGCTAGCAGTCTCTGGTGGCAAGGACTCCTTGAGTTTATTTCATATATTAAGGCACTTTAAGAGACATGCGCCGATTCACTTTGATCTTGGAGTTGTAACCATAGACCCTCAGGTGGAAGGTTTTGAACCACAGGCCTTAGATACTTTTTTTAACAAGTTCGATACGCCATATTTTTTTGAAGAATTCCCCATCATGGAGCAAGCTAAAACTAGCATGAGGGGGGACTCTTATTGCTCATTTTGTTCACGAATCAAGCGCGGATTAATGTACAAGGTAGCTAGACGTGAAGGTTACAATGTATTAGCTCTAGGTCAGCACCTTGATGACCTTTCTGAGAGCTTAATGATGTCTATGTGCCATAACGGCAAGATCCAAACAATGAAGGCGCACTACATAATTGATGCGAAAGATTTAAGGGTAATACGACCACTAGTGTATGTGCGTGAGAGGCAACTGGCTGACTTTGCTAGTAATTTGGATTTGCCGGTTATAGCAGACTCTTGCCCTGCCTGCTTCTCTATGCCTACGGAGCGTCAATATTTTAAGGATCTATTGCTCAATGAAGAGAAACGCACACCAAACTTATATAAAAATCTTCTGAGCGCTATGAGGCCAATGCTCGATGAAACAAAAGAGATGGCGGATGGTTAAGGCAACTTTAAAATTTTTTGCCATATTGCCATTACCAATAAATCATATTTTTGGAGCAATGATAGGAATATTCTTAAGCATTACACCCAACACCACCAAGAAAATTGTAAGCACAAACATTAATACATGTTTTCCTGATCTTGAGCCCTATAAAAAGAAAAAATTAATACGAAAAACGCTCATAGAGACGGGCAAAAGTTTCACAGAGTCTGGGTTTATTTGGTTTAATAATTTTTCTGATAACTCAAAGTGTATTAGCGAAATTATTGGCCTAGAGCATATTGATTCTGACCAGCCTGCAATACTTTTGGTGCCGCACTTTGGTTGCTGGGAGATTACTGGCAGAGTTTTATCTTTGACAAGGCCTGTTACTTTTTTGTATAAACCATTAAAAAACAAGAGATTTGAAGAATTATTATTTTCCTTGAGGCAGCAGGGAGATTTAAGTATGGCCTCTGCAGATAAGAAGGGTGTCGCTCAGGTGCAGCGCGCTCTAAATAACAAGCAACTCGTTGGAATTCTTCCAGACCAGAATCCTGGCGGTGAGGGTGGCGTGTTTGCACCATTTTTTAGTCAAAAAGTGAGGACCATGACGTTACTAGTGAAGCTTGCCAGGAAAAGTGACACTAAAGTGCTGATGACGTGGGCTGAGCGTCTAAAACACGGCAAAGGCTATAAGCTCAACCTGAAACCAATAAATGTATTATCAGATACCGGCAAAATTGAAGATGATGTTGCGACTATGAATAAAGAAATTGAGTCACTCATAAGAACCATTCCAGAGCAATATTTGTTTAACTATAATCGCTTTAAGTCCGCAATAAAGTAGTAAACATTTGATTTTCATTATTTGCTATTTCAACATCTAAGCGTGATTAGCTATTAGCGCTTTATGATAAAATTAATGCATGAGATTTATTGAAGACATAAATAGCGTTTTCGAGCGCGACCCAGCAGCCAGAAATATTTTTGAAATCGTTACCTGTTACTCTGGCGTTCAGGCTATGATTTTTTATCGCTTTACGCACTGGCTTTGGAGATTAAAACTTAAATGGCTCGCTAGATTTATTTCTACTTTCGCGCGCTGGGTGACTGGTATCGAGATACACCCAGGAGCTCAGATAGGGCGCAGATTTTTTATTGATCATGGTATGGGTGTAGTTATAGGTGAAACTTCGGAAATAGGCGACGACTGTATGCTATATCACGGAGTAACTTTAGGTGGAATCACATGGGACAAGATTAAGCGTCATCCAACACTAAAAAACAATGTTGTAATAGGTGCAGGAGCTAAAATTCTTGGCCCCATAACTTTAGGTAACAATGTTAGGGTGGGCTCAAACTCTGTAGTAGTGAAATCAATTGAAGATGACCAGACCGTGGTCGGTATTCCCGGGAAGGTATTGAAGAGTGGTACTAAGGATCCAGAACATTTTGACGCATATGCCGTTGTCAATCAAGATGTAGACGACCCTACAGTTAAAGCTATTAATTCAATTTTGTCACATTTACATGATATGGATATTCAGTTATCAAAAGTTTCAGAAGAACTAGATATAAAGAATACCGCAGATACTTCAGTAGATGATCTAGAGATTGAGACTAAATAGTCTCTTTAATTCTAGTATTTTTACTTGACTAAATTAGTTGGTTAACTATATAATAATATACTGTTACCATAGATGAGTAAATTATGCAATTAACAACCAAAGGTAGATACGCAGTTACAGCTATGTTGGACCTGGCAACTAACAAGTCCGGCAAACCAACAACACTAGAAATTATTTCAGAAAGGCAAAACATTTCACTTTCGTACTTGGAGCAATTATTTTCTAAACTCAGAAAGGCGTCACTTGTAAAGAGTGTGCGGGGGCCTGGCGGGGGGTACTTGTTAGATGCTGCCGCAGAGAATATAAATTTAACTCAAATAATAGAGGCGGTAGACGAGAATATTGATCTACGCCGATGCAAGGGTATGTCTGACTGTAATAATGGTAGAGAGTGTATGTCTCATAAGTTATGGTGCGAAGTCAGCGACCAAATTAGATCATTTTTGGAATCGAAAACGCTTCAGGAAGTGATAGATGAGTATAATTTTAATAAGGGGCTATAAATAGCATGACAAAACCTACTTATATGGACTATTCAGCAACAACTCCGGTTGACAAGAGGGTCGCTGATAAGATGATACAGTACTTGACAATGGATGGAGATTTTGGCAACCCAGCCTCAAGATCACATTACTATGGATGGCAAGCTGATGATGCAGTTAAGAGAGCGAGATCTCAAGTAGCTAGCCTTGTTGGGGCTGACCCTAGGGAAATAGTTTGGACTTCAGGTGCAACCGAATCAGACAACTTGGCCATAAAAGGTATTGCCCACTTTTATAAAAAGAAGGGTAACCATATAATTACGCTTAAAACTGAGCACAAAGCTGTACTAGACACATGCAGGCAACTGGAAAGAGAGGGATATGAGGTTAGCTATCTTGATCCCTTACCTAATGGACTGTTAGATATTAATGTACTAAAAATGGCTATAAAAGATAACACAATACTTGTATCAATTATGCATGTCAACAATGAAATTGGAGTAATACAAGATATTGAGTCTATTGGCAATCTTTGCCGTGAAAAGAAAATATTTTTCCATGTTGATGCTGCTCAATCTGCCGGAAAGGTTGATATAGATTTATCTAAATTACCGGTCGACCTTATGAGTTTTTCAGCGCACAAAATATACGGCCCTAAAGGTATAGGGGCTTTATATGTTCGACGTAAGCCTAGAGTTCGTATAGAAGCACAAATGCATGGCGGTGGTCATGAAAGGGGGATGCGTTCGGGCACCCTTGCAACGCACCAGATAGCCGGTATGGGTGAAGCTTTTGCGATAGCTGAAGAGGAGATGGTTAAAGAAAATATTGCCATTAAATCACTAAGAGATAAGTTACTAGAAGGTTTTGCTGATATGGAGGAGGTCGTAGTAAATGGTGACCTAGAACATCGCATACCAGGAAATTTAAATATTAGTTTTAACTATGTTGAGGGTGAGTCATTAATGATGGCTATAAATGATATAGCAGTCTCTTCTGGTTCTGCCTGCACTTCAGCGAGCCTTGAGCCTTCATATGTGTTAAGAGCACTAGGGCTATCTGATGAGCTAGCTCATAGCTCAATTAGGTTTAGTATTGGACGATTTACTACAGAAGATGATATCGATAAGGCAGTAGACTTGGTACGTGCTAAGGTTGAGAAGCTGCGAGACCTGTCGCCATTATGGGATATGTTTAAAGAAGGAATAGATTTGAGCACTGTTGAGTGGTCGGCGCACTAATTGTGTGTATTTTGTTGTCTTGTAAGTGATAGAATTAGGATAATTTTTTTAAGGAGATATTGAATGGCATACGGTGAAAAAGTACTTGATCATTATGAAAATCCACGTAACGTTGGTGTTCTCGATAAGGAATCTAAAAATGTTGGCACTGGAATGGTGGGTGCTCCTGCATGTGGAGATGTGATGAGACTACAAATTCAGGTAGACGACAATGGCATAATAGAGGATGCAAAATTTAAAACATATGGATGCGGTTCGGCTATTGCTTCTAGCTCTCTGCTTACTGAGTGGGTCAAGGGTAAGACACTGGATGAGGCATCAGAAATAAAAAATTCAGATATAGCTGAAGAGTTAGCACTTCCGCCTGTAAAGATTCACTGTTCCGTGCTCGCTGAAGACGCGATCAAGGCCGCTATAAACGATATTAAAAGTAAATCATAATAATAAAATGTCAATAACACTAACAGATGCAGCTTCTGAGCGTATGAATGGCTACCTGACCAATCGTGGTTCAGGTGTCGGTATACGCTTATCTGTTCAAACAACTGGATGTTCAGGGCTTGGCTATAACATAGAGTTTGTAGATGTAATAAATGATGACGATTCAGTTTTTGAGACAAGCGGATTCAAGATTATAGTTGATGCTAAAAGTCTTATTTACTTACACGGAACCGAGGTTGATTTTGTAAAAGATGGACTAAATGAAGGTTTTGAGTTTAACAACCCTAATGCTAAGGCAGAGTGTGGTTGTGGTGAGTCATTTACAGTTTAACCTTCAGAACAAAACTAGGCTATGCAAAACTACTTTGAGTTGTTCTTTTTAGATGTAGATTTTTCATTAGATTATGACATCCTAGAGAGCTCTTATCAATCTCAAATATCTAAATTTCATCCTGACAAGTTTGTAACAAAAAGTGACAAAGACAAGTTCAGTGCCTTACAAAACACTTCACTAATAAATAGTGCCTTTGATACATTAAAATCACCACTCACAAGAGCGACTTACCTTTTGGATTTACAAGGCATAAATGCGTTTGATGAGAAGGATACCCATATGGATTCTAACTTTTTAATGAGTCAGATTGATTTAAGGGAGCAATTAGAAGTAATACAGCAAAATAAAGATGAGCTAGAGTTAGATAATTTTATTGAAATAGTTTCTGCAAAAGTTAGAGATAATATTGAGCAAATAGATCAGTTATTTAAAGTGGATGAATTTGATAAAATAAAAAATTTAGTTAGAGAGTTAAAATTTTATAACCAGTTAAGTGCGCAATCTAACCAACTGATGGATGAATGGATTTAGTGGCGACACTTTTTAGTAAACAATATTGAATTATGGCACTGCTACAAATATCAGAACCTGGCCAATCTAGTGCCCCTCACCAGCACAAGCTAGCCATAGGTATTGACCTCGGAACAACTAACTCATTGGTAGCTACAGTCAAGAGTGGTCTTAGTACAGTGCTGACAGATGAAAATGATGAAACTATATTACCGTCAGTTGTCCATTGCGGTAAGGATAATAAGCTCACTGTTGGTTGTGATGCGTGTCCATATGCTAATACTGACCCGACAAACACAATCGTGTCAGTTAAAAGGTTCATGGGTCTTGGGTACAAGGATGTGTGCAAATTTAAAAATAGTCCATACCAGCTAGTTGAGAATGGTAACAACGTTTTGTTTCACACATCGATGGGCAATATGTCTGCTGTACAGATCTCCTCAGGAATACTAACATCCCTTAAATGTCGTGCTGAAGACTCATTAGGTGGCGATGTAGTGGATGCAGTTATCACTGTACCGGCTTACTTTAATGACTCACAGCGACAAGCTACCAAGGACGCAGCAACACTCGCAGG
>Ga0206681_10000914_pt1 | contig 14425 bp, 25 predicted proteins | sample M150012015metaG_FD_161048 | JGI IMG/M metagenome (GOLD analysis project Ga0206681, IMG submission 161048) | Ammonia-oxidizing marine archaeal communities from Monterey Bay, California, United States - M1 500m 12015 | ecosystem: Environmental > Aquatic > Marine > Intertidal zone | place: USA...
TGTGCGGTTCAGGTGTGGTTAGTCTACTATTAGAATATATCTCAGGCTTAGTAAAGTCAAGTGTAAACATTGTATTACTCTAGGAGTTGTCAGCAAGCTGTAGTTATCTATTGTTAATTCCTCCAGTAAAGGTAAGCTAACATTCCCTAATCGTTTGTCTTACTAAGTATTCCTATAGGTTCATAGCTTGTCTACTACTAGTAACCTTATATCCTAAGTACCTTTAGCTGTTAAAGTTATCCCTTAAAGAATAAGATGTTCTAACTTCTAACCAGTTCCTTACTTCAAGCATAATCTATGATGGCTCAAGCATTTCATGTACCTTGCTATCTTCAATTACTTTATCAATGACTCAGCTACCTTTAGACTCTTCTTTAAGTATAGTCTCATTCAGCTCAATCCCTAACAATATCATACTTCCAAATATCTAACATCGTTAATTGAATAGAACAAATGAATAATAAAACAATCTACCTCTTGAAGTAAATTAGAAAATCACATAATCGTTGTGCAGGGATTGAGCTTTATTACTTTAATTGCTCTAGCTGTTAACTGGTTCAAAGCAGGTGTATCCTTTTCTTTGTTTAAAGCAAAGTAACCTAGCCTCAGTGAATCCAAACACACCAAGCTACTTAAGTCAACATTAAACATGCTACATCTACCTAAGTTCGCAAGCTCTCTAAGGTAGCTGTGATGTTGACTTAAGTAACTTAGCGTGTTGTGTCAACTGTGACTACGGTCACTTTATAAACTAAGAAAAGGATAAACCTATGAACCACTTAACAGCAACAATCAAAGCAATAAAGCTCTACCCTGCAGACGATTCTGAGAAGTTAGAATTTACTTCAAGAGGAAGATTTTTAAGAAACAACTGCTACTCTTCAACTAACGATGTTAGATATTTAAAAGCACAACATCGTCAGGCGCGAGCTGAGTGGTCTATACTAAAAGAAGATTCTAAAGGTGATGAGTCTACTGCTAAAGCAATCCAAGATAAGCAAGGTTACATGGCAACACTCGAGCCATCATTAGATTCTGCGATTGAAGTAAGGAAATGCTTTGAAGAAGAACATCTAAAATTCTTCGGCAAGGAATATACTCAACCAGTAAAAGGTACTAAGCATCTAAGCTCACAAGAAGTAGATTCAAACTACGAACCTAAGCAATACTAAGTAAGGTAAACAAAGGGAGTGTTAAAGCTCCCTTTTTACTGTTCGTCATTAACGAGTCACTCTCACACTGTCATTATTTAATGAGCAGGTAAAACGGGGGAGAAGATTAGTCTGGGATTTAACAAGAGGAGACACCATGTCTAGAAAATTAAATGCTTTACAAAAGAAGTTTCTAAAACAAGTAGTTAGAGATATACCTGACAGGTTAAAGCTATATGATTATATGTATAGCAACAGTAACATCTTTGATTACATGGAAGATATACACGATTACGAGACACTACATCATGACATAGATAGATATGTTAATGATGAGTTTATTAAACAACATGGAGCTAAGATATGAATACTATTTTTACAATTACATCCACAAAAGATAACTGTTGGATGAGTCATACACACGTAGAAGAAGACTTTGAAGATGCTTGTTCACGCTTTAATCACGAGGCTTGGTGGCTTCAGACTTCTAATACCCCAAGCAATGAGAAGATGGCTCATGAGTTATTAAGGAATGACTTTGTTTTAGAGACATTTAAAAATGATATGGATACTAAGCACTCATTAACAATGAGGATGCATCAAGTAGAGTAATTCTCCTTAGCCTGAGCATGCTTTCTAACTGCTCACTCCAAGAAAGCCTGAGTATGCTTGAACTAGACTTGGTTAGGTCTAGTAACTACTCACTTACTTGTATAGCCTGACCCAACCGTAAGAGGGTAGAAGGGGAAGTTGTCGGTTAATGAACCTTCGCTATACATTTACTTCCTGAGTACGAAACTAAACTGCTCATCACACATAGAGGTTCAGGCTAAAACTACCATACTGTAACCAGCGTAGTCCTCTATGTACCCTAGCCTGAGCATGCTTTCTAACTGCTCACTTTATAAACTAATAAAAAGGTAGGTGTAAGATGGAAGAAGAAAGAGAACAACTAGAGAAAGCGAACGAAACTATTGCAAGCTTAAGAGATGAGGTTAAGAGTTTGTACACTAAGCTTGATAACTACAACCACGAGCTTGCAGTCGAGCGTTCTATATGGGAAAGGTTTGCTGATAGTATCATCCTAAGCAACAGCTTCGCTGACTTTATAGAAACCATGGTGTCTGATGAAGTGGATTCTAAGATAGACAATCTTGATTTATCTGATGAGATATCTGATGAAGTAGATAGTTACTTAAGTGCTTCAACAATTACTATAGATAGGTACTAAGATGATTAATATTAACTGTTGTATATGTAATAAGATATTCAATGTAACTATGTCAGAGTATTCTGAATGGGGTAACAACCCTGAGCCAGTAACTCCCGCTGAAGATAAGCAAGGTGATGAGTTACGTTGTTGTGATAGATGTAACACTGAAATTGTTATACCTCATCGAATGAACGCAGGTGTTCCTAATGCTCTTCTTATTGCGTTAAAGAAGAGCCTTAGGAAGGAGTTAGGACTATGACTGACTACAATAAAGAATACTTTTTTTATCTACAGAGACGAGTACATGCGAATGTATATGCCAACGCCTCTCAATTAATGATTCAACTTTACAATGGAGCTACAACCGATGAAGACTTTGCTGATGTTATGTATACCTATGATAGCACTTACACTGATGATGGTGGTGAGCCTGAGCTTGTGGAAGCTTTACAGCATTGGATTGTTTCCCCTTTCTTAGGTGGTAAGCTTAAGGAACAGGGTGAGATGGTGGGTAATGTACACGGTTTAACTATATGGGGAAGAACAACTTGCGGTCAAACAATTGAGATGGACCATGTGTTTAAAAGATGTTTTCCTGTATCACTCTAGGAGTTAGAAATGATTAAAGCAATAACATTATTACTATCAATGGTAATAATTAATTACCTCATAGTGGTATTTTTTATACCAACACTTCATTGTCATACAGATAGCATGACATGCCACACTAAATCAAACTACTAAGGAGTAAGAAATGAAAGTATATAACATGATAGTAAACCAAAGAGCTGTACCTAATCAATTTATTATTCACGATAATGAAGTTGAATACTTCCAAAGCTATCGTTCAATAATAGCTAAGAAAGTTTACACAGTTAATGATAATCTTCACAAGATATTCTTAGATGAATACTACTGGGATTATTCTAAGACAACAGGTAAGTATCGTAATATATTCTTAGGAGATTCTGGAATAGCTGAGACGCGTAAGAAGATTAAAGATGGTACCTATATTTTAACTGATTTAAACAACGGAGAAAGTTATGAATGAACTAGACTGGAATGAACGACCTAAAGCTAAGGCTAAGAACGCTGATACACCTATCACTGATGGGGAGAGATTCGTCTGGGATTGGCAACACGGATACCTAGGTGATTGCTTTAGAGGTAAGCTTGCTGAGTTGATAGCTAAGTCTGATACCACTAACCGTTCTAAATTATATAAAGCTTTTCCAACAGAGACTCAAGCTATTACTGACTATCAATTCAAAGAAGATTGGTGGTGGAACGCTGAAGAAAAGATAGCTATTGAATCTGAATCTAACAAAGTACAGTATGGAGGATACCATGATAACTAAACTAGAGACAACTGATTTATTCAGTGATAGAAGTACAGTCAACGAGGCTTTCCAATACCTTGATGATATTATGAAGACGGTACATGATGGTGGGGATAGAATGGCTGCTTATACAGGAGCTTACGTAATCTATAACACCGTTGTTAATTACTACAACAAACAACTAGAGGAAGAGACATGAGTACAGAAGATAGATTAGTCTGGGAAAACACTTATAACTATGGCATCTTTTGTGAAGATTGTGAATACAAATCTGTTATCATAGAACCACACGGAGAAGCTACTAGATTATGTAAAGCTATAGAGTATGATTGTATAGATGAGTGTCCGGGATTAGAAACGGAGTGGAGTTATGAGAAAGACAAAGGTACATAAGATTAATATAGAGGAGGCTATCAGACACACTAAGGTTTTAAAGAAAGCATCTATACATACAGATAACTTTATGTTAAACCATAGTAGCCTTACAACATTAAACATACTGAAGAAGCTAGGGTTCACCCATGTATCAGTAAAGGATTATTCATAATGACAGCAGGAAGAAAACCACTGTATAGTGAGGAGATACTTCTCGATAATGGAGAGAGGTACACGGTTAAAGAAATCATGGATGTTACTGGGAAATCTAGGTCTGTTATTAACACTAGATTGTCTAAGAATAACCACGCATATAGTGTGCTGAGTAGAGGTAACGCTCACAAAGCTATAACACTGAGTGATGGTAAGATGTACACCATGCCAGAGATAGTAGAGATTACCGGATGTACTGATAAGACTATAGGGAATAGACTTCATAGAAGCAAGGAAGCATCTTACATTCTAAAGAAAAACTCACACTATAACTACACGCCATCTAAAAGAAACGGAGTACCACTTAATGCTTTCAATGAAACTTATGGTGAGACAGACGAGAAAGTATTTAAATTATTATTTGGTAAATGGTAACAACTTACTTATTTACTATGTTAAAATATAAGGAACAACATGGAAACTTATCACGATATTATAATAAACGTAGACATTCTAGTAGGGATACCAGCTAAGACACAAGAGGATGCTATGGATACTATTGATAGTTTAACAACAGAAGAGTTATTAACTATAGCTCTTAAGCAACTGCCTTTCGCAGAGCTAGAAAACGGTAAACCAATAACAATAAACTAGAGGTGAGATATGATTACTAAAGATGAAGAAGACAATTACTTAGAAGACAAACCTTATTACTATAAGTTAGGTTGGAGAAACTGTTCTTCTAATCAACCAATAAGAAAGTTTACTTTACATAACGAGAAAGATGCAGCCGACCATGAGATGTACAACATAGGTTATGGAGATTGTATTGCTAACTTAGAAACTAATATAGATTTAAACTTTGACTATGAGGGAGGAGACTATATGGATTGATAAACAGTAAGCTATAAACAATAACTATTTTAATTTACGGAGGAACATTATGTTCGTTGAAGGAACAACTATTTTTAACACATCACTAACCAAGTTCGATGTGTACCAAGGACAATCTACAGAGAAGTACGCTTTACAGATTACTCTGGATAAGAAAGAAGCAGCAAGACTATCCAAAGAAGGAGTAAAGATTAAAGAGTACGATGGTGAACCAATCAGAAAGTTTACTAGTCGCTATGACATTCCTGTTTATCAAGGAAAGAATAAACTATGGGACGATGAAATCCCTAGCGGTAGTAAGGTTAGGATTGAGTACACTACAAAGGAACATCCAACAGCAGGAGCAGTGCCTTATGCTAAGCGTGTGCTGTTGCTTGAAGTAGGTGAAGGATACGAAGGACAAGCAGAAGCAGATGAAGCTTTCTATGCTGATGCTGTTCCTTTCTAGAACTCCTTAAAGGAAAAGAGGAAGCTGGCTAGCATACCCAGTTCCCTCCTCCTCGAAGTATGCTCGATTGATTACCGTAAGTAATCACTTAAACCAATAAACTAAATAGCAGAGGAGCTACTATGGGAACTAAGAGGGAACCGTGTCCTAAATGCAGGGACGCAGGTAATGATACAACGGGTGATAATTTAAACATATACCCTGACGGAAACAGCCATTGCTTTGCTTGTGGTTATCATACAGCAGGAGACGGCAATCAAACAACAAGCTACAAACCTAGATTCAAACCAAGTGAAGAGGTAGTAGTGGGTGGAGCTTATGCTGATATACCTGATAGACGTATATCGGAGAAGATAGCTACCCAATATAAAGTTAAGGTAGAGTATGACTTAACAGGTAAGATAGCTAAGCATTACTATCCTTTCACAGACAGCTCATGTCGTGTCGCAGCTTGGAAGATTAGAGATGTACCTAATAAAAGATTCACTATCCAAGGTAAGTTCGAGGATGTTGGATTGTTCGGTGAATGTCTTTGGGACTCCGGAGGTAAATACATAACCATCACTGAGGGTGAGATAGATTGTCTATCCTTAGCTGAGGTATTCAATGGTAAGTGGGGAGTAGTTAGTCTAAGGAATGGAGCAGCCAGTGTAGAGAAATCTATCGCAGGTTCTTATGACTTCCTTAACTCATTCGATAAGATTGTACTTGCTTTCGATAACGATAAGGCAGGTAAGGAAGCTATTGATAAAGCACTAGAGCTATTCAGTCCAGACAAAGTAAAGATTATGTCTTACCCTGAAGGGTATAAAGATATATCTGATATGCTACAAGCAGGGTTAGTCCGAGAGATTGAACAAGCTTGGTGGAACTCTAAGACTTACATGCCAAGCGACATCGTAGGTGCTACAGAACTAAAGGATACTTGGTTTAACAGACCAGATAAACAATCAGTACCTTATCCTTGGGTATGTTTAAACAATAAGACAGAAGGTTTCAGACTAGGAGAGATGGTAACTATTACATCCGGTACTGGAATGGGTAAGTCATCTATCATTAGGGAACTAGAACATCATCTCTTAACAACCACACCAGATAAGCTAGGGATTATCCACCTAGAAGAAACAACTGAGCGTACCTTAGATGGCTTAGTTGGTATCGAACTGTCTACCCCTTATCATCTTGATGAAGTACGTCAGAACTATTCTCCAGAGCTAGCAGACAAAGCCTTTGAGAAACTATTCAGAAGAGAAGATGGTGAAGCACTATCACTATTCAACGGTAAAGACTTAAGTGTAGAGAAGATAGTTAGTAGGATTAGGTTAATGGCTAAGGCTCAGGGAATTAACTGGGTAGTCCTTGACCACCTTAACTTAGTTATGTCAGGTGATAACAAAGGAGATGAACGTAGAAACATTGATGCTTTGATGACTCAGCTCCGAGAGGTAGTAGAGGAAACCAACATAGGATTGTTTGTTATCTCACACCTAAGTAGACAGCCGGGTAAGGCACATGAAGAGGGAGGAGAGATTAGTCTCAACCATCTAAGAGGTAGCCAAGGTATAGCTCAACTATCTAACATGGTTATTGCTTTAGAAAGAAACCAACAAGCAGAGGATGACTTCATGCGTAACGTAACAAAGCTAAGGGTACTGAAGAATAGATACACAGGTTCGACAGGACCAGCAGGTCATCTCCATTACGATAACGAGACAGGTAGGATAACTGAAACTATAATAGAACTGGAGGAAGTATAATGACACAAGAACAAGAATCAAAACTATTAAAGATAGTGCGATGGATACTGGAAGAAACAGATGAACCAGTAGATGAGCTTGAATATTTAATTAATAAAGCTTATCCTAAACAGACATGGCTAGAAGAATACTCAGATGTTATTACCCATATGGAAGTACAAGGTGGTAATTAATGAAGGTAGCTTTTGACATTGAAACAGATGGACTAGACCCAACTAAGATACACTGTATCGCAGCTAAAGTCATAGGCTTACATCAACCCTGTGAATTCTGGGGACCAGATACTGTTAAGTTCTTTCCAGCTTGGCTGATAGAGATAGAAGCTGATACTTTGGTGGGACATAATATCATAGGCTATGATTTACCTGCTATGTCCAAGCTCCTAGGATTCGATTGGGGTGGAGATGTTGAAGATACCCTAGTCATGAGTCGTCTGAGTAATCCAAGTAGGGAAGGTGGACATTCTCTTGCCAACTGGGGTAGGGTAATGAACTTCCCTAAAGGGGACTATGATGATTGGGAGAATTACTCTGAAGAAATGAAAGAGTATTGTATCCAAGATGTTGAGGTTACTACTAGAGTTTACAACCAATTAACTAAAGAGAATATATCTAAGGCAGCACTCAAGTTAGAGCATAAGATATATAAGATTACCCAACAGCAGACTAAGAACGGCTGGAAGTTTAACACTAAGAAAGCTACATCATTATTAGCTGAGTTAAAACAAGAGATGTTCAATGCTGAAGATGATGTAAGGGAAGTCTTTGTACCTTTAGCTACGTTCAAGAAGCTTAGCTTTCCAAAGACAGCTTATAAGAAAGATGGAACTATCTCAGCCTCATTCCAAAGACAGTTAGACAAGAAGGTATATCTAGATGAGGAACTTGGGTGGGGTATAGATACATATCCTCCATTCAACCTAGGTAGTAGACCTCAGATAGCTAGATACCTCCAACACTTTGGCTGGGAGCCTACTGACTTCACTGAGAAAGAGACAGTCATGGTATCTGAAAGCATACTAGAGAAGGTAGAGATACCAGAGGCACAGTTAATAGCTAAGTACCTTATGTTACAGAAGAGACTAGGTATGGTAAGCAGTTGGATAGAAGCAGTAACAGATGAAGACAGGATACATGGTAGTGTTAATACATGTGGTGCTGTAACAGGAAGAATGACACACTCTAAACCTAACCTAGCTCAAGTACCGGCAGGTTACTCACCTTATGGTAAGGAATGTAGAGAGTTGTTTACAGTAGAGGAAGGGTACAGGTTAGTAGGTGCGGATGCGTCTGGGTTAGAGCTGAGGATGCTTGCTCACTACATGGATGATAATGATTATACAAACGAGGTAGTCAATGGGGATATACACACAAGAAATCAAGAAAATGCAGGACTTAAATCAAGAGACGAGGCGAAGACTTTCATCTATGCTTTCCTATACGGAGCAGGTGATGGCAAAATCGGGGAGATTGTCGGAGGCTCAGTTAAAGAAGGTAGAAAACTTAAGGCAGACTTCCTTGATAATACGCCAGCACTTAGTTCTTTACGAAAAAGAGTTGTCCAAGATTCTAGTGAAGGGAGGATTATGGGATTAGATGGTAGACAGTTACATATAAGAAGCTCACACGCAGCACTCAATACATTACTACAATCAGCAGGAGCTATTGTGATGAAGAGAGCTGTTGTTCTATTAGATAAGTTTGCTAAAGAGTACAACATCAACTACAGGTTAGTAGGACAGATACACGATGAAGTACAGGCTGAAGTACAAGAGAGTCAAGCTGACTTCTTTGGTAGCTTAGCTGTTGATTGTATTAAGAAAGCAGGTATAGACTTTAAACTTAACTGTCCACTAGATGGTGCTTATCAAGTAGGGACAACGTGGAAGGAGACACACTAATGGATGCAGTATCACCAGCACATTACAAACAAGGGGACATCGAGGTTATAGATTACATCCTCGACCAGAAGTTCGATTACTTAGAGGGAAACATAATCAAGTATGTATCTAGGTATAAAAACAAGAACGGTATCGAAGACTTGCGTAAGGCAAGATGGTACCTTGATAAACTAATAGAGGGAATGGTATGAAAGAAATAGATACACTAGTAGATGACTTATATGAAGTCTTAAAGACAAGCAAAGCAGCAGATGGCGTAGACCAGGAATTAATCATAGAGGAGTTCGGGGAAGCTATGAAGTCTCTGTTAAGGGATAACGTGCTTCACGAGAGAGAAGACAAGCGCACACTTAGGATGTCTAACATAGGTAGACAAGATAGATTCCTGTGGTTTGTACACAACGGATACTCTAAGGAAAGCTTTACACCCGCTACGTTAATGAAGTTCTTATACGGTCATGCGACTGAGGAGCTTGTGCTTGCCTTGGTTAAGTTATCGGGACATAAGGTAACACATCAACAAGCCGAGGCTGAGGTGGGAGGTATTAAAGGTAGCATGGACTGTATGATTGATGATGTTCTTATCGATGTTAAGACTACATCACCGTATGGATTCAAGAAGTTTAAAGAAGGCTCTATAAGATTCGATGACCCGTTTGGATACCTAGACCAACTAAGAGGATACGCAGCTAGTCTAGGTGTAACTGAAGGAGGTTGGTTAGCTATTGATAAATCAGGTGGACATATATGTACATCTATAGAAAGCTTTAAGTACGATGAACCTATTGAAGTAAGGATAGAACATCTACAGGAAGTCATGGAAGAACCTGAGATGCCTGAGCAATGCTATGCTTTAGTACCAGATGGCAAGTCAGGTAACACTAAGCTTGCTATGGAGTGTAGCTACTGTGCTTATAAACAACATTGCTTTCCTGATATGAAAGTCTTTGCTTACTCTACAGGTCCTAGGTTCTTGGTTGATGTTATCAACTACCCTAAAGTAGCTGAGATTTATGACTACTTTGACGATAAGTAAATGATACATAAGGAAAACATTCTCCTGCTGTATAATCAAGGATGGAGTTACAGAACGATAAGTTCTATCCTTGGTTGTTCTAAAGGAACTATAGCTTATCACTGTAACAAAACATCTAAGTATAAAAACATGATGAGGATGCGAGTGAACGGAGATAAGTATAGAAAAAGAAACAGACAATTCGTCTGGGATTTCCTAAAGATTAACCCGTGTAAAGAATGTGGAGAAGACAACCCTAGAGTGTTAGACTTTCATCACCTAGACCCAACAACTAAACACAGAAACATAGCTGTAATGAAAGCAGGAAGATGGGGAACCGAAGCTATACAGAAAGAGATAGACAAATGTATAGTTCTTTGTTCCAACTGTCACAGGAAGGAAACGTCTGAGCAATTCAACCACCATTCAACGGTAAACAAATGAGCAATCTAACAAGGAAACTGTGGAAAGTCGCTGACGCAGAGACCATTGAAGTAGCGACAATAACTGAGGTACGTAGTATGAAAGATGAAATTATGAAACTGTTAAGGACAAAGGCTAGTTTAGTTGCTTTTGTAGGTATTGTATTAGTTATGTTAGTAGGTAGCTGGCTCGGTCTTTGAAGAGCTTAGTACAACTCGATAAAACAAACGAGCTTTATCTTAAATTACGTAAGGATAAGGCTCGTAACCGAGAGGTTAAGAATACAACAGCACGTAGACCGTTCTGGAAAAGAGACTGGAGGAAGTAATGAGTGAGGAAAGAAGAATATTCGGGAGTGTATACACCTTTGAACAGGTATTAGAAAGGCTTATGTTAACCGATGAGGAACTGTTGTTATGTAAGCAGCATAGAGAGTACAACAAGAAGCTAAATGATATGTTAGATACTAAGGACTTTAAAAAGGATGTTAATTCTATAGGAGACCCTCCGGAATGAGACAACAAGCTATATTTAAGATAGCTCCTTGTGTCGCAAGCAGAGCTAGAGTAACACGTTGGAGTACATACTTCCCTAAGAAGTACACTGAGTTTAGGAAAGCTCTGAGTGCTATCATAAAAAGTTTACATCCATCTTCCACAGAAGATTTACTCTATGTTAAAATTGACTTTCACGTGCAGATTCCTAAGTCAGCTAGTAAGAAACGAAAGGCTGAGCTAGAAGGAAAATACTGTGACAATAACGCTGACATAGATAACTATGTTAAAGCAACACTTGATAGTTGTGAAGGTTACTACTATCAGAATGACAAACAAATAGTAATGTTAAGAGCAAGGAAATTCTGGAGCAATGAAGGAAGGATTGTCTTTGAAGCATTATCACTAGACGAACTGGAGAAGTGGAATGGAAAGGAAAGAACTCAGTGAAAGACTATCAGCAGACTACGCAATGAGAGCTATAAGCCTAGGTAAACAATATAAAGAATCTTATAATGAATATCTTAATAGATGTAATAACAGAACTACAGATGATTTACTGTCTCAGTTCAAAGCAGGTGGGTTAGATAAGCCTGTGTTTGGCTAAATAGAGAGCCATATAAGGGGATTCTAGCGTACTTTAACTAGAACCCCTACCTTATACCTTACTTCAACCCTAACAGGTCTTTAAACTCCACAAAGTCAAACTCTTCTTTATCTACAGAAGCCGCCCAAGCTGGCTTTTTACCATATAATTCAAAAGCTTCTTTAGCACCCTCTTGAGTTTGCCAATAAGGAGACTCAGTATTAACACTCCACCAATTATCTCCCGGGTTTTGTTGCCATCCCGGTTTTTCTTCTGTAGAAGGCTTAGCAATCTGCTTACCGGTAATCATAGACTCTTTATTCTCTCCCGGATAAACAGTACCTTCAGGAGACTTTGATTGTTTAACTTTAGGAGCTTCAGCTTCTTTAGGAGCTTCAGCTTCTTTAGGAGCTTCAGCTTCTTTAGTAAAATCTTCTTCAGTTAAAGCAGTATTAACCAATTCATTAGCACCTATCAAACCTAAACCTATACCGGTTCCAGCTCCCGCCAAACCTGCTTTAGTAAGTAACCTCTCTTTGAGTGATAAAGGAATTAAACTACCGTCTTTATCTCTATCACCTGTTAAATCTCTCTTTTGAGTAGTCTCTTTAGCTGGTTTCGCAGGGTCAGGGTGTTTTTCCGCTGCTCTTCCTTCAGCACTAGCCTTGTCCTTGTCTGCGTTAGTTTTATTATCAGCTTTCTTCTGAGCTACTTTAGCTTTATTATCAGCATTGGCTTTGGTTTGAGCTTGTTTAGCTTTAATCCAGCTAGATTGATTAGCTTTAACTACATCATCAGTTTTCTTAGAACTGTTTGTTAACATCTTCTTAGTTCTTTTTGCAGTACCTTTTTTATTACCTACTGCTGCCGATAACGCAATAAGAAGAGCAGGAGGAACACCTGCGTTCTCTAAAGAATCTAAAACAGTATCATCTAACCCTCCCCATAAACTACTCTCAACAGGTTTATCAATCGCTTGATACCACCTACTCTCAACTTCTGGAGTCCAAAGGTTGCTATCTTTACCATAATCAGCTTCTAATGCTACAACATCACTATCTGATAAACTATCAGCAAATGCTTTATCAGACATAACCAACTCTTCTGTTTCATAGAAGTGGATAGCGTCATACTCAGGGTGGTTCTCTTCCATGTAGTCTAACCATACATCAAAAGGTGTACTCGGGTCTTGGTACTTAGGATGTACCGGGTCTTCCACCATTATCTTTCTTGCCATTTTACTCTCCGTTATTAATATTATTAATCTTCATCCCAAGGTTCTCCGTATTGCGGGAATCCAAAGAATCCTGAAGCTGTTCTCTCAATCTTTTCTTTCCATCCAAAGTCTTCGCTGAATAAAGGTTTGGATACAATAGGTACCATTTTACCTAATATCCATTTACTGTAATGTGTAGTGCCATCTTCGTCTATTAACCTAGGTCCTAGTGGCGTTCCTTTCTTCATAGAGAACCATTGTTTATTATACAATGCTTCTAACAATGTCTTAGGAACAATAGAGCCTTTGTTAGCTAAAGTGTGCATAGGATGCTGTACCCAGTGAATAGGTTCAGCAATCTGCTTAGAGATAACCATAGACTCACCATTACCTAACTCAACCTTACCACTGTTATCACCGAACCAGAAATCAAACAGAGTATCAACAGAAGCTTCTTGGTCGTTTAACGTAGTGATTCCGTACCATAAAGCAGAGGTGTAGATACCAGCTCTAGCTGAATAAGCAGCGTACATATTCCAAGACCTAATTAACTCAGCGCCTTCTTTAGACTTCCAAGCTTTAGTGTCTCCTCTGTGAACAGCTTTAGCAAATTCTTTAGACACTGTGTAACCTAAAGTTCCTACCCTACCAACAATTCTAATGTTGGATATAGTCCAATCAGGAGCAAACAATCCCAAGTTTAACCACCTACGTTTATTAACAGGAAGTAACTCAGCAGTAGCATTAGCTACTTTAGCTCTGTAAGTATTAGGACGGTCAGCAGCATATTCATATAGCTTAGTAGTAAAGTCATTCCAATCTAAAGAACCGAAGGCATCATTAGCAAATTTAGCTGCTTGTTTACCAGCTTGATCTTCAGTTAACTTACCAGCGAATACACCTCTCTTCATAAGTTTTTCTTTCTGTCTTAAATAGACAGCTAGCTTAAACCTATCATGTAACAACTCCCACGTTACATAATCAATCGTATCAAAACCCTTACCAATCCATTTACCCGGAACTCCTAGTTGTCGAAGTATATCATCAACAGGTATCTTTCCGGGGTTTACTAGTTCTTGTCTCTTAATGTTAATAACCTGTAGACCATCTTTTATAGCTTCTTTTGCAAAGCCTCTAAAAGTACCTGACTCTAAACTTAAATCCTTCCAAGTTATAGTTCTACTACCTTCCTTTCCTTTAACTAAAGTTCCTTTACCCATAACACCTTTTACAACGCCAGAAGCACCTAAAGAATAAATACCAGACATAAGCAATGCTTGTGCGTGGAAAAGAGAACCAAATACAAAGACACGTTTTAACGTGTTATTAAGCGTAAGGAGCTTCTCCATAGTCCCGGCTATACCACCTTTACTAGCCGTAACAAAGAAGTCATCTAAAACATGCTTGACTGAAGTGTGAGCTACCTTATCTTTAAGAGCAGGATGAGTAAATGTCTCATA
>Ga0206681_10000915_pt1 | contig 14417 bp, 12 predicted proteins | sample M150012015metaG_FD_161048 | JGI IMG/M metagenome (GOLD analysis project Ga0206681, IMG submission 161048) | Ammonia-oxidizing marine archaeal communities from Monterey Bay, California, United States - M1 500m 12015 | ecosystem: Environmental > Aquatic > Marine > Intertidal zone | place: USA...
ATGTCTTGAGTAAACACCCCTGCAGCTAATCCAAAATTAGTGTTATTTGCTCTATTAATAACTTCACTTTCCTCATCAAAGCGTAATACCGACATCACGGGCCCAAAAATCTCATCAGTTACATGTTCCATATCATCTTCACAATCTGCAAAAATTGTAGGTTCAACAAAAAAACCATTAAGGGTATCCTCAGAATTAGACCTATTTCCACCACATATTAGTCTAGCACTAGACGCCTTTGCTTTTGTAATATAACCCATTACTTTATTTAAGTGTGTGGAACTTATTAGAGCACCCATTTGGGTTTCTAAATTCATAGGGTCACCCACCTTTATGTTTTCGCTTCGTAATTTTGCTTTTTCTAAAAACTCATCATAAATATCGCTATGGACAAATACCCGTGTTCCGTGTGTACAAACCTCACCTTGAGTGTAAAAGTTAGCCAAAAGCGCACCTGAAACTGCGTTGTCTATATTTGCATCATTAAAAATAATTAATGGTGATTTCCCTCCTAATTCTAGTGTTACCTCTTTGATTGTTTCGGCTGCATCCGCCATTACTTTTTTTCCAGTTTCAGAGCTTCCCGTAAAAGAAATCTTAGAAATTCGCTTATGTCGGGATAAATGCTGACCCACACGAGAATCGCCGAGTACCACATTGAATACTCCTGGAGGAACTCCAGCTTCAGTGTAAATTTCAGCGAGTTTAAGGACGGTTAAAGGAGTCTCTTCAGAAGGTTTAAATATCATTGAATTACCAGCGGCTAAACAGGGCGCAGATTTCCAACATGCTATTTGGATTGGATAATTCCATGCACCTATACCCGCGCAAACACCTAGAGGCTCATTCTTTGATATGAAAAAACTAGTACTATTTAAGTCCTGTTGTGTGCCTTGTAGTGCTGGGGCAAGTCCTGCATAATATTCAATCACATCAGCCCCACTTTTCACATCAACACAATTTGCTTCTTGCAAAGGTTTTCCTGTATCTATTACTTCAAGTGCAGCCAATTCATCGTTTCGTTCTCGCAATATTTCTGCGGATTTTAGTAAAATACGACTGCGTTCAATTGCTGACATGGAGGACCAAACTAAGAATCCTTGCTCTGCTGAAATTACCGATTTTTCAACATCTGACATACTCGCCTGATCCACCTTGCATATAACTTTGTTTGTAGCTGGATTAATAGTGTCAAAAGACTCATTTGAATCTGCTTTGACATATGCACCATGAATATAAAGATGTTGTTGCATTTTAATTTTTTTGATGAATTTAAAAATAGTGTTGCTGACTTATTTTCTAAAATGATTTTTTCTTTCGGTAATGCAAGATTTTTAGATGTTCTAAATATACTCTTTGTGTTATCAGTTACCTAATTCAATTTATAGCTCTACATCCTTTAAAAGATTTCGTAGTTTTAAGCAATCATTAATACAGGTGAAGAAGACTAATATATACATCCCCGGATTGATAGGCATATTTATTATTGCCATAACTTTGTTCATAGCAGTATTCGCTTATTTTTTAGCCCCTGACAGTAGTCCTTTTGCAAATGAAATGCATTTGGAACTAAGCACTTTAAGGCCTGGTTCTGAAGTTAAATTCCTAAAAGTTAAAAACAATTTTGAAACAAAGACTTCCTATATAGACAGGCTACTCTATGGTGAATATCAAAGTTTTAAGGCTGTGCCTTATAGCTCTATACAGACTGTAGATAATAAGATTGTTTATACCTCATATGGTACTTTGTATCAAAAAGAAATTGAATTAGAGGGTGTTATGGGTGGTACCCTTAAGGGTGCGATTTATACAAGAGTATTCCGATTGGGAACGGATAAATACGGAAGAGATTTACTAAGTCGATTGATGGTTGCAACTCGTATTTCACTAGCTGTAGGTTTTATTGCTGTCTTTATATCCTTGGTTATAGGGATAACTTTGGGTTTAATAGCCGGCTACTATGGTTCGTGGGTTGATAATTTAATTATGTGGCTGATAAATGTTGTCTGGTCTATACCAACTTTATTAATGGTGATCGCTATAAGTTTAGCATTAGGAAAAGGTTTTTGGCAAGTGTTTGTTGCAGTTGGATTAACTATGTGGGTAGAAGTTGCTCGTGTAGTACGGGGTCAGGTGATGAGTCTAAAGCAGATGGAATATATTCAAGCGGCAAAGGTTTTAGGTTTCGGAGATTTCAGAATTATGTTCCGACATATTTTACCCAATATCATAAGTCCAATCATCGTAATCTCTGCAGCCAATTTTGCTTCTGCAATTTTAATAGAAGCAGGTTTGAGTTTCTTGGGTATTGGTGCTCAAGCACCAATGCCATCGTGGGGTGCGATGATAAAAGACCATTATTCGTATATCATTCTCGACAAGGCTTATTTAGCTCTAGCTCCTGGTATGGGAATCATGTTTTTGGTGCTTGCCTTTATGTTGGTGGGAAACATGCTCAGAGAGCGCTTAAATGTGAGAGCTTAGTGGTTAGTTAATGATGATTAATGAATAATTGTTATGCCGGAATGGTTTGCAATTTCCAGGATGTTAAATATTTCACCATTCGCCAATTTCATTTTGACTTGGAGGAATAGGGTTCGTTGATAATTAAAAAATCAACAATCCACTAATAAATATGAAAGCTCCCACCGCCATTATCAGTAATGTATAAGGCAAAATTTCTTTTGCTTTTAAGCCAGTAATTCCCAGTAGGGGGAGTGCCCAAAAAGGTTGAAGCATATTTGTTAACTGATCTCCGTAGGCGAGTGCCATTACATTTTTAGAAAGACTCAAGCCTAATTGTTGAGAGGCTTCAATAATTATAGGTCCTTGTATAGCCCATTGTCCACCACCACTGGGTACAAATATATTTACGATTCCAGCACTTATAAATGTGAAAATAGGGAAGGTAGTTTCGGTAGAGATACTTACAAAGAACTCTGATAAATGGTTAATCATTCCAGAGTGTTTCATTATGCCCATGATTCCAAAATACAGCGGAAATTGAATGAGTATTCCTGAAGCGCCTCCAATTGCCTTATCAATTGCTTTTAAAAACTGACTAAAGTTGCCATGCAAAAGAATACCTAATCCTAATAAGGTGAAGTTGATAAAATTGGGGCTGATAAAATTTAGACTAAATGTTTCTGGTAGGATTACTGCTTTGTAGAATGCATAAGCTAGAATACTAGCGCCTAAAATTCCTGCTAATATTTTTGAATGATCTAATTTTTCAGCACCCTCCAATTGCGGGCTCTGCTTTTCAATAGTCACTATATTCAGCTTGAACTGCTTAGCCGTACTTCGCTTCGCAATAAAATACATAAAACTCGGAAGGACAATTAATAATACAATAGACAAGCTAACATTCATAGTAGAGAATACCGTATCCGAAAAGCTTAATAAATTTGGAAGCTCTGTTAATTGATTGTTAGAGTAAATCCCAGTCATCAAAGATTCAAGATGTCCGGATTCGGCTGCTTTAATTGGCGCTGAGCCTGAAAATCCACCATGCCAAACCATTAAACCCGAATAGCCACAGGCACCAATAATAGGGTAATGAAGGGGCCATTGTTTACGCTGTGCATTTTCGGCAACTTTTCGAGCGAAAATAGCACCAAAGATGAGTCCTAACCCCCAATTGAATAGGCTGACACATAAGGTAAGTAAACAAACCCAAAAGGCTGCATTTGCAGTACTATTGCAATAGGCAGTCATGTATTCAATTCCTTTATTTACGGGTTTACTTAAAGCTAGTACGTGACCTAAAACAAGCATAAGCATCATTTGCATGGCAAACACCATCAAAGAGGAATTCCACAAGCCTTGTTCCCAATACTGTAGTATATTTAAACTTCTGTCGACCCTACTTAAAGATGAATCTCCAGTGAAAAGGAATGCCAACAACATACTTGCAAATGTCAAAAGGACAGCAATGGTAAAAGGACTTGGAAGAAGTTTTTTAAATGTTTTTTCTATGCTATTGGCGATGTTCATACATGGGAGATTAGAATACTAAAGTATAAAATTTTATAATTAGGTTTTACAATATGCATATCCGTAGCTTTATAGACCCAAAAAAATGTTATTGCAGTCCTTTTTGCTTGATCAAAAAGAACGAAAAAATCAAGGCTTACAAAACGTCATTTCCCTTCTTTTGTAAATACTAAGTGCGGTTGGGTGATCTCCTCATAAAATCGGAGCTACCCAATCTTACTAAGTATTTACTGCAATTAGAAAAACGTCCTTTTGAATGCCATCAAAAAACAAGATTTTAAAAATTGATTCTACTTTCTGAGATCTAATGAATGAGCACATTTTATAATTATCCCCTTGAGGGGATTATAGGGGTGTTTAGTCTTGGTGATGAGACGGAAATATTAAACAAAAAAAATCCCTCCCGTATGTACGGGAAGGATTTTACTTTTTTCTAGTTTTTTATTTCTAGAATGGTAAATCGTCTTCTGCAGCGGCAGGAGCAACTGGTTCTGCACTTGGCATATCAGTAGCTTGCATTGCTTCAACTTTTTGAATTCTCCATGCGTCTAAAGTATTGAATACTTTAATTTCAGCTGATGGGTCTCTTTGCCATTCTCTACCGCGTAGGTTAAAAAATACTTCAACTTTATCGCCAACTTTTACTTGGTCAATTAAGTTTGTTTTGTCTTGTACCAATTGGAACATCAAAAATTGAGGATATTGCTCCTCAGTTTCGATAACAAATTCTCTCTTCTTAAAGCGGTCGCTAATCACTTGCTCGTCGTGAATACGCTTTATTTTCCCTTCTACAGATAAATTACTCATTTTATACGCGGTTTAGTTTGTCAATTAATAGTGTACTCCAGGCTTCTTCTACTTGGTCATTCTCTAGCAAAGTCTTAGCGTGATAATGCAATTCTTCTCTAGCTTCCTCATCATCGGTAGCCGTGTGTAAGATGTGTGCAATATCCGTATTTTCTTTGAATTTTTCGACATCTTCGGCAGAAGGAATTTTCTCCATATTCGCCAATTTAGCCAAATCGTTTCCTGTTAAGATAAAGCTATTGCGAATGCGTGCTGGGAGCTGGTCATAGCCAATACCGATTTTAGTATTTGGCTTTTGAACTTCAAAGATTGATTCTCCAGAAGCTCTACAATACCAGTTGGCACCCATACGCCCTACAAGGTCAATTTTATGCGGATCGATTTGTTGATTTGCGTTCAGAATAGATTCTGAAATATGCATTTTAACAATCTCACAAATCACCAGATTTCCTGCACCACCTTCATCACCAAGAGAGACAATATCTTTTACGATACATTCCATTTGTACAGGGGATTCTTTAACACGAAAAGGTTTTACCAAATCTGATTTTAAGGGTGTAAAGCCTGCTTTAACAAATTCATTTACCCCTTCAGCATACTCAGTACTCGAAAGAGAGGTTTGCTCTACAATATCAAAAGACACCACATTTATAACGACTTCTTTAGTAGAAGCGGCATTTTCTAAACTATGTTTTGTGGTGTTATTTCGAACTCTTCGAGCAGGAGAAAAAATTGCTATTGGAGGGTTTGCACTGAAGACATTAAAGAACGAAAAAGGGCTGAGGTTAGCTCGTCCATTTTCGTCTATTGTACTTGCCAAGGCTATAGGTCGAGGACCTACTGAACCTAGTAAATAACCGTGTAAGTCTTTCGTACTTAATTCTTTTGGATCTAGTGTAAGCATAGTGGTTTTATGAGAAAAACAAATGTAACGAATCAAGGCTTTCCCTGCAATGCGAAAAAGAGAATAAAAATGTTTTTTTTGGTTGCTAAAAATGAAAATAGTTTTACATTTGCAACCGCAATAAGTCGAAAGGCTTATTCGTTCCATGCGGATATGGTGGAACTGGTAGACATGCTAGATTTAGGATCTAGTGCCGTGAGGCGTGTGGGTTCGACTCCCTCTATCCGCACTAAAGCTTACTCGAAAGAGTAAGCTTTTTTTGTTTTATAGAATTCACCTACCTTTAGTGAAGATACATAAATTAAAAACATATTTTATTCTTTTACTCTTCTTGTCTTCATGTATAAAGGAAGATCTATCTACCATTGCCGATGTACAGGTTAATGCAGAATGGATAATCCCTTTAGTAGACTTGAGTCTTGGGGTTTTAGATATACTTCCAGAAGATGAACATATAGTCGTGGATGAGGATTCTTTATTAAGGGTGATTTATAGGGATGAAAATATTAAAACGATAATGGGTGACAGTTTACTCCAATTTAGTGGTGAACAATTTATAGAGCGTGAACTTATAGTAGGAATTGTAGATTTAGATGATTTTGAATCGACTATCGGTGTTTCCTTAGGCTCTATGACCAATGAAATGAATCCTGCTATTGCAGAGCCGATAATACAAGCTGCGGCACTTCCCTTAGCTTATTTCCCACCTTTAAATTCTCTTTTTGGAGGAGCATATTCCTATGAAGCTTTTGATAATTTTGAATATTTAGATATTGCTACTGGAACTCTATACTTAGAGCTTTACAATACACTAGCTATAGAAATTGAAGGGTTAAACTTGGGCTTAATGAATGTAGTTAGTCAAGAGATAATAGCTGAATTTACTTTTTCGGATATTGCTGTTGGAGAAGTGGTTGGAGCCACAGTAGAATTGGAAGGCGCTACCCTATTCAATGAATTGTCGATTGTTATTTTAGAATTCACCTCTCCAGGCTCAGGGCTTGATCCAGGAAATGAAGCTTCTTGGTTAGCTTTTGATTTGTCTGATGAAATAATCTGTTCTATTTACGCTCAAAACATGACGGTCCATTCTGGGAATATTGTATTTCCTGATATAGAATTAGATGCAGACACAAGTAGTATTGCTTTTGATTTAGCAGATGATGTTGTCTTGTCTCAGATTGACTTTTCTGCTGGAATATTAGATATAAGTTATAACTCTACAGTTCACCATCCTATTGAAGTATTGGTCGAAATTCCTAATTTATTTCTTGATGGCTCTTCGTTTACTGAAGTTCTAATTATTGAAAATACAGAAGGAACTGGAGAAGAAAGTATTAGCTGGGCTTTAGGTGGCTCGAGTATAGAACTGACAGATAATTCCAATGAAATACTATTCTATTATTTAGGGAATATAGATTCAAATGGCAACTTATTAGATTTTGATAGTGAAGATTTTGTGCATTTGAACATCAGTTTAACTGGAATGGAATTTTCTTATGTTCAAGGTTATTTTGGTCAGCAAATTGAAGTGGTAACAGAAGGTTCTGTAGCAATAGATACTGAGTTTATAGATAGGTTTAGCGATGGAGTTTCGCTTGTAGATCCAAAGTTATATATCACTGCAGCAAGTAATGTAGGGATTCCAATAGAACTGAATTTAGATTTTGAAGGTCAAACCGATAGTGAAATAGAAAATCTAAATGCCTTTCCTTTTAATATAGAAGCGCCTAGTTTGTTTGGCGGGTATGCTATAGTAAGTACAATAACAGAATTTAATTCCATGAATTCTTCTATCGTAGAATTAGTAAATATTCATCCACATACGATGGTTTTTTCTGGAGAGGTACTTACGAATCCTAATGGAGAAGTAGAGCCTAATTTCATCCATTCAGGCTCAGAAATTGTTGTTGGTTTTGAAATGGATATTCCTGTAGATATTAGTGTAGATAATTTAATTTTAAGCGATACGATGGATGTGTCAATTGAAGAAATTAATGATTTAGATCATTTTGGTTTAAGAGCTTTTATCAGTAATGGATTTCCTTTAAGTGCTGATATTGAACTATTTTTTGTTGATAGCATAAACAACACAGTTTTAGATTCATTAATAATTCAGGAAATTTCTGCTGGAGAGGTTAATGCTGTAGGCGATGTAGAATCAGCTGCAGTATTAGATATAATCCTGGCAATTAGTAATGATAGAATGGAAGCAATCATTGAAGCGCATAAAGTATACGCAGAGGTAAAAATGTCATCGATGAACACTATCTCTAGCTCAGTAAAAATTTATACCGACTACAGATTTAATCTGGCTTTAGGATTAGTGTTAGACATAGAAAGTGGAGGGCAATGAGAATAATTCTGATATTCATATGTATGTTTCCGATGATGATTTGTGCACAGAATCATCTCGAGAATGACACTACGATAAATTCGTGGGCACAATCCCCTGTTTATTTCCCAAATAATGATGTTGTTATAAATGTGGGTTTGTATGCCGGGATTGATCTTCCTTTTGCCCTTAATGATGCCCTTTTAAAACGCTCTGATGATTCTTTATTGATCAGCATACCCCAATTATTTTCGAATCTAGACGACAACCTTAACATCGTTTCAAATTCTAATGTTGAACTTTTTTATATAGGAATGAAATTGGGCCGCAAAAGAAAGAGTTATTTCTCTCTTTCGAGTCAGTTGGTTACTCATTTAGACGTAAATTTTAATCAGGACTTCCTGTCTTATCTTATTCAAGGAAATACAAATTACTTAGGTGTAAAAGTGTTGCAGTCAGGTATTGGTGACGGGTTTATGGCTTATAATAGTTTAATACTTTCATATGCCCAAAAGGTAAATTCGAAATTATTATTTGAAATTAAAGCAAAGAGATTAACTGGCTTGGCAAGTGTTTATTTTGAGAATTTTGATGTTAATTTATATTCTCATTTACCTATTAATGGGGAGGCTTTATACGCAGAAATAGATCAGAATATACTTATACACACTTCGTCTTTAGATAAGAATAGGGGCAATGATTATCTAGAAAATAAAGGATATGCTTTTGATTTTGGACTCGAGTATAAATTGAATGATCAGCTTAAATTAATCGCCTCGATTCAGGATGTAGGGTCAATTTCTTGGAACAAAAAAAACAATTTGAGCCTAGGCAGTGATAGTCTAATTCGTCTTGAGAGTTTGATAGATTTAGATCAAGAGGAGTTAAGTATAAATGATGATATTCAAGTGACATTAGATAGCCTGACAAACCTGTTTTCTTTAGACACTTTATATACCACCTATAGTACCTCTCTGCCTAAGCAATATTTTGTAGGAGCGTATTATAAAATAGATTTTAAGCAGGCTTTTTCATTAATGTTACACAGTATACACCACGAGGATATTTTTTATAATTCGATAAATTTAGCTTATCAAAGACGGTTTGGCTCTCACTTTTCGACACAAGTTCACTATCAAGTTATCGACAAATCGTATAATAATTTTGGACTTGGATTAGGCTTGCATTTTAAACGTTTTGAAATGCAGTTGAGTTCATATAATCTCTTGGCCCTAGATTTATTAAATTCTGAGAAGATGGCCTATAAGATTGCATTGCGTTTTCAATTTGATAGAAAGGAGCGAAATCCTGATATTGACAGGAGGTTTGGTAATTACAAGAATAGGTTTTAGCCAGTATTAATACTCCTGTAGGTTTGAGCGGTAGTGTAAAATTGATGTTTCACTACTCTTTACTTGATAGGCCTTTCCAGGTGATAAATCTCCTATCCCATTGAATCCCCAGTTAGGTAAATAGGCAAGTCCTAGCTCATCTTTTACAATGAATATATTTTCAATTTGATCTTCAAATACATCCGTTACATCAGTGGGTTCAATTCTTAAGTAAGGAATTTGACTCCAACCTTCGTGTATTGGTATTGGGTTCAATTCAGGGTAATTATACAAGCCTGTTAGTGTAGTGATACAATTACTATACGTCTTTATCAGATAGCCTTGATCATTTTGAATTTCTCCAATCCCATCAAATCCCCATTCTGGTAAATAAGCAGCACCTAGAAAGTCTTTAATGATGATAATCTGATCAATTATTTCTTCAAACACTACTTCCGTGTTCATATTGCTTTGTGTAATAAAGGTTGAAAACATTGACCATCCCTCATTAAATTCAAGAGTTTGAGAAGTTGAATTAATATTTACACATTCATTTAAGTATAATGTATTCTCTTGCTCAGACACCGATAATTGGGCTTCGTTACTATAGCAAATGCACTTCCCTTGGTCAGCTTCGAAGGTAAAGTATGCTGCATCTAATTAGAGAGATTTGTAGGAACACTCTTCAATAGTTTGTGCTTGTCCATCAAGCGTGTTAGACTCTATATCCCAGTTTGAGAAGAGGATAGTCTCCTCACTCCATTCATAGGATATTTGATTGGAATAAAAACTACAAGGATTGAAAAATAGAATATACACGAGTCCTGTAGATCCTGCACCACCTCCAAAATTCACTGCTATAGAACCATCGTTTCTCAAATCACCAATAAACGAAATTGATCTGGAAAAACGTTCTTCAGCTTCTAAGTCGAGTCCAAAGCCTCCTGTATTATTATGAATTTTCACATAAGATTTAACAGTTTTATCTGCATTCAGATAGAGAATATAAGCTTCGCCTTCATTTTGCTGATTAGCACCTGTAATTAAGTCTGGTATTCCATCTCCATTTAGATCTCCAGCAGCACATAGAGCATGTCCAAAATTGGCCCCTCCGTACCATTAGGATTTGCACCTGTTGTCAATTCATCATCAAATCCACCACTACCCTCAGTAATTTTTTGTTTAGAGAGTACCGTATGGCTATCTGCGTCTAGCGATAGAATCCAAATCACTCCTTTACCTCCGTCAGACATAAAGGCACCTACAGCAAGTTCTGGGTTTCCATCACCATCTAAATCCCCCAATAGAGCTGCTTCTCTCCCTCCAAATTTATCTCCATCTTCAATGCCGACGCCAAAACCACCTTGCGTTGAACTTATGGTAATAGTATTAGAATTAACTACTTGTGAAGAAGAGTTAAAGAATAATATATTGATTGCCCCACGTTGTGTTCCACCATCATTTGCTTTTGGCATGCAGGCAACGAGGTCTATTCTACCATCGTTGTTTAAGTCGCCTACTGCAGAAATTCCTTGAGCGACTATATTTTCATTTTTCACATAATCTTTTACAGTTCCATCGGTATTAAGATGGATAATGTACAATGAGTTATTAGGCGATACAGGTGCAGAGATTGCTATATCTGGAACATTATCTCCATCATAATCGCCTATTCCAGCAACTCCGTACCCAAAGAAGTTTCCTGCATTTAGGGTTTCATCAAAACCACCTTGAGTCATCGATATTTTTTGATGTGACTGAACATTACCTTCGTCGTTCATGAAAAGCACATAAGCAGCGCCAGCATCAGTTTCTCCATCATCATCTGAACGTGCACCTATAATGAGGTCTAAAACGCCATCGCCGTTTACATCGCCTATCACATCGTGATCTCTCCCAAAGCGACCCCCATTAGAAAGTTCTCCTGTAAAGCCTCCTAGACCTTCGCCAATAGTGATAAAATCCTCTGGCCCATAATTATAGTTTATCTGAGCTTGAATAGTGGCAGTAAGGAGAATTAAAAAGAGTAGATATAAGTTTTTCATCAAAGCTAAAGGTTTTGAGATCACAAGACGTTTTCATTTCCCTCCTCAAATATAGTAGAATAGTATTAAATAATCTTTTATGGAAATTGAGAATTAGTATTGATTCATATATTTTACATTTGTTGGAAATTAGATGGCACATGAAAGTCTTTAAGTTTGGTGGTGCTTCAGTAAAAGATGCTGAGGGCGTAAAAAATTTAGCGAATATCCTTAAGGAGTATCAGAATGATAGTCCATTGGTTGTGATTTCCGCTATGGGGAAAACAACTAATGCACTAGAGGATGTCGCTCGATCTTTTTATCTTAAACAAGAGGATGCTTTTGGTCAAGTAGAGAAGGTGAAGGAATTTCATTTTAATATTCTTCGCGATTTATTTCATGAAAGCCATCCTGTTTTTGATGCTGTAAACAATTTATTTGTTGAGATTGAATGGGCTTTAGAAGACGAGCCTCGACCTGAGTATCCATATGAATATGATCAGGTTGTATCTATAGGAGAATTGGTTTCTACTACCATTGTTAGTTTTTATCTTAAAGAAATTGGTGTAGAGAATAATTGGCTTGATGCTAGAGATGTTATCAAAACAGACAATCAATATCAACAAGCTAATATTGATTGGGACTTAACGACACAATTGATAAATAAACATGTACAGAAAGATAAGCTGACTATTACACAAGGTTTTATTGGCTGTACCTCAGAAAATTTCACCACCACTTTAGGTAGAGAGGGATCGGATTATAGTGCTGCAATTTTCGCATCGGTATTAGCAGCAAAGAAGTTAGTTATTTGGAAAGATGTTGCTGGGGTATTACATGCTGATCCTCGTTACTTTGACAATGCGAAGAAGTTGGATAGTCTTTCTTTTCAAGAAGCTATAGAACTTGCTTTTTATGGGGCTTCGGTTATTCATCCTAAAACTATACAACCTTTAAAAAAGAATAACATCCCCTTGGAAGTTAGGTCATTTTTAAATCCAGATGAAAAAGGAACTTGGATAGCAGAAAACGAAATTACTAAACCAGAGACTGCTTTTTATATTCTGAAAAAGAATCAAACTCTATTATCTATCTCAGTAAGTGAATTGGATTTTATAGTTGAAAATCATTTATCAGCCATATTTGCTATAATTGGCAATTACAATGCTAAGGTGAATATTGTACAGAACTCTGCTGTTTCTTGCTCTATCGCAATCGATATTGATGATTTATTGCTCGATGCCTTAATTACAGAATTATCTCAAGACTTTATCGTTAAATACAATAAGGGCTTAGAGCTCTTAACGGTGCGCCATTATGAAAATGATGATTTGAGTAATTTTATTGCCGATAAAGAAGTCTTGTTGAGTCAGAAAAATCGTTCTACAATTCAAGTCTTATTCAGATAGATTTAAGCATTCCTACACACAATAAATTATTGATTTGTAGAATGATCTTAAATGAACTTGTAATTCTAACAGCTATAAAGCTTTTCTACTTTATCGGCTAAAACAGTAGATAGTTTTTCATAGGATTCTATAGTCCATCCTGCTACATGAGGACTCAGTAGAACTTTTGGAGAAGAAACAAGATACCTAAAACTCTCGGGCATATTATTGTCGAACATGTTTTCGAAACTAGCCTTTTCGTATTCTAGGACATCCAAGCAGGCTCCTAAAATTTTATTAGATTTCAAGCCATTCACCAATTCATCTGTGTGTATTACTTTTCCTCGAGAAGTATTGATGACGTAGAAAGGCCGCTTCATTTTACTAATAAACTCTTCGCTTAAATAGTGATGCGTACTTGGTATATATGGAGTGTGAAAGCTAATGATGTCTGCTTTTTCCTGGATGGTTTCTAAACTTGCTTCACAAGTATAATCATCAGAAATATTTTTCTTGTGTTTATCATAAGCTAGTACCGTACAGTTGAAACCTGATAAACATCTGGCAAATGATTTCCCCATATTCCCATAGCCTATAATCCCGATAGTTTTACCAGCTAATTCTACACCTCTATTAGACTCTCGATTCCATTTCCCAAAACGAATTTCTTTATCTCCTAAAGATATTTTATTAAATAAACTGAGAATCATTCCTATGGAGTGTTCTCCTACTGCTTGTCTATTTCCTTCTGGGGCAGAGAAGAGGTGAATCCCTTTTTTTACAGATTCTTTACGATCGATATTTTCTAAACCGGCTCCAGAACGCGCAATAAATTTAAGTTTCGTTGCTACATTAAGAAGTTCCTTGTCTATAGGGATTCTTGAACGTAGTACTAAGCCAACATAGCTGGGAATTTTTTGCTTAAGGACTTCCTTAGAAGATTCGTAGTCGTGTTCACATTTAAAGCCCATCTCCATGAGACGTTCCTCTAAAGTAGGATGTACACTGTCGATAAAAAGTACTTTCATTATAAGTCTAAAAATAGTTTCCCAATCATAAAGTAGATAAACAAACCGAGTACATCATTTACAGTTGTAATAAATGGACCTGTAGCTAATGCAGGATCGATTTTGTATTTATCTAATGCGAGGGGAACAAAGGTGCCAAAGAGGGCTGCAAAAATAATCACTGCCATAATAGAGATGCTTACAGTGAAATAAATAGAGCTTGGGTAGCCTAAAAGAAAGGTGATTCCCATAACTATTGCAGAACAAATTACACCATTTAAAAGCGCAACTCCTAATTCTTTTAAAAGCCTTTGGCTTAAGGTATCCATACCAAGGCTGTTACTAGCTAAACCTTGCACAATAATCGCAGCTGATTGCACACCCACGTTGCCTCCCATAGCTGCAATAAGTGGAGTAAATAGAGCTAATTCTATATTGTTTTGAATGTCAAAAATCCCGATCACTTGAGCTCCCATAATACCGCCTAATAAGCCGATAAGTAACCAAGGTAAACGAGCTCGTGTTAGTGTAGGTATGCTGTCAGAGGAGTCGATTTGTTCTGAAATACCTGAAGCTTTGTTATAATCTTCCATCGCTTCCTCTTTCATCACATCGACTACATCAT
>Ga0206681_10000916_pt1 | contig 14413 bp, 12 predicted proteins | sample M150012015metaG_FD_161048 | JGI IMG/M metagenome (GOLD analysis project Ga0206681, IMG submission 161048) | Ammonia-oxidizing marine archaeal communities from Monterey Bay, California, United States - M1 500m 12015 | ecosystem: Environmental > Aquatic > Marine > Intertidal zone | place: USA...
GTGACCTTCGATGTGACCTGAGTCCAAAAGAAGGCGTCCAACAGTAGTGGACTTTCCGTGGTCGACGTGTCCGATGAACACTATATTCAAGTGAGGCTTGCTCTTATCTTCCCATTGAGATCCCATTATGATTACTCCTTAGCGAGTCAGCCGACAAGAAACCCCTATTTGAAGACCGCGACGGGAAATATCTACTTGATTGGATTCACAAATGTTAGTATTCGTGCCACAGAGGACTTACAAATTCAAAAAAATCCATGTAATTATTTAAAATGGCCTACTTTATTGACATTAGCGAGAGGGGGTTATCACTTACCTTTTATTCTGCTCCGATAATTGTTCCATCTTTGTCTATGCGATACATTCTGACAGTACTAGTAGCACCTCTCATTGCAAGAGGACTGCCTGAAATTGCTACTACACGATCTGCGATACTCAGTCTTCCATCATCCAATAGTGCTGCGACCGCCGCTTGCATAGTTTCAGAACCACGTTGGTGCTCTTTGATAATTACACTATCAACACCCGGCAATAATTGAACTCTACGAGTCGCTCTAATTCTATCACTAACCGCTGTAACTGGAATCTCTGGCCGGTATCCTGCAACCAATCTCGGAGCGTTTCCATGTTCAGTTGCAACAATAATTCTTGCTGCATTACTAACCTTAGCTAATTCAACACCAGCATGTGCAACCGCTCTTGTTGATTTGAATCTAGCCAAACCACTAGGACTAGCCCCCGAGGATTCCAATCCTTGTTCAGTAGCAATAGCAATTCTATCCATAATCTCAACCGATTGCAATGGATATTTTCCTGAAGCGGTTTCTCCCGAAAGCATTACTGCGGTTGCTCCAAAACGAATCGCATTAGATATATCGCTCACTTCTGCCCGTGTAGGTCGTGAATTCAAAATCATTGAATCAAGCATTTGAGTTGCTACGATTACAATCATTCCTCTTTGTAAAGCACCATCGATGATTCTTTGTTGTGCCAATGGCACTTGTTCCAAGGGAATTTCAACTCCTAAGTCACCCCTTGCAACCATCACAGCATCAGCAGCATCAAGTATTTCCTCCAAGTTTGTTAGCGCCGTTGGATGCTCAATTTTTGCTATGATTGGAACATGCTGCCCTGCTTTTTTTATCGCTTCTTTGACTGGAAGCAAATCCGCAGCAGTACGAACATAACTAACCGCAATATAATCAGCTCCATGTTGCAGTGCATGTTCTAATGCAATTTTGTCATGCGCTCCGACCGCAGGTAAATCTACCAATGTACCTGGCACATTTATCCCTTTTCTTGCACTGACAGGGCCTCCGTCATCAACTTCGCAGGTAACGATTCCACCGGATTTGGACTCAGTTTCTTTTACAATCAATCTAATCAAACCATCTGCAATAAGAACTGGATCATTTACATTTAACTCCAAACTAAGACCTGCATATTCCACTGGTAACTTTGCAGCGCTTGCATCTTTCATCTTAGTCATGCCACAATGTAGTTCTACAGTTTGACCCTTTACCAAGAGAACAACTCCTGTAAAATTTCCAAGCCTTATCTTAGGGCCTGGTAAATCTGCAAGTATGCAAGTTGGCTTACCTAGGATTTCTTCAAATTTCCTAATTCGCTCGTATATTGGAGTCTTTTCAGCTGGTTCACCATGCGAATAATTCAATCGGCAAACATCGACGCCGGCTCTAAGAATTGATTCTAGAACCTCGGGAGAATCTGAGGATGGTCCGATGGTAGACACGATGCGTGTTCTTCTCATCAGTCATCGCTGGTACGCATACCGCTTTAAGATATGCAATAAGAAGTTGGTATCATTCTTGTTCAGCGTTTTCAAAACTACTGAGGAATTCATCAATATCGATAACACCATCTCCATTGAGGTCTGACTTATGAAAAATTAGGCGTGTTTCATCGGAATCATATTTGAACCCTAGATGTTTCAATGCATGTTGGAATTCTTTGAGTGTTAAGTGATTCTTACCACCAAGATCGGCCATGTGAAACATTTCCGCGCGGCGTTTATGCTCTTCTGGTGTAGGATTAAGGAATTCTTGTTTGAAGGTATCAAAAGGAGTTTCCCTTGGATGGGCGTGCTTTTTACCATATGAATAATATGTGATCAATCCAATAACAATGGCAACTCCCGCACCAATGAAAGCCTTTTCACCCATAATAATCACCAATATTATTCCACCGATAACCCCCCAAATCTGTACAAATGGGAACAATGGTGCAAAATATGTAGGTTGATACCATTCATGACCTTTCTTGACTCCGCGCAACACTATCAAACACATATTTACAATAACGAATACCATTATTTGGAAACCAGATGCTAATTTTGCTACATCTTTCACTGGTAATGTAATGAGGACTAATGCCATCATCGCACCGGTTAGAATGATGGCCCAATGAGGCGTTTCCCATTTCGCATTGACATCTTCAATGGCTTGTGGTAAGAGATTATCACGTGCCATTGCAAACAAATATCTTGAGGATGCGAGAATGCCCGCTAATGCCATTGAGGCCATTGTTAGAATTGCCAATACTGCTGCGACTAGGCCGATTGTTTTTCCACCAACATGTTCAGCAAAGATGAAAATTGGGTCTTCGACAACATGACCATCGCCACCAATCCACCACCCGTCGGCAAGAGTAGCCATCAAAATATATGCAACACCTGAATAGAGCAGAGTTGCAGTTGCAAGAGAAATGTACATTCCACTCGGTAGATTTTTTCCTGGGTTCTTTATTTCCTCAGCGATTGCAGCCACTTTTGTTACACCTGCATATGCAACAAAGACAAGAGCTGCTGTTTCTCCAAGTAGCCAAACATCGGTATTGTATGCGGCTTGTGCTGGCCTTGACAAATCTGCTTCTCCAGTGATTAGCACTTTGATAGATAATATCACCAGTAATGCTATTGAAAAGCCGACAATCGGTGCTTGGATTGCTTTTATTTTCTTAACACCGAGAATATTGATTATCACAACTAAACTCAAAACACTCATTGAAACGACAAATGCATTCAATTCAATTTCCAAGAAATTAGTAATCACATACATATATGCAGATAAGCCAATCAATGCAAACGCTGCTTTCAACAAGAAAGATGCCCAAAGACCCAACCCTGAAATCGTCCCAAACATTGGTCCAAATGTTCGCTCGATGTAGATGTAATCTCCACCTGAAACTGGCATTGCAGAAGCCAATTCTGCTTTTGAAATTGCTCCGGGCAATACAACTGTCGCTGCAAGAATATAGGCCAGCCAAATACCTGCTGCAGATGCCCCCATGGTATCAGCAGCAAGGGAAGGAAGTACGAATAGTCCAGAACCAAGCATTGCTGATAATGAAATGATAATTACTCCAACCAAACCAATCGTCCGTTCCAATTGCTTGGAAACATCAGATATTACGCCTTTGACATCACCCTGAATTAGTTTATCAGCAGTGTCTTTCAAGTCCATAATTATCCCGCCTTCCTTCATTCTGTGGTAGTATTATTGTTTGGCAGATTAACTAATCATATAGCCTCTTGGAAAGAAAAAGATAGCGTAGCGCAATTACTCAGAAAAACTAGAAGATGATTAAACATAAACCAATCTAATAATGAATGATTCTACTTGCAGGTCATTCTGCTTATCATTTTTTATTTTGAAAGTCCAATCTCCATCGCCATAGGTTGTGTCGCCATCACCAAATATGTATGACGACATGGTGAGGAATACGCAATCATTTGCTTCATCGCAATCATCGCCATTATTGCGTTGGTCTAATCCAGTATTTGAGGTATTAGCGGCTTCATCATCATCTTCATTATATGCATAAATATCTAATTTTGCTCGACAATTATTTGTGCCAGGGACATTTGTACAATCTCCATCTTGCTGAGGATAAGTCAATTCCGCTACTGCTTTACGTATTGTATTTCCACTATCTCTATCATATGATATCGATACATCAAAGTCAAGTTCAACACCGTTTCCAGAAGTATTTCCACCCATCTCGAAATCAGACCATTTAGCCGCATAAGAAACATAGACTTTGATGGTGTCTGAATCTACCATGTCTTGGCTATTAATAATATTCAGTTTTATTTTGTATTCGCCCGGTTCAACATCATTCCAAGTTATTGACTCACCCGTTAAATCTGCATCATTCTCATAATCTCCATCGTTATCTGCATCAACGTTTAGATCCAAGTCCCAATTGAAATCTGAAATATATTCATCAGGATTGCCTGCGACTGAATTAGATGCATCTAAGGAAACACTTGTTGTCTCAGAAACATCTCTATCTGTTTGACTTTTATCATAATGGCACATCCATAATACAATGTGCGTGTCTTCGTCTACATCGTTATCCTCGCAATCTTCTGCATCATTATATTGGGTTATTTCAGCAACAGGTTCAACTGCAGTTGCAACTGCAATTGTTAGTTCTCTAATTTGTTCGGAAGTTTTTGAACCATCTGAAATAGTGAGAACAATCGTTTTTGACCCTGATGAATCATATGACCATTCGGCAGTCATTCCAGTCTTATCGACTGATGAATCATCATCAAAATCCCAGCGATATGTCAAACTTCCATCATTTGGAGTGGAACTGCTGGCATCGAATGAAATAGTGTCTCCAACCTTAATGTTATCACTCGGTGAAAAGTTGAATACTGCTAATAATTCACCATTAGAAGATGAACTTTCTTCTTCAAATAGACAACCAGATAAACTGACCAATACCATCATGCTAGCCAGCAATAGAGGACCAAATTGTAACTTCATCGCTTGCTTGCTATGCCTGCTGTTTGAAAAGCCCTTCCTTCCCAAGTACGCTTTAGAAGTCAAATAGTGACTTTTGGCGGGTACCCGAAACTAAATCTTTGGCGCTCCAGCCAAATGCTTCTGTGATTCGCCCAATAGCAGCTGCAAGTCTTTCTGCATAAAACAGGCAATCATAGCCACTAATGCCTCCATTTTCTTCACCTTCAATCCATGGTTCAACCTTCATCGGCCTATTACTTGCATCGGTGACAACATAAGCAACTTTCATGCCAGGTGTAAATCCAAGTCCTTTTGCAATCAAAGCCCGAGCGATTCTAACTTGTGCCATTGAATCTGGATTTGCATAATAACTAAAGTCAACACTGCCATCTTTGTTCAATTTACCTTTACAAGATTTTGAAAGAACTAATTCAGAAGTATCAACTTGTTTGTTCTTTATCGCTTGAACTCTGTTCAATGCGTATTGTACCAACTCATCACCCTCATCAGCCAGCGCGAAATTAAACATTTGTTTCATCGTATCTCGCAGATAAGAGAATGTATCAGTCCTTTGTGTTTCATAGCCACGAATTAGCATTTCTTCACTTGGCCAAACCACTTGGCCAACATATCTTTTCTTTGCACCATGGCTGAAAAATACCGACAAGCCTTTTTCAAATTCCAATATTGCAGAATCTTTACTGAAACGCTGAGCAATGTCCAAGCCGAAATCCAACATAGCTTGTTTTGCATTATTCCAATTTTCAATCTCTTCATCTGTTGAATCTTCTTTTAATACTGAAATTGAATCGGTAGCAACTGGAGAACGGACGAATATTGAATCAGTATCTGAATAGACTACTGAATGGCCTTCCTCTTCTAAACTGGCTATTATCGCCTTGATATTATGACGTGCCCAAGCGGTAATTGATGAACCTAAATCCCGATGGGTAAAGCGATAAAATCCAGATGCAAAAACTCCATAGAAGGAATTCATCAATATCTTTACCGCATATTGCATTGAATCATGAAATTGTAAAGCCTTGTCATCTTGTTCTGCTTTGGCCTTTTTCATACCAGCTTTATGTTCATCTCTCTGAGACATTAAGTCCTCTAATAATAATGGAATCAATCCTTTACGAGTATCTTGATGAAGGAATATTGCACCAGTAGGTGCAGTATGAATCAAATCATTCTCTGCTGGTTGAATGTCTTGATTTGAGTCCACTCTCGTAGTATAGCAAATATTGTGACCTATCATTATCGAAGGATACATACTCTTGAAATCCAACACTGCAATCCATGGATGCAAACCTGCTTCAACATCGTGAACATATCCACCTGTAATCTGGCCTTCTTTGGCATCTGCTGAACCTGTTAATGGAATTGCAATATTCTTTGAATCTGCTAAACGAATAACTAAGGAATCGATTAACTGACTTGTGCTACCATTGGCAGCGGTATCAAAATTGACCTTAGCAACACTGGCAACCGCTTCCTTACGACGAATTACTTGGATTGCTCCTAGAATATCCAAGGGCAATGCTGCATCTCGAATACAATATTCAAGAACTTCATCTGGACGATTAGCCCATTCAACATCCATATTTGAGGCATCAATATCCATTTTATGGCGTTCATCATCATCTGGGAATAATAATTTTGAGACAAAACTAAGAGTTTCTCTTTGAGGTTTGAGTGCGATTCTTGCTTGCCACCAACAATCAACTATCGCTCTACCCGCTAAATTCCAAGCCCGATTGGATTGACGTTTTGGCATTAGACCTGTTCTGACCCGTTTCAATTCCGACTCAATTTGAGGAACTCTACCCCAACCAAATAACTGGGCTCTTTTTCTCCATTCTATTTTCTTAGCCATTACATCGGTTCTCTCAAGCAATCGCGGTAAATCAAAATTATCAATATTGTAACCAGTGATAATATCTGGATCGTTTGCCCTAACGACAAGTGTCATTTGTTCGAGAATATGAGATTCTTTACCAGTAAATGTGAATTCTTGACGAGTTCCATCTTGCATATTTTCAATACAAGCAGCACCACACAATACTGTATTATGAGCAATACTGGTCTCCAAATCAAATGAAAATACCTTGAATGGAACTGCGAATGGTTCTGCTGCAACAAGATTGGATAGATCGCAACTAACCGTAATGTCAACAGGATAACGCCCCACTCCTCCCGCTTCAATTACCGCATTCATTCGGCTGTTATCAGCATCATCAGAACTTCTTTCATCAATTAATTGTCCGTCAATAGAAATATGCATTCCCAAATCTAAATCCAAAAATACTCGATTCAAATAAGGAATATCTCCCGAAAAAATATGCCAACCTTGTTGCTGTAATTTTTTGCGCAATTGTGGAACTAGGTATGGCTGTTTTACTACTACTTGCCACGTTGGCCTCATTCCCAAATCTGTCAGTTTCATTACTGGACCATCGTAACTAACAATATCTGCATGACCTTTGAGACTAAGAAGTCTGTTTACAAGGTATTCTGGTAATTCTTCACCTTCATTCCATGCCCCAAGACTGGCAACTTCAAAAGATGGGGAAAGGCCGTCGATTAGCAAGCAAATAGATTGGCCAGTTTTACTGCGGCCAAATAATTCCACCACAGTGCGAGATTTTGATTGGCCATCTTCAATCGTTTCAGTGGAGTGATAACGACCACTGATAATTCCGATGTCGCCGCGCCAAGTCATGTACTCCCTCCAACAACCAAAACGGCTCACAGTCCTTCAACTCACCCCTGTAGATTTTTCCTCAGAAAATTTCCCTGCCAAATATACTGGATAATCGGCCGCAACGCTTGAAAGGCATCTATGCTCCCATACAAATGTCGGGCTTGGTGAAATGATGAATAACAAGACCGATTGGGATAGCCTGACATTTTCTTTAACACCAACCGATACTATGTATTTGACAGAAACAAAGCAAGATGATGCTTGGATGCCTGGTGATTTACGCCCATATGGGAATATGTCAATCTCTCCAGCTGCTGGTGTTCTAAATTATGGGCAAGGCTTGTTTGAAGGTATGAAGGCATACCGTACTGCAAACGATAAAGTTGTATTTTTTAGACCTGAAGAAAATGCAAGAAGAATGCAACGCGGTGCTGACCGTTTGAGGATGCCACCTGTTCCTGAATCTATTTTCATTGATGCTGTTGAACAAGTTGTAGCAGCAAATCTAAGTTGGGTTCCTCCAATGGGTAAAGGCGCACTTTATGTTCGTCCATTATTGATGGGTTCAGGACCAGTTCTTGGCGTTGCACCTGCACCATCTTACACATTCTTAGTTTATGTCACCCCAGTAGGACCATATTTCAAAGGAGGAGTTTCTGCAATTGATTTACTAATTTCAGAAGAATTTCATCGTGCTGCCCCTGGTGGTTCTGGCGGAGTTAAAGCAATAGGAAATTACGCGCCAGGAATGATGCCGAGTAAAAAAGCAAAAGCTGCTGGTTTTTCTGAAGTAATCTATCTTGATGCTGAAACTCATACCTGTATAGAAGAAGTAGGTGCTGCCAATTTCTTCTGTCTCAAGGATGGAGTTCTATACACTCCTGAATTAACTGGAACAATCTTACCTGGAATTACTCGTGATTCAATTATCAAATTGGCTCGTCATAATGGGATGGAAGTTGTTGAAACAAAGGTAACTGCTGAATTTGCAATGAATGCTGATGAAGCATTCTGTTGTGGAACTGCTGCGGTAATATCTCCTATCGGCTCAATCACTAAAGGTGAGAGTAAAGCAGTATTTGGTAACGGAACACCTGGAACTGTTACAACTTCACTTTACAATCAAATTACTGGAATTCAAAATGAAACAATCGATGATAGATTTGGTTGGTTGCATGAGATTCCAACAAATTGAATTCAGTTCTTGAATCCTTTTTTCTTGAAACTCTTTTTTGAGGAAGTAGATTTACTCTGTTGGCGAGAACTTCCCTTTCTTTGTGAACGTGCACGACGGTCACCAACTTGTGGACCTTTTTCTTCACGATCTGCTTGAGCTTCTTTTAAATCACGTTGCATCTGACGCCATTCACCACCAATTAATTGTAAAATTTCTTCTTTTGAATTAGCCCCTATTGTCTGCTTAGAACCTTTTCTTGAAACCCACAGTCTTCCTTCTTTTGCATGTGGGCGGCGGGGATGACTGGTTCCTTCTTCACGCTTGATTTTACGAAGTCCGACTTTTCTTGCAGCAAGAAATAATCCTTCTAAATCCGGTTTGATTACCGAAGCATCTTTTGGAACACGACGACCACTACGACGCGAAACTTTTGCATCAAAATATCCCGGCCAGATACTGAGTCTGTCTGGGTTGTGTTCCATCATCTCACCTCGTTGGGGTAATGCCCCATCTACCGTATGAGGATGACGGGGTTATCAAATCATTCAAGGAGAACGCCGTTAATGACGCCATCCTTACCTGGACGAGAAGTAATACGTGCACGACCTTGGTCGGTATCGATAATTGCTCCCTTTACCAGAATGTTTCTACGAACATAGTTTGGATTAGATTGGTTTTCTATTACTGAATGGATTTTTCCAATGGTGGTCTTTCCAGTTTTAGTATCGTTAAGAGAAACGCGGTTTTCAGACATTACACGAACCATGCTATTTCCACCGGTCTTACGGTAGATTTTGCGCTTTGGTTCGCCGACTAATGCGAATTGCTTTTCAGTTGAAATTTCAGTAGAACGCTTGCTGCGAGCCTGAACTAGACGACCACCTGAGGGTTTGCGACGTGAGATTCCATGCCATTGTGCCATAATAATCCAATCCTTACGACTCCATCCGACCGGCCAACCATATATGAAAGCAACCCTTAGACACAATTCGCTTCAAAGCGCGATACTGAACGGCCATCTATCGTCTGTAATATTGCAACTAATTGGTCGCCAACATGTAGTTGGCCAACTCCTGCTGGCGTACCAGTAAACAAGTAATCGCCTGAACACACTGGCGCCCATTGTTGCAATGCATCAATTTGCATGCTCGGAGTAATGCTCATTTGCGAAAGTGGAGCTTGTTGAACAATCTTGCCATTTACTGTTAATACCAAAGCCAATCCTTCGCTTTCATCTACTAGAGAATGAATATCTCCTGCCCAATCAGAAAATGGACCCATAACTGCGCTATTGGTGAAACACTTTCCTTTGGCCCATGGTAATTGTTGTTCGCGACAAATTGATTGTGCAGCTCTATCCGTTAAATCCAATCCAACCGCTACCGCCTCTACTTGGAGATTATTTCCTAAGCGTATTACACATTCAATTTCATGGTGAACTTCACCTGGATGTTGTGAGATATTTAACGGACTTTCTGTGGTAATACAATTTAGTGGTTTTACAAAAAATATAGGTTCCACAGGTTGTTGATTGCCAAGTTCTTCAGCATGTTTTACAAAAGTTCGGATGGTACACCATAACGCCATAACCCTGTCCAAGTCAAAACGCCAAATGAACAAGTTGGTAGTGCTAATGCTCAAAAGTAGTGACCTATAGCATTCATTGATGGCAAAGGAATGGCATATCAAAAAGCGACGTCCAGTTCGCAGAAAGCAAATCGCACCTTTGTTAAAAGAATTAGAAACTGCTCTCGGCATCGATTTAGCAGTTGATGGTGCATTCCTTGAAATGGCCGAATACGGACCTTGGCAAATGGTTTTTGTTGATAAAACAGCCAAGTCTGTTGAATTGAAAAATGAGGATGGAGAGAGGTTTGCATTTTTGACTTTGAGAGGCTTTCTTGAACATCCTGATTCTGCGAAGTGGGTCAATGTAGATCACGGTGCAATCCCATTCTTGATGAATGGGGCAGATTGTATGGTGGCGGGGATACAAGATGCTGACCCGAGTATTGTGGTTGGAGATTTAGTTTGGATCCGAGATATGACCCATAAACGCCCACTTGCAATAGGTTGGACTACAATGGATAGTTCCGAATTAATTTCATCTAGTAAAGGAAAGGGAATCAAAACTCTTCATTGGGTTGGCGATGAACTTTGGAATATGGATAATTAGTAAGTATCAAGAAGTACTTGTGCAAGCAATGATTCATGCACGGGCGGCATATTCTCGCAATAGCGTTATTCTTCACGCTAATGTGTCCATTGGTTATTGGTTCTTCAGTAACAAGTGGAGTTGACAAAAACCCTGACGATTCTGAAGTCCCTTTCTCAATAATTGAAAGAACTACTCCTAGCGTAGATGGAGAAGATTGGAACTTTGAAATTAGAATCGATGATGATGCGTATGCAAATGGAACTACTCTTTCCATTACTACACAGGTCTGTACTAATGATGGAGTATGTGACCCACCAGTTACCCATGAAAGCGTTGCAGAAGGTCAAAACTATGCTGTTTCTATCACCCCTCCATCCGACCACACATATGTGAACTGGAGAGTCAGTGCTGAGTATGAAAATGGTGATAAGGAAAATTTCCCTCAAGGAGATTGGTTCAAAACTTGGTCATCTTGTTGGTTTAATGAGAATTCTTGGGGCGGCATAGATTCAACTGCTGATGGTTGTAAGACTGGTGAGCAAGAAAGCGTTCTTCCTGGATTTGTATTACCAACTGTACTTGGATCGATTGTAATGGCAATCGCTTATACGCGACGTGATTAATTGAGATACTCAACTAAGCGTTCAATAAAGCGTCGTTGTTCATAATCCCAATTTTGCATAATTACCGAAACACTTGACTTATCTTTTGATAGAGTTCCTTCAACAAAGCCAACCTGTGTTAAATCACTATCCACTAAAGGCAAGTTATCTCCATTACATTGTATGAGGAGACCTTTGTCAGTCATAGTTGCACTACCAAATGAAAATGTAATTTGTTTATCAGATGATTCCATCTTGACCTTTCCTGCTTTCAAAAAGCGTGCAACAGCATCCAATAATGAATTGCCATCTATCTCAGATTCTATCGCCCCAGAGCCATAAGCGGAAAGAAATTCTAACTCTGTCGTATTTTGTTCAATTAGATGGTCCAATCCACGACCAACTTTTTCTGTCACAATAATCACCTCATAATGGACCTTGGATAAGGTTCCAGCCAATCACTCGTCCATCGCTTGCATCTGCAATTAAAGAAATATGATTAGACCATTGTTCTGAATCCCATTGACGCGATAAGTCAACAGTAGTTACACCGGTTGAACTATCAACGAAATTGTTGATGAATGAATTTAATCCACTATCCGGAACCAATACCAAATATCCCACTCTTGTCTCTGGATGATAATCACCACCAGTGGTGAAGAATTTATCATTTCCAACTAATTGCGGGAAACGGGAGTCATCCATTAATCGTGTTTCCATCATGCTAATATTCAAAGCGCTTGGGATTGAATTACGATTATGAGATACTTCTTCATCATATGCACCTTTGTCAAGATAATTACAATTCTCTTCACTGGCTTGACCGTCAATTGAAAATTTCACCCAACCAGCAGTATTGTCATTTGCAACCCACGAAACATTCCAGATTGTTGCACCATTTGCTCTTTCGTCTACTGCTCGCCAAATGTATCCGCCATCGTTCAACGCTGCTGTTGCACCGGATACTTCACCTGAAAAATGTTCTAAACATTGAATTGATTGCTCTAAATTATATCCTCTATTATTTGATTCATCGGGCAGGTGAATTTCTGATTCTCCCCAATTAACGAGGTCATTACTGTCTGGCTTGAATTCATTTGCTTGTGGGCGATTATCATAGTTTTTACCCAAATCAAGTAGTTTTACTCCTCTGGTCATACTGATGCGATCAAAGGTGTAGTGAAGTTCTAATTCCCCATCTGGTAATACATAATCTCCTAATAATTTCGAAGTAGTAGAGCAACCTGCACGATTAGAATCACTTCCCGAAATTACTACATCCACAGTTTGTTTTGCAGCCCATGGGATATCTTCTCCAATCCAAAGAGTCATCGATGCAGAACCAAGACAATATGATTCTAAATCATGATGAGTTGCTGTTATTTTCCACATCGATTCAGAACCAATCTTTTCAATACCAATCACTCTCCAATCCCATCCAAGATTTGAGCCAGTTGCATCATTATCAATTAAATCATTAGCAAATAATTCTTTGACTTCAACCGGTTGCGAGAGTAGTGCAAAACCAGGTGCTATTGTTTCAAGTCCACCGAACAAAGAACCAATCCCATATGACATCATATTTCCTTGGTAAGCAGAATCTAAGTTTAGGCTCCACTGAATTTGATTAGCTACAGATGATTGTTCCCTTAATTCTGTCCAAGTAGTTGATGTCAATTCTGAAGAGCCACTGACACTAGCAAATGATTCAGAACAGGCGGTTGAACCTGGGATTGAAGAGCGAAGATGACGTTGCACTTTGAATTCGTTAAAATCAAAAGAATTGGTAGCCTCTACTGCAAGCCAATCTCCACCTTGTCCACCACGCACTGATACTGCGCCCAATCTATCCATAGAACTCTGTGAGTGGAGTTCACCACCACCGCCATCGGCAATAGAAGTTTGACCCATTCCGGAATATTCAAGACGGATTTTACAAATGTCATCATCTGTCTCCACATTATCTAAAACGAGATCTAAGAATCCTTCAGTGGCAATCAATTCCCCTTCAGAAATGGAATATTTCATTTCATCACCATATTTCAGAGGGTCCCCTGTAAACGGGTCAAGTTGGTTATTGATGTACCACCACCCACCCGCTGCCAACATCATTGCAGTCAATAATATAGCAGCAACTTGCGGGCGTTTGATAATATCAACAAGAGTTGCTGGATTGACGCTTTGTTTTGACTTACGAGGAATTGGTACGACTGTGGCTATTTCTTCTTCCTCATCTTCATAGATAATGTCTGCGTCGAGAATTTCTCCATCAATGAAATCATCATCTACAAGTTCTACATCTTGCAATACTGCTTCATCATCGTCGGAATCATCTTCTTTAGGAGGAGAAATATCTTCATCTTCCAAAGACATTACAAATTCTTCTTCAATGACTTCTGGTGCTTTTTTCTTGGAAGGTTTCGGTTTAGTTGCCTTCTTTCCAGACAATCCAACTTCACTTCTACCAAGTCCGTGCTCTAGTAATCTATTGACCAAAACACTCTTCTTACCCGATGTTGCTAAATCATTCAAAACGCATAAGGCCTTCAATTTGGCAACCGTCAAAGAGGATGTCTCTTCTACCGCCATAATGAACTCCAAACCTATGGCGCGCATTAATCCCTTTCAAGACCTGCGCTTGTTGCCTCAATTAAATGGCCATTACCCAATGATTACAAAACCGGCAAGACCGATTCAACAACTGCAATTTGATATCATTCACTCTTCGTAAGCAGAGTATGAACCATCTTCTGCTTTGACATATACGGATTGATCATAAGAACCATCGGCGAAGATTTTGAAATAATAACCATTATCAGTTTCTTCATATCTTACATCTACTGGTGTTGCTGCTGCTTCAGTCACTTCTTCAACAACTGGTTCACTCTCTACTACTTCTTCAGGTGGTGCACTTGGAGGTCCTGAAGTCGGTGCGCTAGTTGGTCCACTTGTTGGGCCGCCAGTTGGTCCAGAAGTTGGCCCACTTGTTGGTCC
>Ga0206681_10000919_pt1 | contig 14394 bp, 13 predicted proteins | sample M150012015metaG_FD_161048 | JGI IMG/M metagenome (GOLD analysis project Ga0206681, IMG submission 161048) | Ammonia-oxidizing marine archaeal communities from Monterey Bay, California, United States - M1 500m 12015 | ecosystem: Environmental > Aquatic > Marine > Intertidal zone | place: USA...
TATTATTGACCAACAGTCCTTCTCTGATCAGAATATATTCGTTGATTCTGTCTCCTTTCCAAGCTGCATACTTTTTGATTTGGGAGGGAGTGAGGCCGACAACCGGAAAATCGCGATAGACCGGATTCCGTAAATAATTAGCGACTAGAAAGTCGCAGGTGTTGGTATTGGGGTCGGCTCCTTTCCAGACAGTGGTGTCAGGAAGCGCTTTGCGATACATAGCCTCAGAATACACTTTTCTTAAATAGCCGAGGTAAGCGAGGTATTGACCGTTGGTTTCCTCGTATTTCGAGATAAAGAAAGAGGCTACGACAAGAGAGTCTGTCTGACCGCCTTCTTTTTGGACACTGTAGTTACCTGCTTCCACCAGAATCATTCCTGGAGGTGTTTCTTGGTATAAATACGCGACGGCAAAAAAGCTATCTGATTTCGGAGCATACATTTCCCAGCCGGTTAGTTTAAGCTTTGTTAGAGTGCAAGAGTAGAGGCACAGTGATAAGGCTACAGCAATAGTGGGTTTAACCATGGGTTTTCGTTTTACTTATAACAATTGGGCGATCGATCGGTTACTGCGTTATGTTAAACCCACACCGGCTTATATCTCCAGCAAATTAGTAAACATGCCGGGAATGTCTTGGCTATAACGTTCTGGCTAAATTGCGTTTTAATGCAATTTAGGTTTTGTTATGCTGTTTTTTTTTAAACAGAACATTTTCCTTTGTATGAACCTTTAGTTTTGTTTCGCTAATTCTTTCAACAGGAAAACCCAGAATATTTCCGTAAATATGTTCTTGTTCGTCTAGGTTTTTTGAAAATAATGTCAACTTTTTTATTTCCATAAAGTGGTGGTTATCCCTCTGTTTTGACGTGAGAAATTAATAATACTTTCGTTTAACCTATTCCTTGTCAATTTGTTTTAGATCGATCTCTTTAAACCTCCTTATTCTATCAGCTCGCTTTTGGTGTACCCAATCCGGCCATGATGTTGGATTCTCGGCATCATAAATCCGCAATTTTTGATCTTTATTTTCGCTTAACAGGTCCTGTGCTTTACAGCCCAATATTTTTGCCACAGCTTCAACCCCCGAATTGGTAGCTCCACCCACACCATGGGATAGTGTGCTGGCTCCTACCAAGAACAGGTTTTCAATTTCTGTTTTAGCTTTAAAAGCGAAAGGCCCAACGCCCTTCAAGGATTTTTCTGTACCATATACACTTCCGCGTGTGGAATTTATATAATAATTGTTGGTCATTGGGGTACCTAGCTCGGCTTGGATGATGTGCTTCCTGGCATCGGGAATAAGCCTTTCTACTGTATTCAACATCTTGTGTAGAAGCTTCTTTTTAAAGGCTTCGTATTCTTTGGTATGATAATCATTACCTTTTTCAAATTCTTCAAATGCCGAATAGTCTAAAAAGGTAACGATCTCAAAATTATGATAACGCCCATTAAAACTTGCGGGATCTTTAAGCGATGTACAACTAAGAAAAACACCGTTAAATTCGTCTCCGTTCAGGATATTATTTTGGGTTAGATTACCATATACAGCATCCAGATCAGATTCGCTAATTTTCCAGATATTACCGGAATCAATTCCATATTTTGTAACATCGATATCAAGTGTTAAGAACAGGATAAGAGAAGTCACCGAATATTTTGTGTTGTCTAATTTTTTCTTCAGCTTTTTACTGATGTTATTTTCACCGACAAGATCAAAGAAGGTGATATTTGGATCCGCATTGGAAATTACACGATCGGCTTTGATTATTTCTCCATTTTCTAATTTGACACCAATGGCCTTCTTTTGTTCGACTAAAATTCTGTCGACTTTTGATTTGGTTCTAATTTCCCCTCCAAGTGATTTTATTTTTTTTGTGAATGCTTTTACATATCCACCGCCACCTCCCATTGGGTAGTATCCGCCTTCAAAATAGTGTGCCATCAACATAGAATGGACCAGAAAGCTGGCCTTATAAGGCGGTAATCCGTGATCCCCGCATTGAACATTGAGAATTGATTTGAGCAGTGGGTCTTTAATATGCCAATCAATAACCCGCTTGAGTGTAAAGGGCGCAAATTTACCAACGTACTTAGTTTTAAATGGAATTGTAAGATGATCCCAAAACCCATGTATTTTTGGAATTTTCAACATCTGAGTATGGATCGTTTTTATTAGATCAACATATTTAATGATAGCCTTTTTCTCTTCTGGAAAGCGTTTGCACAATTCTGTTTTCAGATTTTCAATTCCTGAAGGCATTGAAAATTTCTCATCTCCAATATGACAATGCTCGTACCCTTTTTTATTCATTTCAAAAAAGACCATGTCATTTGCAAGACCCAAACCACACAGTAATTCATTGGTGTTTTCACCTTCACCAATGCAGCCGACATAATGAACACCCGGGCTAAAACGCTGACCGTTTAATGTGAAGCTATGACACCAACCTCCCGGAACATCATGTTGCTCCAACAATAAAACTTTTTGACCGGCTCTGACTAGGCATAGAGCACTTGCTAAACCACCTGCACCCGAACCTACTATTATGGAATCGTATTTTTTATCCAAAGATTTTATTTTTACACGTAGCTTACGTTCCCGCGTAAAGATAGTGCTCTAGAGTTTACTCAAGGCATTGACTTTATTTTTTGTTGGGTATAGTTAGTTTGGAGCACTTCAGCTGGCATTTTTCCTTACATATCCCATTTTATCTTTTAGCTTGAGTATAGGCCTTTCGATCAGATACCATGAACAAATGGCGATTGCAATACTTGAAGCAAATAGAAATGGTCTTTTATACCATGATTCAGGCTGAAAACCACTAGGAAACCAATACCTAAGTTGGTTATAAAGATCGGGCATAAATAAATGATATAAATATACACCATAGCTTATTTTTCCAATGTAAACTGCGAATCGAGATTCAAGATTCAAGTATAAGTTTCATAGGGGACCTGAATGATTGCGTCGCAGTTTTACAGACTACTGTAAACGCAAAAATTGAGAATAGAAAGTTAGAAAGTGCCTGAGGGATGAATTTGGGACCTGAAGGATAGATAACCAGAAGGGCAAATGGAAGAAAAGAGATGAAAACTAAAAAGGGAATGGAATTTATTTTGCCGAGAATATTTGGTTTGTAAAGTTGGAGGTAAGCAACTAATGCACCAAATCCAAGAGTGTCCCCGCAGCTAATAACCAAGGTTGTAATGGCAGGCCCTGGACCGTATAAAGACCAGTACATTATTTTGAACAATAATGCAATGATGATGAGCGAAAGAATAACTTTCAGCGTGTGCCTCCTGGGGATAAAGAGAATCAAAAAGGGCCAGAATAAATAAAATTGTTCTTCTACAGCTAAGGACCACATGTGATTAAAAGAACCGATATATGGCATTTTTAAAGCCTGATAGAAATTAGTGCTATAGGAAATAACCCATCCCCAAACATCATAAACGTTTTGAAAGCCTATGATCAGCAGAACGACTAAAAGACCATAATAAATTGGAAAAATTCTCAAAGTTCGTTTATAGAAGAATGCCGATAGGATTTTCACTGTTCCTTTTGTTGAAACTACTTTGTCTCTATTAGCAAGAAGGATTTTTGTGATCAAAAATCCAGAGATCACAAAAAATAAATGTACTCCGGCTCCTTAGGGAATTTTCTTTATCAGTTCGAATTCTTTTGGAATGAAATGTTGCAATAGTACCCCCGTGATGGCAATAAATCGTAGCCCATCTATTTGCCTATTGTAGCTAAGAGATGACGATCATTGATATCCATTTGTTAGGTTGAACGCTCTTAACGTTCTATTAAAGTCGACCGCACCTTAATGTCAGGTGCGAAATCAAATTGACAAAATTTCTATTTCTTGATTTTATATACAGCCTTCTCCACACGAAGATCGCTTAAAACAAAGGTTAACATTTTCGCTTAATTATCTAGAGCTTATGGGTTTTCTCCTATCTATTAAATATCATGAACAAGTGAATACCATCTGAGAGGATTTTCAATTTGATCATATTTATAATCTTGAAATTTTTTTAATTTGAGGTATTCTAATTGTTCCTTCGCGATGGAGTCAGCGAATTTGAAATAGAATTTCCTCATTTTCGTTTTGTTTCTGGAGCTTCCTCTCTTAAGTTTCGCTAGATTAGTCAGAAAGTTATTTAGTGTATTAATTTGAGTAGATTTTTGATTCTTACAGACCCACAACCCTTTATTCTCATCAAAAAAATACAGGTTCAACAATTTCCATCCATTTTCAGAAATCCAAACAATCGATTCAACAATATAATCGAACTCATCTTCAGGAATGAAATAATTGAAATTTAGTCGTACCCACCCTGGCTTGCTTCCAACATTTCCCGTATCTAATTCAACCATATATCTTTGGGATTTTTCTTCATCAAGACCAAGTAAATCATGACCATATGGCCCAGCACAACTGCATCCACCCCTTGACTGGATTCCGAATAAATCATTAAGCAATGCAACCACAAAATTGTGATGCAAGAAACGGTCTTTAAAACAAATATGGAATGCTAAAAACCCCAGTCGATCTGCTTTTAAATCACCAAGCACATAAATGTTAGGGTGCGAAGAGAAAGCTTTAAGAGCTTTCTTAATATAATTGGACTCTATTTTTTCAATATTTTTAGCTCCGACAGAATCTTTCAATTTGAAAGCCAACCCGGCCCTTATTGATTCAATTATCGCTGGTGTTCCCCCTTCCTCTCTAACCTCGAGGTCTTCAAAATATCTTTGTTGGCTTTTCGTAACAAAATGAACAGTCCCTCCTCCTGATACTACAGGAAGACCTTCAGAAAATAGATTCTTTTTGGCCAGGAGAACGCCTGGAGTTCCGGGGCCACCAATCAGTTTATGTGGGGAAATAAAAATTGCATCTTTTCCTGTCACGCTGTCGGGGTTCATGTCTATTTGGACGTACGGTGCCGCGCCTGCATAGTCCCACAATGATAGTGCATCATATTTTTTTAAAAGAGCGTGAATCTCTTCAATTGGGGATATTATTCCAGTTACGTTTGATGCCGCCGAAAAACTTCCGATCATAGGCTTTTTATTATGGTATTTTAATAATTTAATTTCTAACTCTGCCAGATTTACATTTCCATTTTCGGCAATTGGAATTTCAACAAGCTCAAATGGTCCTTCCCTCCAAGGCAGAATATTAGAATGGTGTTCATATGGCCCTATAAATACAACAGGAAACGAATCTTGCTCTTTGTAAAATTGAATTAACTTTCGAGAGAGTAGATCAATGGCTCCAGTAGATCCTGAGCCAGTAAAAATTAGGATGTCATTCTCATTTGCATTCACAGACGACTTAATTATATTGCGAGCATCCTCCCTATATTTAGAAGTTTGCAACCCCGTAAAAGATGACTCAGTATGTGTATTAGCATAATTGGGCAGTACAGATGTTTCAATATAATTTTCAATGAATCTAAGTGACTGGCCTGAAGCAATATAATCAGCATACGTAATATATCGGTCACCAAATGCCCCAGACAACTTGCAATTATAACTGTATTGAGAGCGATATATCTTGGCTATTAATTTTTGGTTAGTCTTATTCATTTCATTCTGGATAAATTAGCTTTATCTATTGTTATTGAGTTCGTAAATAAATGGATTATTAGATTGAGCTTGTTCTTTAATTCCCATAAGGGCTCTTTTCATAATTCCTTTAATTTGAATTTTAACTAGGAGCCATGTTAATGGATTGTATAGACAATTTTTAGAATAGTAAGTGTAGGTATAAGTGACTTCAATATTATTTTCCTTTAATTTTCTTATATCCCATTCTCCAACTGCTTTACTTATGAAAAATAGTGTTTTGAATTCAAAATCATAAATTGTCCATTTCCAATATTTATTTTCAATTCGTTCAAGGATTACATCTTTAAACATTCTGCCTTTTTTAACCAGTAAATTTCCATTATTAATGGGGTATCTTTTCCCATTAACTTGGCCCCAAGTTTTGTCATCTTCAAATCCAGTTACTGGTGGTTGAAATAAATATCCTTTCATAAATTTTGTAGCATCTCCTAGAATTGGGGCTTTAAAAGCCCTTTCTAATGAACAATCAAAAACATCTTTTATTTTATAGCTGAATTGTGTCAAATAGTGCGAAAAGGGTTGCTGCTGTTGTTATTGTGTGAATCATATTTAGGGCTTTATGAGTGGGGTTTGTCTATTTCGTGTTTAAATGATGTTCACAAGCTAATGTAATCAATGAGTTTAGCCTTTACAATAGCAAATTGACAAACGCACGGTTTAGGGTTACCAAATGATGTTTGTACAACAAGAGTTACAAGGAATTAGGATTAAGCATTGGTTGATTGGTTCGAAATGTTTGACAACTACGTTTTGGCTAAACTGCGTTTTAACGCAGTTTAGGTTTGTTGTGTGTAGTTTTCAAAAAGAGTTAAACATTCTTAGATTTCTTTAGTCTCTTTTCTGCTTTTTTTTCTTTTGCAGTTTTAGCGGGTTCTTTTTTAACGTTCTTCTTAGAGTCTTTTCCTTTTGCCATGATTTTTTTATTAAATGTATGTTTTTAGTTTCTCTATTATAAATGCTGATCATTAATTCTGATAAGAAACCCCTATTCTTAGAAATCTTTTTATGAATTAAGCACAACGTTCTGAATAAAGATAATGCACTTGAGTTTACGAAGGGCATTGCCTTTGTTTTTTGTAGGCAAATCGTTTTTATTCTTGTACTGATCTATTCACAGCCTTCTTTTTTCCGGATTCAATTATCAGCAAATAAACCCCGGCAGGTTCTTTAAGTTACAGATTCAGTAATTGACTGGTATTGTATGAATTCGATTGGATCAGCTTTCCGTTTAGATATATGACACGCAAGTTGCCGATTCGTAAAAGAATAAAAACGAACTTACTTTTTGGTTTAGCACTTAACCAGGTTTGCCGGACTTTGTTAATATTCACCAACTTTTACTCTGGCACTCAACCCTTATTATTTTTTGACTATGAAAGTGGCTTGTCTTTGTCGTATTCCACGGTATAACTGAAGCGTAGAGTTATCGACTCTTTTCCAGCGAGATTTAGCTTCCATTTTATGAATCCGGTTGACTTGGCCAGAACTCCTCCGCCATCATCTATGATTTCTACTTTTATCTCCTCATTGGCAGATACAGGAATCTGGTCGGTAAGGTCTAGCATTACATTCGCCAATGTGCTGTTCTTCACTTTGAGTTCAAAGGTCAATGTTCTCATTCGGCGCTTCCCAATACCAGCGATGCCTATTTTGTCAACTTTATCACCCAATTTCTTTCTAGTAGCGAAGATGCCTCTGTCTCTTCCTAATGAAACAGCTAAGGTGTCTCTCAATACCGCAGGATCTATTGCTGTTTGTCCCACGTAGGTTTGTTTGAAGTAGATATTCGCCTGACCCGGAAGAAGACTTAAGCCTTCCCAATCCCCGATCTTCGCTTGAAGAAATGCATCCTTATTCAGCCTTGGCACCAATGTATGGTTGTACTTCGCCGGCACCTCTGTGTGGTTTACGACCATCAAAATGTGATGGCCATCTTGGGGAACAGAGTAGGGTAGTTTGATCTTAAATTCAACATTTGTAAAGGATTGGCTAATAGTACTTAGCTTTTCAAAAGCGGTAAATTTGGGCTTGGAGAGTGATTTGTAGCCTGAGTTATCTTCTAGAAATGATTCTGCTTCTATGCGGCTATTAAAGTTCTGCGAACGTGCTTGAAGTTTAATTGTCCCTGGCTTGTAGTAGTCCAATCTCCATACACCAAGTGAAGGGATTGTGGTAAAGCAATTTTGATTGTACGTGGACAAGGTCAAGTCTACTTCGTCCCAGTTTTCTCCAGAATTCTGAAAGACATTCGCCTTGTAAGTAATCTTCATTGGGTCACTAGTATTGTCAGCCCTAAGGTCATATGCTGGAATCCAACCCGCATTCGTAATCAGATAATTAATCGTTAAGCTACCAGTAACCGGTGTCTCTGTGTACAAAGTCACAATCACTAGATTGCTTTGTGTCTTTGGCTTCACAGGCTGACCAATATGAGCATTGTAAGATTTCAATTCATTTACTCGAACTTTCATGCGGCTTTGGTGTTGAGCCAACAGATGTTCTTTTACTCTAGTTGTGAACAACAATCCTTCAATCTCATCTAACTTTAAGCGATAGTATTCAATTGCACTCTGAAGAATAGGTAAGGTGTCAGAATGGCCTCCACCAGTCATAAGTTCGTTTTTCAAGATCATTTGCTTCTCATTTTCTAATTCTTTCTTCTTCTCTCGAATGAGGATGAGTTCGAAGTTTTTTATGACAAGTGAATCTTCGATGAGCTTTTGCTCAATTTTCACCCATTCGGGCATTACCACTGGCTTCTGAGCCACTGGTCTGAAGTATTCAATTTTGTGTTGCACGTCGAGAATTAGAAATTCACCGTGTGCGGATGCTTGTATGCTATGGGTGTTGATTTGAGGAGACACGTCTCGAAAGACGACCTTAGATATTCCTTTGTCAATAGTGAGTTTTTCGCTTGTGCGAAAGACTTGAGCTCCACTAAGAAATACTGTTACTTGTGATACTTTCGTATCTAATGTGTCGGGTGTTTCGATGGCAAATAGGGCCATTGATTGAAAACAAACGAATCCTGTTATAAATAGCTTTTTCATAATTGTAATTTTAGGAGCTTGTCGAGGTGGCAAGCGTTATAAATCAATTTGGTTCTCCTAAAAGTACCGGCGTAAAAGCAGAATGTTGCATGGAACTTAGTCATCTCCAGATACGACTCCGTCAACCCGTTTTCTTAACAAGTTAATTGAAGCGATGAAAATGTAGATTAGTGCGTGCTTTCGCCATTCTGCATATCTGTAAATGGTTGGGCTAAAAGTTCCCTAAGTTCAATTTTGTTTCCTTCAGGATTCATGATGTGGACAAACTTCCCATATTCAAACGAATCAATACTGTTGCAAATAGTAACACCACTTGCTATTGTTGTTCAACTACTTTTTCTTCGACCGCATTTTGCAAAGGGGGAGCCTCTACATTTTCTTCACTGGAACAGGAAACGTGCCGTGTAATTTGCGTATTTATGTGCAATTCACAAGTTGTTGGTTTAAGTTTTACTCAGAAAAATATTTCCTCATTGGTTCAAAATAATGATCTTCCCAACCTTGTTTATAATGTCCTCCACTTTCTGGAAGGTTTGTGTGGATTAAAGTGAATTCAGTCTTTCCATTAACCTCATCAAGCAACACTTCTATTTGTGAATCTTCCTCATCTTCATCAAACTGTGAAGTTCTCCAGGTTTGAAAAATTCTTTTATTTGGCTCTAAATCAACATTTCTCCCTTCAATGTAACCATCCCAAGCTGTGAATTTGTCTCCAATTTTATCTGAAACATTTGCATGTCCACCTGTCATTCCGGTATGACCTTCACTTGTTAACCAGGACTCATAAATTTTCTTAGCAGTTGTGTCAAAATTTGTTTTTAATCTAAATTCCATAATTGATATTGAATTGAAACGTTTAGGGTAAACTGCGATTTAATGTTGTTTATGCATTGTTGGATGTAGTTTTTCTTCCGGTTATTTTTATCGTTGCCCTTACGTATTTGCTCTTATGTCTCGTTTTTCCTTTGGGTTCGCAAAATGAGATATACTGGTAGTCCCAAACAGGGCTAATAATTTCCGTTAGTGCTTTAAATTCACCATTTTTCCAGCCTGAATACCCCAATAACTCATCAAATACAATTATGGCTCCAGGCTTCAATAGGTCAACGGTATTTTCAAAAATTACTTTTGTTGGAGTGTATGTGTCCATATCAATATGCATAAATGCAATTGAACCTTTATGCTCATTTAAGAAGGGGGGAAGTGTTTTGTCAATCCATCCTTTAATCAGCTGTGCATTTTCATTGACTTTTGGCAGCCTTCCTTTTTGGTCAAATGTAGACTTTAACATATGAGTTCCTGCCCAATCTTCAGACAGCCCTTCGAATGAGTCGAAACCATATATTTTTCTTGAATCACTTTTTTTTGCTAGAATTTGACTGAAAAAATTAATTGAATTACCCTGAAATACTCCAAATTCCAATACCAGACCAGTATCTGAGATTTGGTCAATTGCATGTTTCCAAAAAACTGATTTTTTTTCCAATAAGGTTGCAGAACCTCCATGTTGGCATATAAATTCTGCACTTTCCTTAAAATTGATTTTTTCCAATTCATAGAAAGTTTTTCTCAAGTTGGTGGAGTGATAAAATAGAAAGGTTGACACTCCATCGACTAGTTTAATTATTCCTTTTTTCATTTAATTTTCATTATTTCAAATTGCCTTCAGCGTTCAAGGCTAGACTGTCGTGCGCAGTTTAACCTTGGTTTTGTTTTTGAAACTAAATATAATCATTCAACTAAGAATTAATTTTCGAAGCGAAAATTAAGCATGCAGTTTAGGTTTTGTTGCGTAACGTATTATTCCTTAACTAGTTCTTTTATATACGCAATAATTTTTTCTGGATAAACATTGTAAACATCATGCCTTCCTTCAAGAATGATTTGTTTTGCGTTAGAATGCTCTCGAATTATTCTGGATTGAGAAGGAGTCATATTCCATGAGTTGGTAGAAACAAGTGTCACTGGTATATTATTAGGGATTTGCACATCATATATGTACCTTCTATTTGAAAGAAATTGTTCCCATTCTTTTTGCGAACCAATCGGTTGTTTACTGTAAAAGTTGTTCCCAATCTCCTGATTCTTCTTTTGTTCTTCAGTTGTAAGACTATCATAATAAGTTTCGGCAGAAGGATCTAATAGTAATAAACCTTTTACTTCATCAGGATATTGACTTATAAAATACCTGGCGATATAACTTCCCATTGAATGCGCAACTAGTACATATGACGGTTGTATATTTTCTTGAATTAATAACTCCTTTAGTTCTTTCACCATATTTGGGAGTGTTCTTTCTTTACTTGTCGTATCGGATTGTCCTAAACCAGCTCGGTCATACATAAATACTTTTGAAAAAGTTGCAACACTATCATCGATATTACGCCAAGTTGTTAATTCCATTCCTAAACCACATTCAAAAAGAACTGTTGTTTCACCTACTCCAAAATAACTTATATGGAAATCACTTCCATTAACCTTGACTATAGTGTCTTGACAATGACCACTAAAATAAAATATAGTCATTTTAAGTATTAGTAAAAATCTATAACCTCTCATAGTCATCAGATGCTACACAACGTCTGGTGTATGAAATGTAGGGATTTTAGAGTTACTTCCATCAACAAAATAGAGAGTTCGTTGAGAGCACAAAACCTTCTGGAATCAAGGCCTACCCTGTTTTATGCATTTTATTAGGTTTAGTTACTCCTCAATCCTAGGTGCAATAGTAACCTAATATGATTTGCAGCATTGTTTATAGCACTTAAGATTCGGTAACTTTGCCCAAGCATATATTTATACAAAAGACAGTTATGACTGATTTTATTTATAAAGAGTTACTGAAGGCCACAAAACATGAAATTGCGTTAGCTAAAGATGAAAATAAAAAGGAGGTTCCATTGCCTGAAAAAGGAGCAAAAGTTATTAAAGACCTTGAAGAATTAGGGTATCATATTATCCCAGAGTTTTATTCTCAAGAAAAATGTAATAAAGTTATTGATGAAATAAAAAGAGCTCATAAAGAACACAAAGAGCGAATATGGTTAGATAGTGTAGAGTCAGATCATAGGCTCTTTGGTGCTAATGTTGTTTCAGAGCTAATTTCTGAATTCTATTTAGACCCATTTATTAAAGGAATAACAACTTTTTTTGAAAGAACCTCAAAATACCATGGATTTACAATGGCTGCAGATATGGTTTATAAGGAATTAAATCCAGGTTCTGGCCAAGGTTGGCACCGCGATAGAGCAGACCGCAGGCAACTAAAAGTCATTCTATACTTAACTGATGTCGATGAAAATTGTGGTCCTTTTCAATACTTTGAGGGTAGTCATACTCCCACTTCTATTTTGCAATCGGTATTGTTGCACGGATTTCGCTATAATCAGAATAGATTTAAAGATGAGGAGATAGAAAAACTAGACCAAAATTATCTCAGGACAGCAGTAGGTAAAGCAGGAACCTTATTGATAGCTGACGTTCGAGGAATACATAGAGGGATGCCCATGCTTGAAGGACGTAGAATTATTTTGATGAACTATACCTGGCCTCACAAAATTCCCAAACATATCAAGAAACTAATGATTAAAGAAAATGACTAAATTATTGCATTACATTTACTTACTTAATTTAGTCGAAATCTATGATTTTCAAGTCCTCTTTCATCTCTTTGAAGAAAAAACTGTATTAACCAAGTCGCCTAAATTTCTTACAGATTACTTAATTAAACATAACGTTCTAGCTAAACTGCGTTTTAATGCTGTTTAGGTTTTGTTAACGATTGTTTTAATTTCTCTCCCAAGTTTTTTGAGTACTCCAAAGAACCTATAATGTTGGTGTGGGTAGCGTCATTAAAATACGCTTGGTTAGTAAATGCGAAAATTTCAGAATATGAATAATAATCAAAAGTTTGAGTCATGGAATTTTCTTTTATATATTTCAAGTATGTGCTATTAGGGTTGGGTTTTGAATGAATAGGTGTGGTGCATAGAATCACATTAATATCATTTTTGTTACAAAGCTTCAAGATCCTATTAAAATATTTCACGTCCAACGAGTCAATCCCAATATGTCTTTTTTTTGAAAGTATTACTGCATTATCTGAGTTGTTCTTCAAATTAGTTCCTTTGTTTTTATCCAGTGCAGGTTTATTATGAGTTTTCAGTGTGTATCGATCATTAAATTCTAAATATTTAGTGATGGGTACAGTTTTATATAAATAGTATTTCCAATTCGGGATATAATCTTTAAATATTTCTGCGTATTCATTATTTCCCAGGTTTTGAAGAAATTCAAAATAATGGAATGTATAACCACCAAAGCTTTTTTTGGAATTAAAGCTGAATTCATCAACATTTAAGATTATATGATTAATCTTATTACGTTTAATAAAGTTGTCTAACAGGTAAAGATTCTCAGCATAATTGCTACCCGAGGTACCTATATTGATGCCTTGAGTACCACAGATGCCATCAATTGTATTGATATCAATAATATTTGCAACTCTTGATGAACCAAGTGCTGCATAGTCAAAAGTGCGTCCCTTTGTCTGCAATATCCAATTTTGCTTCGTATAAGTGTTGAAGTTTTTCGATATGAATACTGATATTGGATAACTAATAAATATTAGTAATCCAAAAAAGATAGAAATGCGTTTTATGAACCTCCCCATAAGCGTTAAAATTGGAAATAAATAAATTCCATTGAGTCATGAAAACTATGGTGCATCAGTATGGCAAAGACAAGTGTAATATAGACCATAAATCTTGGTATTAATGGTAGTCTTTCGGATAAATTTTCTAATGCATATTTCTTATTTCTGGAAAACCATTCAACTATAACCATAAGCACGATGAAAATCAAAAGATTTGTAGGCTTTATAGTAGGAAGAGTAAATAATGATTTGCTAAATATTCTGGCGATATAAATACTCGCATCCTGTATGCTTTCTGATCTGAAAAAAATCCAAGCTAAAGTTGTAACGGTAAAAGTTAAAAGAATATTCAACAGGCATTTTACAGTAATAGATTTCGAATCAATGTCTCCAATATTTTTTCGATTTCTTTTTCTAATTAAAAGAGGTAAAAACAGAGCTGCATTGATAGCACCCCAAGCAATAAACGTCCAGTTTGCACCGTGCCAAAAGCCACTTACAAGAAAAATGATAAATGTATTGCGAATTATAAATCCAGTTCCACCTTTACTTCCTCCAAGCGGAATGTACAGGTAGTCCCTGAACCAAGTAGATAATGAGATATGCCATCGTCTCCAAAATTCGGCAATGTCTCGAGAGAAGTATGGGAAAGCAAAGTTTTGCATTAAATTGAATCCAAATAGTCGAGAAGTACCAATGGCGATGTCCGAGTATCCTGAAAAGTCACAATAAATTTGAAATGAAAATAGCACAGCCCCAATTACCAAGGTGCTGGATGTTTGATCAGCGTAGTTTTCAAAAATAATATTGACGCTGGTAGCACATTGGTTAGCGATGACAACTTTCTTAAATAGCCCCCAAAGAATTTGTCGCATACCATCAACTGCTTTTGAATAATCAAAAATTCTTTTTGTATAGAACTGAGGAAGTAGGTTGGTTGCCCGTTCAATTGGACCCGCAACTAACTGAGGGAAAAAACTTACAAACGCAGAAAGCACGACAAAGTCTTTCGTAGGTTCAAGCTTTCTTTTGTAAACATCAATCGTAT
>Ga0206681_10000926_pt1 | contig 14351 bp, 10 predicted proteins | sample M150012015metaG_FD_161048 | JGI IMG/M metagenome (GOLD analysis project Ga0206681, IMG submission 161048) | Ammonia-oxidizing marine archaeal communities from Monterey Bay, California, United States - M1 500m 12015 | ecosystem: Environmental > Aquatic > Marine > Intertidal zone | place: USA...
TTCTGTTGAGGCACCTACTGAGGAGGCTTCTGTTGAGGCACCTACTGAGGAGGCTTCTGTTGAGGCACCTACTGAGGAGGCTTCTGCTGAGGATGACTCTGAAGAAACAAATAAAAAAGAAAATTAAAATTAAATATTAACGAGAAATTACTTAAAAATAGAAAAATGGCAGATTTAAAAACTTTCGCAGAACAGTTAGTTAACTTATCAGTAAAAGAGGTAAGTGAATTGGCTGATATTTTAAAAGATGAATACGGAATAGAACCAGCTGCAGCAGCTGTAGCAACTCCTTCAGGTGGAGCAGCTGCAGGTGATGCTGGAGATGAAGTCAAATCAGAATTTGATGTGGTTCTTAAAGCCGCTGGAGGCTCAAAGCTTGCTGTAGTTAAATTAGTTAAGGAATTAACTGGTTTAGGTCTAAAAGATGCTAAGGAATTAGTAGATGGAGCACCTAAGACTATAAAAGAAGCTGTTGGCAAGGATGAGGCTGAAGGAATGAAGAAATCATTAGAAGAAGCTGGTGCTGAGGTTGAACTTAAATAAGTTCAACATATAAAAGTTCATAGGCATTGATGTTAAGAATTTATCTTAACATCAATGCCTGTTTGTGCTTAAAGATAACCGTAACATATTTTAAAATTTAAACTTATATAATAGATGTCATCAAAAAGAGCAGAAAGAGTTAATTTTTCATCACTGAAAAACTCAATGAATTATCCTGACTTCTTAGATATTCAGATAAAATCATTTCAAGACTTTTTTCAATTAGAAACTAAGTCTGAGGAAAGAGAAAATGAAGGGTTATACAATACCTTTATGGATAATTTTCCGATTTCTGATACTAGAAATCAATTTGTATTAGAATTTATAGATTACTTTGTTGATCCACCGAGATATAATCTTCAAGAATGTATTGAGAGAGGATTAACCTATAGTGTTCCGTTAAAGGCAAGACTAAAATTATATTGTACTGATCCTGAACATGAAGATTTTGAAACAATTGTTCAAGATGTATACCTGGGAACTATTCCTTATATGACTCCAAGTGGAACTTTTTGTATTAATGGAGCTGAAAGGGTAGTTGTTTCACAACTTCATAGATCACCTGGTGTATTTTTTGGACAATCATTTCATGCAAATGGAACTAAATTATATTCTGCTCGTGTAATTCCATTTAAAGGATCATGGATTGAATTTGCTACAGATATAAATAGTGTTATGTATGCATATATTGATAGAAAGAAAAAATTACCTGTAACTACTCTATTTAGAGCAATTGGGTATGAAAGAGATAAAGATATTCTTGAAATATTTGATTTAGCAGAAGAAATTAAGGCTTCTAAAAATAATTTAAAAAAGTATTATGGTAGAAAATTAGCTGCTCGTGTTTTAAATACTTGGCATGAGGACTTTGTAGATGAAGATACAGGAGAGGTTGTGTCAATTGAAAGAAATGAAGTATTACTAGATAGAGATACTGAGATTGACAAGGAAAATGTTGAACAGATTATAGAAGCTGAAATTAAGACAGTTTTAGTTCACAAAGAGAGTAATCAGAAAGGTGAATATGCAATAATTCATAATACGCTACAAAAAGATCCTACAAACTCAGAAAAAGAAGCAGTTGAGCATATTTATAGACAACTAAGAAATGCTGAGCCACCAGATGAAGAAACAGCTAGAGGAATTATTGATAAGTTATTCTTTAGTGATCAAAGATATAAATTAGGTGAGGTTGGTCGATACAGAATGAATAAAAAATTAGGACTTGATATTGGTGTAGACAAGCAAGTTTTAACTAAGCAAGATATCATAACCATAATAAAGTATTTGATTGAATTAATAAATTCTAAGGCTGAAATAGATGATATAGATCACTTATCTAATAGAAGAGTAAGAACTGTGGGAGAACAATTGTCTTCTCAGTTTGGTGTTGGATTAGCAAGAATGGCAAGAACTATAAGAGAAAGAATGAATGTAAGAGATAATGAGGTTTTTACTCCTATAGATTTGATAAATGCTAAAACTCTTTCTTCTGTGATAAATACGTTCTTTGGAACAAATCAATTGTCTCAGTTTATGGATCAAACAAATCCATTAGCAGAACTTACTCATAAGAGAAGATTATCTGCACTAGGACCTGGAGGACTTTCAAGGGAAAGAGCTGGTTTTGAAGTAAGAGACGTTCATTATACTCATTATGGAAGACTATGTCCAATTGAAACACCAGAAGGACCTAATATTGGATTAATCTCTTCTCTTAGTGTATTTGCTAAGATCAATAGTATGGGATTCATTGAAACTCCTTACAGAAAGGTTAATAATAGAAAAGTTGATATAAAATCAGAACCAATTTATTTAAGTGCTGAAGAAGAAGAGGAGAAATTGATTGCACAATCAAATATTCAGATTGATAAAACTGGTAAGATTATTGATGATATGATCATTGCAAGAATGGAGGGTGATTTCCCAGTAATTGAATCTAATAAAGTTCATTATACTGATGTAGCGCCAAATCAAATTGCTTCTATATCTGCTTCATTAATCCCTTTTTTAGAACATGATGATGCAAATAGAGCATTAATGGGATCTAATATGATGAGACAAGCAGTTCCATTACTTTTACCAGAATCACCAATTGTAGGGACTGGTCTTGAAAGACAAGTAGCATCTGATTCAAGAATTCTTATTAATGCAGAGAATGATGGTGTAGTTGATTATGTTGATGCTGATAAAATTATTATCACCTATAAAAGAAATCAAGAAAAATTATTGACAAGTTTTGATTCTGGAACTATTACATATAATTTAACAAAATTTAAGAAAACAAATCAAGGAACTTGTGTTAATCTTAAGTCGATTGTTTCTAAAAGAGATAAGGTTATTAAAGGTCAAGTTTTATGTGAAGGTTATGCCACAAATAATGGTGAATTAGCATTGGGTAGAAATATTAAAGTTGCATTTATGCCATGGAAGGGATATAATTTTGAGGATGCAATTGTTATTTCAGAGAAAGTTGTAAAAGATGATGTTTTTACATCAATTCATATTGATGAATATTCTCTTGATGTAAGAGATACAAAATTAGGAAATGAAGAATTAACTAGTGACATTCCAAATGTATCAGAAGAAGCTACTAAAGATTTGGATGAAAATGGCATGATTAGGATTGGAGCTGAAATTAAGCCTGGCGATATTCTAATTGGAAAAATTACTCCGAAAGGTGAAAGTGATCCTACTCCAGAGGAAAAACTTCTTAGAGCAATCTTTGGAGATAAAGCAGGAGATGTTAAAGACGCATCATTAAAAGCACCACCTTCATTAAATGGTATAGTAATTGACAAGAAACTATTTGCAAGGGCAATAAAAGATAAAAGAAAAAGACTTCAAGATAAAGATGATATAAAAGAATTAGAAAGGATATTCGATGAAAAATTTGAAGACTTAAGAAAAGTTTTAGTTAAAAAATTGTTTAATGTAGTGTCTGGAAAAACATCACAAGGAATTTTCAATGATTTAGGAGAAGAAATTTTCCCAAAAGGAAAGAAATTTACATTAAAGATGTTAAATGCTGCTGATGATTACGCTCATTTAGTTGCAGGAAAATGGACAGGAGATGCTAATACAAATAGTTTGGTCTCTCAGATTATTCATAATTATAAGATTAAAGAAAATGATCTTCAAGGGTCATTAAGAAGAGAAAAATTTACAATTTCTGTAGGTGATGAGTTACCAGCAGGAATTATAAAATTAGCTAAAGTATATATAGCCAAGAAGAGAAAATTAAAGGTTGGAGATAAAATGGCAGGTAGACATGGTAACAAAGGCATTGTAGCTAAAATTGTAAGAGAAGAAGATATGCCATTTTTAGAGGATGGCACACCTGTAGATATTGTTTTAAACCCACTTGGAGTTCCTTCAAGAATGAATATAGGTCAGATTTATGAGACTGTACTAGGTTGGGCGGGTAAAAATCTTGATAAAAAGTATTCAACTCCAATATTTGATGGTGCCTCATTAGATGAAATTAATGAAATTACTTCTAATGCTGGTGTTCCTAAATTTGGTCATACTTATTTATATGATGGAGGAAGTGGAGAAAAATTTGATCAACCAGCTACTGTCGGAATTATATATATGTTAAAACTAGGGCATATGGTTGATGATAAGATGCATTCAAGATCAATTGGACCATACTCTCTTATAACTCAACAACCACTAGGTGGTAAAGCACAATTTGGTGGACAGAGATTTGGAGAGATGGAAGTATGGGCATTAGAAGCATATGGTGCATCAAGCACCTTAAGAGAAATATTAACCGTTAAATCTGATGATGTTGTAGGAAGAGCTAAAACTTATGAATCTATAGTTAAGGGTGATCCTATGCCAAAACCTGGACTACCAGAATCATTTAATGTATTAATGCATGAGCTTAAGGGCCTAGCATTAGATATAAGATTAGAAGAATAATTTATTATTAATAATTTATCCATTTATTATGGCAAGAAAACAAGATAAACCAACTTTGAAATTTAACAAGATTTCTATAGGACTAGGATCACCTGAGTCAATTTTAGCTGCATCAAGAGGAGAGGTTTTGAAACCTGAAACTATAAATTATAGAACACATAAGCCTGAAAGAGATGGTCTATTTTGTGAAAGAATTTTTGGACCTATTAAGGACTATGAATGTGCATGTGGCAAATATAAAAGAATAAGATATAGAGGAATAATTTGTGATAGATGTGGTGTTGAAGTTACTGAGAAAAAGGTAAGAAGAGATCGAGTAGGTCATATAAATCTTGTTGTTCCTGTAGCACATATCTGGTATTTTAGATCACTGCCTAATAAGATAGGTTATCTACTTGGATTACCTTCGAAGAAATTAGATATGATTATATATTACGAGAGATATGTGGTTATTCAACCTGGTATTGCTGTAAATATTGAAGGTGAGCCTGTTAGTAAGATGGATTTTTTAACAGAAGAAGAGTACTTAAATATTTTGGAGACATTACCTCCAGAAAACATATATTTAGATGATGAGGATCCAGAAAAATTTATTGCAAAAATGGGAGCAGAATGTCTTATTGATCTACTTTCAAGAATTGATTTAGATAAGCTTTCTTATGAATTAAGAGATAAGGCAAATAATGAAACTTCTAAACAAAGAAAAACGGAAGCATTAAAGAGACTTCAGGTAGTTGAATCATTGAAAGAAGGAAACCTAAATAGAGAGAATTTACCTGAGTGGATGATAGTGAAGGCTGTCCCAGTAATCCCACCAGAACTGAGACCATTAGTTCCCCTTGATGGAGGTAGATTTGCCACTTCAGATTTAAATGATCTTTATAGAAGAGTAATTATAAGGAATAATAGATTAAAAAGATTAATGGAAATCAAAGCTCCTGAAGTTATTTTGAGAAATGAAAAGAGAATGCTTCAAGAATCAGTTGATTCCTTATTTGATAATACAAGAAAATCATCTGCTGTAAAAACTGAGTCAAATAGACCATTAAAATCACTTTCAGATTCATTAAAAGGAAAGCAAGGTAGATTCAGACAAAATTTATTAGGTAAACGTGTTGATTATTCTGCAAGGTCAGTTATTGTTGTTGGACCTAATTTAAAATTATTTGAATGTGGGTTGCCTAAGAGTATGGCTGCAGAATTATATAAGCCTTTTATTATTAGAAAGTTAATGGAAAGAGGAATAGTAAAAACGGTAAAATCTGCAAGAAAAATTATTGACAGAAGAGATTCAGTTATTTGGGATATTCTGGAAAATGTCTTAAAAGGTCATCCTGTATTATTAAATAGAGCACCAACATTACACAGATTGGGAATACAAGCATTTCAGCCAAAATTAATTGAAGGTAAAGCTATACAATTGCATCCATTAGTATGTACAGCATTTAATGCTGATTTTGATGGAGATCAGATGGCAGTGCATCTTCCACTCGGGCCAGAAGCAATTCTTGAAGCCCAACTCTTAATGTTAGCATCTCATAATATTTTGAATCCTGCTAATGGTTCTCCAATTACTGTTCCATCGCAAGATATGGTTTTAGGTTTATATTATATGACAAAATTAAAAGTATCAGATAAAGAGGTTAATGTAGTTGGTGAAGGTTTAACTTTTTATTCACCAGATGAGGTGATTATTGCATATAATGAAAATAAAGTTGACCTCAATGCATCTATAAAAGTAAGGACATTAGATTATAATGATGATAAAACAGAACTTGTTAATAAAATTATTAAAACAACTGTTGGCAGGGTTTTATTTAATGAAAAAGTACCAGAAAAAGCAGGATATATAAATGAAGTATTAACAAAAAAATCATTAAGAGATATTATTGGAAAAATTTTAAAAGTAACTAATGTTCCTGAAACAGCAGCATTTTTAGATGATATTAAAACGCTTGGTTATAAATTTGCATTTGAAGGAGGTCTATCATTTAGTTTAGGAGATATAATTATTCCTAAAGAGAAATTTGAAATGATTGATAAAGCAAATAAACAGGTTGATGCAGTTAGAGCTAACTACAATATGGGCTTAATTACAAATAATGAGAGATATAATCAGGTTATTGATATATGGACTTCAACTAATGCAGAATTAACTGAGCTTTCTATGAAGAGAATTAGAGAAGATCAGCAAGGATTTAATTCTGTATATATGATGTTAGATTCAGGAGCTAGGGGATCTAAAGAACAAATTCGACAGCTTTCTGGAATGAGAGGTCTTATGGCAAAACCAAAAAAGTCAACTGCAGGTGGAGGTGAAATTATTGAAAATCCAATATTGTCAAATTTTAAAGAAGGTTTGTCAATTTTAGAATATTTTATTTCTACTCACGGCGCGAGAAAAGGTCTTGCAGATACTGCATTAAAAACTGCAGATGCCGGATATTTAACTCGTAGGCTTGTTGATGTTTCTCAAGATGTTATAATTACAGAAAATGATTGTGGCACCTTAAGAGGTATTAATGTAGCTCCTTTAAAAAAGAATGAGGAAGTAGTAGAAAAATTAGAGGAAAGAATTGTAGGTAGAACAGCCTTATATGATATTCACGATCCAATAAATTCTGACTTAATTGTAGCTTCAGGTGATCAAATAAATGATGAAATTGCTAATAAAATAGAAAATTCTACAATTAATAAAATTGAAGTTAGATCTGCTTTGACTTGTGAATCCAAGAAAGGAATATGCACAAAATGTTATGGAAGAAATTTGGCCACAGGAAAAGTAGTTCAAATTGGAGAAGCTGTTGGTGTCGTTGCTGCTCAATCAATTGGTGAACCTGGAACACAGCTGACCCTAAGAACATTTCATGTTGGGGGTATCGCCGGAAATATATCTGAGGAAAACAGTCTTGTTTCTAAATATGACGGGAAAATTGAGATAGAAGATTTAAAGACTGTTAAGGGAACTGATAGTGAAGGAAATAATATAAATATTGTAGTTTCAAGATCATCAGAATTAAAGATAATTGATGTTACTACTGGATTGGTTTTAAGTAATAATAATATTCCTTACGGCGCTACTATATTTATTAAGAATGGACAAAAAATTAAAAGGGATACATTAATATGTCAATGGGATCCTTACAATGGAGTAATTATTGCTGATTTTTCTGGCAAGACTCATTATGAAAATATTGAACAGGGCTTAACATATGAAGTTGAAATTGATGAACAAACTGGTTTCCAAGAAAAAGTAATAATTGAGTCTAGAAATAAAAAAATAATACCAACAATTCATGTAAAAAATAAAAAAGATGAAATAATTAGATCTTATAATTTACCTGTTGGAGCTCATTTGATGATAAATGATAATGAATCAATAGACCTTGGGAAAATATTAGTTAAAATACCTAGAAAATCTGCTAAAACAGGTGATATTACTGGTGGTCTTCCTAGAGTAACAGAATTGTTTGAAGCTAGGAATCCATCTAATCCTGCTATAGTTAGTGAAATAGATGGTGTTGTTTCATTTGGGAAAATAAAGCGTGGTAATAGAGAAGTTATTATTGAATCTAAAACTGGAGAAATAAGAAAATATCTAATCAAGCTTTCTAATCAAATTCTTGTACAAGAAAATGATTATGTAAAAGCTGGAACCTCTATGTCTGAAGGATCTATAACTCCAAATGATATATTGAATATTGAGGGACCTTCTGCTGTTCAACAATATTTAGTAAATGAAGTTCAGGAAGTATATAGACTCCAAGGAGTAAAAATTAATGACAAACACTTTGAGGTAGTTGTAAGGCAAATGATGCGAAAAGTAAAAATTCAAGATTCAGGTGACACTATTTTCTTAGAAGATCAATTAGTTCATAAATCTGATTTTATTTATGAAAATGACAGTATATATGGTAAAAAAATAGTTGAAGATGTGGGTGATTCAGAAAATTATAAAGTAGGCCAAATAATATCTAGTAGAGAATTTAGAGATGAGAATTCAACACTAAAAAGAGAAGATAAAAAAGAGCTTATTGCAAGAGTCGCTAAACCAGCAACTGCAACACCTGTTTTACAAGGTATTACAAAAGCTTCACTTCAAACAAAATCATTTATTTCAGCTGCATCATTCCAGGAAACAACAAAAGTGCTTAATGAATCTGCTGTAAATGCTAGAGTTGATAATCTTGATGGACTTAAAGAAAATGTAATTGTAGGTCATAAAATTCCTGCAGGTACAGGTCTTAGAAAATATGATGATATATTAGTAGGCTCAAATGAAGTATACGATGAATTAATTGATTCAAAACTAGAATCTAAGGAAGAGGAAGTTAATACTAATTAATAAAGAAAATTATGAGTTCAGAGAAAAAAAATTCAAAAGGAAAAATCAATATTGAAATTGATGAAAAAGTTTCAGAAGGAATTTATTCTAATCTTGCAATTATAAACCATTCAGTTTCAGAATTTGTAATTGATTTTATTTCTATAATGCCAGGTACTTCAAAAAACAAAGTAAAGTCCAGAATTATAATTACACCTCAACATGCAAAAAAATTATCAAAAGCCTTAAATGATAATATAAAGAGATTTGAAGAGAATTTTGGATCTATAAAGGATTACGAGAATCCTAATATTCAACTAAATTTTGGTCCTACAGCAAAGGCTTAGTCTATTGATTATTAAACTTTCTTTAGTATTTTCGTCATATTATGATTGATGATTTTGTTATTCTTGTCAATAAAAATGACAAAAAGATAGGTTTAATGCCAAAAATGGAGGCTCACAAAAAAGGAGCTTTGCATCGAGCTTTTTCAATTTTTATTTTTAATAATAAAAACGAGTTAATGATTCAAAAAAGAAATATAAATAAGTATCATTCACCTGGATTATGGACAAATACTTGTTGTAGTCATCAAAAGGATGGAGAATCTAATATTAGCGCAGGAAAGAAAAGACTTTTAAAAGAAATGGGTTTCTGTGTTGAGCTAAATGTAATAGGTTCATTTATATATAATGTTGGAGTTGATAATGGATTAATAGAACATGAATTAGATTATATATTAGTTGGAAAATACAATGGTAATGTTAAAATAAATTCTGATGAGGTTGATAATTGGAAATGGATGAGTTTAGATAATATTAGGGTTGATATAAAAATAAGACCTAAAAAATATACTGAGTGGTTTAAAATAATTATGGATAATTATTATACTCAGTTAAAAAAATTATAGATGAAGGTAACAGTTAGCAGAAAAGCACATTTTAATGCTGCCCATAGACTTTTTAATAATAAGTGGTCACAGAAGAAGAATGATATAGTGTTTGGAAAGTGTAATAATCCAAATTTTCATGGACATAATTATGAGTTAATTGTAAGTGTGACAGGTAAAATTAATACTGATACTGGATATGTTATTGATATGATTTTATTAAAAAGAATTATTAAACAAGAAGTTGAAGATAAATTAGATCATAAGAATTTAAATTTAGATGTAAAAGAATTTAAATCAATAAATCCTACGGCTGAGAATATTTGTATTTTCATATACAATAAAATTAAACCTAAACTAGACCCAAATTTAGATTTGGAAATTACACTTTATGAAACCCCAAGAAATTTTGTAAAATATTCTGGAAGTTGAAAGATAATATAGGTATATATAGCAAGATAAAAGAAGAAATAGACACATTAGGATTTAATGTTGTAGACTATGATTTTAATAGGCCTTGGGGCGGATTTCTAGTTATTGATGAGAAGCAGAGATCATTATTTATATCTACTTTTTTTAATGACATAAATATTAATCTTTCTAACGATACAAGATTAAGCCCAAAAATTCTTATTGTTGATCCTAACAGTAGGTTGTCATGGCAATATCATCTTAGAAGAAAAGAGATTTGGAAAATTTATAGAGGTTCTGTGGGTGTGATAAGATCAAAAAATGATATTGAAAATCCAATGGATATCCATAAGATGGGTGATGTAATTACTTTTGATACTCAGGAAAGGCACAGGCTTATAGGTTTGGAGAATGTCGGTATTGTTGCTGAAATATGGCAACACATTGATATAGATAATCCTTCTGATGAAAATGACATTGTAAGGCTTCAGGATGACTACAATAGAAAATAGTTTTTGATAAATTACTTCTCTAAAATTTTCTTCAATCCTATACCATATTTAGAATCAGAAATTTCCTTACTATATGAATTGTATATTTTAGATAAATAATCAGATTGAATATCCATATTATATTTTAATGCTAGGTAAGGAGAAATTATTTCTTCTTTTTTATTTTTTATGTAGTTAATAATAAACAAAATCTTTCTTTTCTCAATTTTATCTCTTAAAATTGAAATAGAGTCAATATTCTTTTGATTGCTTTTCATTGACTCCTCAATCTGTATTTCTAAAAGTTCTAAATCTTCTTCTTCATATTTTACTATAAAGGAATTAAATTCCTCAAGATTTAATTGTTGTTTAGAACCAATAAATTTTGAATCAAACTGAAATCTTTTATTATTTGTATTAAATATCATTGTTCCAGTTTCAGCAAAAAATTCAGCTTGATCTGCATCAGAGCTTCCTAATCTTAAAGTTAAAATTTGAGGTTCTTTTATATAACACTTTAATATAAAAGATGAGGAATTATTAATTTCAGTTGAATCCAAAATAATTGAATTGGATTCTAATAAGTAAATTTTTCCACTATTAAGTCCATCAATTTTTCCGCTCAATTCAAAATTTTTCTGCTCAATTGAACAAGAAAGAATTAATAGCACTATTAGTATTGAATACTTTTTCATTATCTAAAAGTCAAGCCAATAAGTTAGTTTTAGATTTAGGGATCTGTTTTTAACTCTTGGAATAAATAAACTATGATGCCTTTCTTCAGTATAATAATTATCATTATATACAAGGAACAAATCAGATAATGGAGCAAAACGCCATTGCAGTCTAGTGTTCAAACTTAAATTTTCTCTTTGATTACTATATTGTACAAGTGTTGCCCAATATAAATTTTTTGTAAATGTGAATTCAAATCTTGGAGCAATTAAAATTATATCAGCACTTGGATAAGGATTTGGTAATCTAATTCTATCATAATTAATTTCTATTGAGCTAGTAAATCTAGGTTGAATTCTATAGGAAAGTTTTACCTCTGTTGAAAGTTCTGACCCATTATAAAAATCTCCAAACTTTCCTTCAACATTATATGTAAATTCATTCGACGAGAAATAATTATTATATGAAAATCCAAAACTTGTATAATGATATTCACTGTTAGCAGGTAGAGGAATGCTATTTTCAGTTCTAGTTGGATCAAAATCATTATACAAATAAGTATACACATTTCTCATTGCCAAATTAAAATTATCTCCATTATTTAGTTGACCTTCCCATCTTGAAATAATAAAATAATCTGAGAGTTGATAATTTAATTCAGGCCTCCATATTATTACTGGGGTAACTTCAAAACCATGGCTTTGTATTTTTTTATTTTCTGGCCAAAATTTATATCCTATATCTGGATTTATTTTTAAAATTCCTGTTCTTTTTATAAAACCTAAATCAGATCTATAATTATCACCTACATATAAGCCGCTTACTCTAAAAGTTAAGTTTCTTGAATTATAACTAGTTTTTATTCCCATTGAAAAGTCTTTATTGTTTTCTGAAGGAGAGAAGGATTTATGAAAATAATATTTTCCTGTCCATTTGCTATCTTTTGATGCAAGATTATAATCGATACCAATTACTCTATTGTATTCTTCATCTTCATCCATAAACTCATAATCTTTAGTTGCTTGCCTATTGATAAACATAAAGCTAATATTTGATCGATTAAACACTTTGTGTTGAAGTGCAATAATAGCATTATTTGTAGCTGCAATTTCATTGTCTAGATCTTCTTCAGTTTGCATGTTTAAAACTCCTATTCTAAAATTATTATTTATTTTTCCACTTAGCTTTAGTCCACCACTGATTTTATTTTGAACACTATTCCCGTCTAAATCTTTCGCAATACCAATCCTTCTTGAGAAAAAAGGATTTGCATCACGATTGTCTCCAAAGCCTGAAAATAAATCACTATTCTCAATAAAAAATTGTCTTTTTTCAGGTAAGGAAACCTCATATCTACTTAAATTGGTTACTTGTTGATCAACTTCTACCTGTGAAAAATCAGGATTAAGAGTAAGGTCTAACGTCAATGAATTGTCTATAGTTAGTTTTGCATCTCCACCAAATTCTAAATCATTTCCAGTTATATTTTTTTCATAATCATTATAGGTAATACCATTTATATATGGAATTATAGATTTTTTTGCTTTTGATTTCCCTAAGGGTTTTTCAAAATACATATCACCCATAAAACCTAGATTTGAAAATTCTTGATTTTCTGGTACTACGTGCCATAAATTCCACGCTTTATTTTTTGTATTTCTTTGATAACAACCTACTCTCCATTTCATTTCTCCTTCTCTATACTTAAATACATTAAATGGAATTTTCCATTCAGTTATATAATAATTATCATAAATTTTTGATTCACAAGTCCATTTGACATCCCAGGTCATATCCCAAGAATTTCTTATATCTACTCCGCCATTGAACATTAACATATCTCTTTGAACACCTATGTGATTACTTCCAATTACAAATGCATTTGTAGCATCATTAAAAGTATCAAAAATCATAGTTATATTATCTGAACTAGGTGCCTGAAAATCTCTTTTTAATGAGTTAACCTTTAAGTCTTCAGGATTGGCCATAACCTTAATTCCAACATATAAAAAATTTTCATCATTCATTAATTTTATTTCAGCCTGATTTTTTGAGGTTGCTGAATAATCAGGAAAGTACTCATAGAAGCCTGATGCTGTTCTAGCTAAAGCCCAGTCTGGCTCATCCAGAATGCCATCAGCCTTAATTTGATTATTAGTGTATTTTACAAAAATCTCTTTTTTTTCAGATTGAGATAATGATATGTTAAAGAAAAAAAATAGTAATGAGACAATCAATATATTCTTAGACATCTTTTAAAAATTTAGACAAAAATAGTCAAATAAATTTATATATATATTTGTATTAATGTTATCAAAATATTTTTATATATTTTTCTTTTTCTGCATATTTTGTTGTAGCAAATTACCTCCAAATTTTGTATACATCAATGACATAGATGAAAGTATTAAAATTGACTTAAGATATTCTACTACAAACAATTTCACAGGTCATGTTATTGAGGGATATAAATCAAATATGGCGATAATAAGTTATGATGCTGCAAAATCTCTTGTTCAAGTCCAAAATGATTTAAAGAAAAAAAATTTGTCATTAAAAATATTTGATGCATATAGACCTCAGATGTCTGTAAATTATTTTATTAAGTGGTCTAATGATCTTGCGGATACAATAAACAAATCATTGTATTATCCTAAAATAAAAAAAGCCCAACTTTTTCCTATGGGATATATTGCTGAAAGATCAGGTCATTCTAGAGGGAGCACTGTTGATTTAACTATTATAGATAATAAAACAAACAAGGAATTAGATATGGGAACTCTTTATGATTTTTTTGGCCCAGAGTCTTCTACAGATTTTAGCAATATTACAGACAAGCAAATGTCTAATAGACTTTTGCTGCTCGAAGTTATGATTAAAAATGGTTTTAAAAATTATCCTATGGAGTGGTGGCATTATACCCTTGTGCCAGAACCCTTTGATAGTTATTTCAATTTTGTTATAGATTAGGGTTTTATCGTTTGAGGCTAAAGTGTCCTTTAAAGGTTTTAATAAGGCTTACATCCTCTCCATAAAGCATATCTAGAGTAATAGTAAACCAGTAATCGGTTGAAGGCATTAGTTTTCCATT
>Ga0206681_10000928_pt1 | contig 14337 bp, 10 predicted proteins | sample M150012015metaG_FD_161048 | JGI IMG/M metagenome (GOLD analysis project Ga0206681, IMG submission 161048) | Ammonia-oxidizing marine archaeal communities from Monterey Bay, California, United States - M1 500m 12015 | ecosystem: Environmental > Aquatic > Marine > Intertidal zone | place: USA...
CGGATTGTATTTGTACAACGGCAGCTTGGTCAATGCGGATCTGGCCGAGGCATTTGATTGGCCTTATCGGGATTTGAACCTGCTTCTTGCGGGCATTAACCGCCCACCCTCTTCTTGATTTCGTGCAATTTGATCAGCGCCTCCAAGGGGGTCAATTGATCGATGTCTGTGGCCAGTAGCGTGTCTTTGATGTCCTGCAATACAGGGTCGTCGAGTTGAAAAAAACTCAATTGCATAGCACCGTCTTCAGCCAATTCAGGTGCGTTTTTCGAGCTTACGGGATAGGTTTTCTCCTTGCTGTTGTCGGCTTTTCCCGCAGCGGATTCAAGTTGCAACAACACCTCTTCTGCACGCCGGATTAAAGCGGCGGGCATACCGGCGAGCACCGCCACATGGATTCCGAAACTGTGCTCGCACCCGCCCGGCTCGAGCTTGCGTAGAAACAGGATGCTGCCGTCAACTTCTGCCACAGAAACGTTCGCATTTTGAATGCGTTCGAAGCGGTCGGCCATGCGGTTAAGCTCGTGGTAATGCGTTGCAAACAGGGTCTTGGCCTTGCATGTAGGGTGATCGTGTAAAAACTCGGCAATCGCCCAAGCGATGGAAATTCCGTCATAGGTGCTGGTTCCGCGGCCGATTTCGTCCAGCAACACCAAGCTTCGATCGCTCAAGTTGTGCAGAATCGATGCCGTTTCGTTCATCTCCACCATGAACGTTGATTCGCCTTGGGACATGTTGTCCGATGCGCCCACCCGCGTAAATATCTTATCGACCATCCCCATGCGCACCGAGCGGGCAGGAACAAAGCTCCCGACCTGGGCCATCAATGCAATCAGGGCGGTCTGTCTTAGCAGCGCACTCTTTCCCGACATGTTCGGGCCGGTAATCATCAAGATTTGCTGCCGTGTTTGGTCGAGAAAAACGTCGTTCGCTACATAGGACTCCCCTTGGGGAAGGCAGCGCTCGATGACGGGGTGCCGGCCTCCGATGATTTCCAAGTCGGTGCTCTCGTCCAGTTGTGGCCGCGTATAGCCGAGGTCTTCGGCCAACTCAGAGAATCCGACCAACACGTCCAGTCCGGCCACAGCCCGAGCTGTGGATTGTAAAATGGGAAGGTGCGGGTGAATGGAGTGGATCAGCTCTTTGAAAAGCCGCAGCTCCAGCGCGTCCACGCGCTGTTCAGCATCTAAAATTCGCTGCTCCAAGTCTTTGAGTTCGGGCGTGATATACCGCTCGGCTTGCGTCAAAGTCTGCTTACGCGTCCACGACTCAGGCACTTTGTCCTTGTGTGCGTGGCGCACCTCGAGGTAGTAGCCAAACACATTGTTGAAGGCAATTTTCAGTGAGCTGATTCCCGTGGACTCGGCCTCGCGACGTTGAATCTCGAGCAGCTTGGTTTTGCCGTTTCTCAGCAAATCGCGTACGTCGTCCAATTCAGCGTTGCGGCCGTCGCGAATTATTTCGCCTTTCCCTGCTACAGCAGGGGGCTCGTCAACCAATTCATCGCGCAAGCCTTGCAGCATTTCATCGCAAGGGTCGAGCTTTCCAGCCCACCGTCCGATGACCTCGTCGTGGGACGAATCCACCACGAGTCGCAAGCCTTCCACCGACTCTAGTGCGCGCCGAAGCTGAGCCAATCCGGCCGGAGAAATGCGATCGGCGGCCACTTTACCTAAGAGCCGTTCGAGGTCCCCCATTTCGCCCAGTCGAGCTGCGAGGTCAGCGCGCAATTCGGATTGGGATGAAAATGCGGTAATTGCTTCATGTCGGCGCGTGACCTGAGCCATGTCACACAACGGCCGACCGATCCATCGCCGCAACATGCGCGCGCCCATTGGGGTGCGGCTCCGGTCCATCACATCGGCAAGGGATGTGCCGTCGGGGTGGGTGGGGTGCAGGAGCTCGAGGTTGCGCACGGTGAAACCGTCCATGCCCACCGCTTCACCCAACTCAATACGGCCTAAAGATGAGATGTGGGCCAATTTCTTGTCGCGTGTCGTCCCTAAGTAATGCAGGGCCGCACCGGCTGCAATCACCGCCAGTGGCTGGCCTTCCAGGCCGAAGCCCTTCACCCCGCGGGCCCCAAAGTGGTCCGAAATCTTCTCGATGGCATAGGCCTCCGCGAAAACCCAGTCGTCCAGAGGGAACTGATAGCCTTCCAGCCCCAAATCCGCGTGTTCCTTATGGCGCTCATGCAAAGTCTCTTTCGGACCGAAAGACTTGAGCAGCACTGAAATTTCACTCACCCGCCCTTGGGCCGCCAGAAACTCGCCCGTTGAAACGTCGAGGAACGCCACACCGGCCAATTTCATGCGAGATTTTCCTCGCCCGCTGGTTGAAGTGCACACGGCTGCGAGCCAATTGTTTTCGCTGGCGTTCAAGACCTGGTCGTCAATGGCCACTCCCGGTGTCACCAGCTCGGTCACGCCTCGTTTGACAATGGTCTTCGTTGTTTTTGGGTCCTCAAGCTGGTCGCAAACCGCAACGCGCAATCCGGCCTTGACCAGCTTGGGCAAGTAGTTCTGTAGCGAGTGATGGGGAAAGCCGGCAAGCTCAATTTCTGAAGCGCTGCCATTGCCGCGCTTGGTCAACACGATATTCAGCACACGGGCCGTGGTGATGGCATCTTCACCAAAGGTCTCGTAGAAATCGCCCACGCGAAAGAGCAAAAGGGCTTCGGGGTGGGTTTGCTTGATCCGGCCGTACTGCTCCATGAGCGGCGTGACCTTGCGCGCCTTCATTTTGCCGGTTTTGCTTTGCCCCGCCATCGCCTCGGTATTAGGCGACTTTCAAGCGTCCTGCGTCTGAGTCGTCGAAGCACTTTTTGGCGTACTCGCCGGTGAGTCGGAATTCCGTAACACCCTCTTTTCCAGGGAGTTCAAACATTGCTTCACCCAGTACAGCTTCACAAATTGACCGCAGTCCACGGGCTCCCAGTTTGAATTCCAATGCGCGTTCCACAATGAATTCCAATGCATCAGCATCGAACTGCAGCTCGATGCCGTCCATTTGGAAAAGCTTGATATACTGCTTGACCAGTGCATTTTTCGGCTCGGTCAAAATGCGACGTAAAGCCTCCTTGTCCAGGGTTTTTAAGTGGGTCAAAACGGGGAAGCGTCCCACCAGTTCAGGAATCAGCCCAAAACTCTTCAAGTCCACGGGGGTAATGAGTGAGAGAATGTGTCCCTCCTCGTTGCTCTTTTCGGCGCTGCTTTCCAAACCACTGAATCCGATGCTGCCCGCTCCAACACGGCGCTCGATGTGCCGCTCGATCCCGGAGAAAGCGCCACCGCAGATGAACAGGATGTTCTTCGTGTTGATGGAGATGAGCTTCTGTTCGGGGTGCTTTCGACCGCCTTGAGGCGGCACGTTCACTTCGGCCCCCTCGAGCAACTTCAGCAGCGCCTGTTGGACGCCTTCACCGCTCACGTCGCGCGTGATGGAGGGGTTGTCGCTCTTGCGTGCAATCTTGTCAATTTCATCGATGAATACGATGCCACGTTCGGCGCTCGCCACGTCGTAGTCCGCCGCTTGCAGGAGCCGAGATAGCACACTTTCCACGTCCTCTCCAACGTACCCTGCTTCGGTCAATATCGTGGCGTCTGCGATGCAAAACGGCACCTTAAGAAGACGAGCAATGCTGCGGGCGAGGAGGGTTTTCCCCGTACCTGTTTCGCCGACCAAAATGACATTGGACTTGTCAATTTCCACTTCAGAATCGTCGCTAATGTTTGATTCAGCAAGGCGCTTGTAATGGTTGTAGACCGCCACGCTCAGCGTGCGCTTGGCCTCGTCCTGGCCGATGACATAGTCTTCTAAGAAGCGCTTGATATCAACAGGCTTTTCCAGATTGAACTGAACATCAAATGAATCAGGGCCTCCGACACCCGACTGGACGCGCTCCTCATGCACGATGCTCTCAGCCTGCACGATGCACTGATCACAAATGTGACCGGTGACCCCCGCGATGAGAATCTCGACGTCGGATTTTTTCCGGCCGCAAAATGAACAATTGATGTTGGAGTCCGGCATGATTACTTGCGTTCGAGCACTTCGTCGATCATCCCGTAGGCCTTGGCCTCCGAGGCAATCATCCAGTAGTCACGATCCGAGTCGGCGAAAACCTTATCGAACTTCTGGCCCGAGTGTTCGGCAATGATTTTATAGAGCTCTTCCTTGAGCTTCATGATCTCACGAGCGGTGATCTCAATGTCTGAGGCTTGGCCGCTGGCACCGCCCATGGGCTGGTGAATCATCACGCGGCTGTGCTTGAGTCCAGTTCGCTTGCCCGGTGCGCCTGCGCAAAGCAAGACGGCGCCCATAGAGGCGGCCATGCCGGTGCAAATTGTCGCCACATCTGGACGGATGTACTGCATCGTATCGTAGATGCCGAGTCCAGCGTACACGCTGCCGCCAGGCGAATTGATATAAATCTGGATGTCCTTGGTCGGGTCGGTGGACTCGAGAAAGAGCATTTGGGCCTGGATGATATTGGCAATGTAATCGTCCACACCTGTGCCCAAGAAAATGATACGATCAGCCATCAGGCGTGAAAACACGTCCACCTCGCGGAAAGGCATAGAGCGTTCTTCGATGACGGTGCGCGTCATGCTGTCGGGTCCGTAGGCCGAAGAAATGTAATCCTCGACGTGGTGGCTGGTGAAACCGCGGTCCTTCACCGCGTACTTCAGAAATTCTTTTCGATTGTTCATGCTGATTCTAATGCAATTCGTGCTAATCAAGCGGAAAAATAAACGATTTGCTTCAGAGCGCCTTGACGACTTTCATAAACGCGTCGTAATCGATCTCCTTCTCCTTGATTTTCGCCAATTCGCGGAGCTTGTCGATCGCCTTGCGCTCATACAATGACTCGGCAATGCGGCGAACTTCTTTGTCTTGTGTCATCATGTTGGCGACCATGGGCGCCATTTGCTCGGCCTCGAGTGGGATGCCGTATTGGGCATATTGAGCTTTCATCATTTCACCGGCCTCTGACTCAATTTCCTCGCGCTTGACTTCGAGTTTGTGTTCATCGATGATGTGGTTCTGAATGACTTGCCACTTGATGCCCTTGGCGTATTCAGAAAATTCTTGATCGACTTCCTCCTTTGAGATGGGCTTTTCATTCGCCACTTGAATCCAACGCTTGAGGAATTCTTCCGGTAGAGGTGGGTTGAGTTTGTCAATGACTTCGGAGACGAACTTTCTTCGGAAGACCGTGTCGGCGTCGCGGTCAAACATGCCTGAGAGGTCCTCGCGTACGCGCAAGCGCATGCCCTGTTCGTCTGTGATCTTCCCTTCTCCGAAGACTTTATCGTAAAACTCGGAGCCCAGTTCGGCCCCATCGATGTGTCGGATTTCCTTCACTGTGAAGCGAGCATTGCTTTTGAAACTTCCCGCAGCGTCGGCTTCTAACCCGAGCATGCGTCCGAGATCCTCAGTGTCTTTCGATATGTTCCGAGGGTCCACGTCAACGCTGTCGTCCTTTTTCAGGCCCACGAGCATTTTTGCAGTGGTCTTTTGGTCCACATCGTCGATTGAGACAGTGGTCTCATGCATCACGCCTCCTGCGAGGATTTCTCCTTGCTCGTCGAGCTCGACAAACGTGCCCACCAGCATATCCTCCGCCCCACTCGTTTCAGGCTCAGACATTTTGCCGAAGCGCCGGCGCAAATCACGGACCTGCTTGTCAATCATCGTGTCGTCAATCTTCACTTTGTGGTGCACAAACTTGGTGAACCAGCCGAACTTGATATCCACAGCCGGGCTATAGCCCACATCATAACGGAAGGTGAAAACGTCGGGCTTATCCCAATCCCCTTCGCTTGCATTGTCTACACAAGGGATGGGCTGCCCTAAAAGGCGCAGTTTCTCATCGCGGATGTAGGTGTCGATCTTGCTGCCGAGCATTTTGTTCAGCTCGTCAACCAACACCGACTTCTGGTATTGCTTGCGAATAAGCGCCATAGGCACTTTTCCCGTGCGGAAGCCCGGAATTTTTGCCTGTTTGCGGTAATTCTCGAGGAGCTCGTCGACTTGTGAACGGTAGTCATCCGGTGTCACTTCAACGGTGATTACGCCGTTGAGCGAATCGGAATTGGTCTTAGAAATATTCATTCTGAGGAGCAATAAAGTGCGGGTAGAGGGACTCGAACCCACACGCCGTAAAGCACTAGATCCTAAATCTAGCGTGTCTACCAATTTCACCATACCCGCATATGGGGGCGCGAAGATACGGCATCCATTCACGCTTACAAAGGAAGTGATGGCGCTAGCAAGTCGGGGACTCACCGGTGGGTGCTGGGCCGGGCTTGCCGTGCAATTTCGCCTCATGTGGAAGCAGTTGTTTGCGGCTGTGTGCTGTATTTGTTTTGGCCCTGTATCTGGTGATGTTTTGGCCCAATCCGAGCCGCTTGAGTGGCAAGTTCAAGGGCTTTCGATGGTGGGCGTTCCAGGTTGGGCGGCGGTGAGCGCTCGCGCACGTTGGGGCGCTTTGCAGGGGGCGTGTGCATACGAATTTTGGGCGGGTCGAGGGGCCTGGGGTGGAGAACTCAGGGCCGCCGTGGAGCTTTCGTCCGATGTGGAATTGTGGGGCGCTGTCGGGGCGCAGTGGGGCGATGCCTACGTGTCCTTGGGTGGGCGTGGTGATTTAGCCTCCGGGCGACTGGCCCTTGAAGGGCGTTTGCCGGTTCTTTTGCATGGCCTAAAGGGCGGAGCAAGCGGGGCGAGGTGGCGTGGGGTGTACGCTGTGGATTGGCCCGGCGGATGGCGCGGCATGTTGGGTTTTGCTGTGAATGAAATCGGGCTGGCGCCCTCCATGGGTTTGGGTTACGAGGGCCCCGAGGGTCGGCGTGTGCGCGTGCAATGGCGCGGCCCGTGGCAGGGCTGGCTCATTCGCTTTGAAGCGCCGGTGGAGGGGCTGGGCTTGCTGGGCTTTTCTTGGGCTTTTCACAGTTTGGCACCAAGCCTTGTTGGGTGGTCGGCTGCGGCCAACTTACAGATGGATGCATGGGACGACTTGCATTGACTTTGATGTTGGGGGTCACCCTGTGCGCATCTGCGCAATTTGAGCCCCCCATTGGGAGCGAATCGTCGGAAGATGATGATGCGTTGGTTTCCTATGGCGCGCGTTTAATCTGGGAATCGGGCTGCTTGGGGTGGGGTCAAGCCGTGGCGGTGGATCAGCGTTTGCGAGAGGGGCCGATTCAAACGGCGCAAGAAATGTTCTACATCTTGGGGAGTGATCGTGGGGCGTGGGACTGTTTGCGCCAGATGCCAGGCGGCTGGATGGCTGCTGTTAACGCAGACGTACAAACCTCATCGGGCACTCGCTTGGTGCTTCGAACGCGAGGCCGCTTCGACTGGTCGCCTGCGGATTCTTCAGCCCAATCCTCATGGCTTGGAGCGCCTTGGGGGCAGTCGGCTCGGGCGATTGGCTATTTTGAACGCTTTCAGTGCGGTGCGAACTGGAGCCGTCGTCCGGGCGAGCCCGTTTTGAGTTCACCGGGGGGCGGTCCGGATCTTCGTGGCTTCGTGGCGTGGCGGTTTTCCGGCGCCGTTCAAGGGCAACTGTTATTGGGCCGTTTCACCCCGCGCCTTGGACACGGCTTGGTGACGTGGAGCCCCGGAGCTTTTGACGATTTGAACGGCGCAGTCGGGGTGCACCGCATCACCGGAGGAATTCGAGGTTCGCTCGCTGTGGGCGGAGCGTGGGCTCGGCAAGGTGCCGCTGTTGTCTGGAATGCGGGGCCTTCCAAATGGACGCTTGGGCTCTCCCTGAAACGTCGCCCGATGCGCACGGGTCAACCGGAACAGCTTGAACCACTTGATTCGGTTTTGTTCGGGACGGATTCCGGTGGGGCCTGTGAAATTGAGGGTTGGTATGCCGATGATGCGCGCAATACGCCCTTGACAGCGAGCCGTGATAGGCGCAGGGTGTGCGAACTGTTCATCGATAGCCGCCGAAGCACGTTGCTGCTTTCAAGGCGGCTGGTTTGGGGGGCGGGCGCCCGCATTTGGACGGTGCCGGGCTGGCGCAGCGGTTGGGTCGCTGGAGCCCGCGGGGCCTGGTCTTGCGGCCACTTGAGTTTACGCTTGGCGGCGGCGGCCTTTCCTCAAGGGCTGAAGTCGGCGGGTTCAGCGGTCCTGTCGCTGGGTCGGGGTGCGGACCTGTTTGCCCGCTTCGAGCATAACCCTCCGGCCGGCCCCGAGCGTCTCTTGCAACTAGACGGCGGCCCCGTGCCTGCAGCGGCGCTCGAACGGCCCGGCTGGTCTGCACGTTGGGGCGTTGAGTGGAACGGCGCCACCCGTGGATGGGTGCAATGGAGTGCTCCAAGGCCGGTGGCCCTGCGCACAGATATCGACCGCTGGATGATTGGGAATCTGCCCGGCACGGCTCGCCTGAAGATTGCAAGCGGCTTGTGGGAAGTTCAGGCCAGCCTCTCACCGGAGCGAAGCGTCGATGGTGCGCTGCTTTGGCCGGGTTGGTGCCGCTTGCGAGCCCGTCACAATCTCGAGGAGCCCGAGGCCGCTGTGATCGGCTCGATCGAGGCCTTGGTCGTCAACGCGTGGAATGCTACCCCGTGGCAGCAACCGGCGTGGATGGTGGGCTTGCGCTGGACGCTAAAAACGCCCTTGTTGAGGTTCCGCGTTGAGGGGTACAGCGGCGGCGGAAACCCGAACGCTCCACCACGGTATGTGCCTGGTTTTGGAGGAACGGTTGGTCGCGGTCTCTACGGCTCCGATGGGCTCGCTGCCGCATCTCTCCGAGCTCGCATCAACCGGGGCGCATCCGATTCCGGGGCTTCTACAGCAACCCTCACTTGGCGCTACAGTAGCAACGGCCCGCGCCACGGGTTTCGTTTGAAGTGGGAATGGCGCTTGCAATAGCGATTTCGTTGAGGCTTGCAGTAGATGCCGTGGACTGTTAACTGGTATGCGCAGCCATCCTATATTCGCCCGGTGCCTCTCGGGGCTTCATCCGATTACGCCATGGCAAACACTTCAGACATCAAAAACGGCCTCTGCATCAAGTACAACAATGGGCTTTGGCAAATTGTTGAATTTCTTCATGTTAAGCCGGGTAAGGGGCCAGCATTTGTCCGGACGAAGCTAAAGAATGTCGAGACTGGAAAAGTCGTAGACAACACCTTCAATGCAGGGCATAAGATTGAGACGGTCCGCATTGAGACGCGTGACCACCAGTTTCTTTACAAGGACGACATGGGCTTTCATTTCATGAATTCCGAGACTTTTGAGCAGGTGTGCATTGAACCGCACTTGATCGATTCTCCGCAGTTTCTAAAGGACGGCCTCAATTGCATGATCATGTTCCACGCCGAGGAGGAGCGTCCCATTGCGGCGGAATTGCCCCAGCACATTGAGACTGAAATCACTTACACTGAGCCGGGCGTGAAGGGGGACACCGCCACCAATACGCTCAAACCCGCCACCATTGATACGGGCGCCGAAGTTCGCGTTCCACTGTTCATTGATACAGGGGATTGGATCAAGGTCGACACGCGAAAAGGTGAGTACAGCGAACGCGTCAAGAAATAACAGAGCTCCCGCTCATTTGAATGCCCTTGTGATGGCCGATGCTAATCGATTGAAAAAACAAGTTGAACGCTACCAAACCCAATTGGATGCCTTGCTCGACTTGACCCGGTCGATCAACAGCAACACGCCTGGCCAGGAAATTTTCGAGAATTACCAAGCTGTGCTACGCGGCCGTTTTGAGGTTTCAAAACTTGCACTGTTTCGGAATATTGATGGCTGGAAATGCGTGCATTCTTGGGGGTATGACGGGGTAATTGCACCGCTTGAAGACCCTGAAAAGGATTTGCTCGGCCAGCGCCACGCCATGCTGGTCGATGGCCAGGCTCAAGATTTCGACATGGCTGTTCCGGTCGAAAATGAGGGAGAAGTTGTGGCGTACATCGTGCTTGGCGACCGAGACGAGCAGCAGGGTATGAGCCCGGTGGTTCGGCATATGGGCTTTATCACCACTTTGACCAATGTCGTGGTGGTGGCCATGCGCAACCGGGAATTGGCTGCCGAGCAATTGAATCAGGTGGCTCTTCAAAGGGAGTTGGAACTGGCCGGGGAGATGCAGTCTATGCTGGTGCCCAGCCAAGTGAAGGCTGATACGTTCCGCGAGATAGGGGTGCATTACCGCCCGCACCACCACGTGGGCGGGGACTACTACGATGTCATTGAAATCGATCAAGGGGAGGTGGCTATGGCCATGGCCGATGTCAGTGGAAAGGGCATGCCAGCGGCTTTTTTGATGTCGAATTTCCAGGCTCATCTGCACGCCTTGCTTACCCATCGTTCGGATGACCTTGAAGCGCTGGTTGTCGAACTGAACGAGCGCGTATTTAGAAGCGCCGGCGGCGAGCGTTTCATCACTTTATTCATCGCCATCCACAACCCGTCGAAGGGTTCAATCCGGTATGTGAATTGCGGTCACAACCCACCGCTGTTTGCACCATCCCAAGGCGAGGCCTGCTTTTTAGCCCCGGGTTGTCCTGGTCTTGGGATGTTGGAAGTGCTTGAAAGCGTCCACGTGGACACCTTGGACTTGAATGCTGGGGACACGCTTTGTTTGTTCACCGACGGTCTTGTGGAGCAGGAGAATGACCGACAGCAGGAATTTTCGGAGGAGCGATTGCAGCAGCTCGTTGAGCAGCAACGCGGATTGTCCCCGGATGCATTGAACGGCGCCATCATTGAGGCGTGGGAGGCTCATCGGGGCGATCAACCGCCGGCGGACGACACGGCGCTGTTGACCTGCCGTTTCCGCTGAAGGTCCATGGCGACCAGTATGGCCAGAAAGCCCCAGAACAAGGCGCTCGCTTTGTCCGTGTCCAAGTAGTTATTCAGCACCCCGTGGATGAAGTAGGTCATGAGCCCCAAGTACACCGCCAGCGCCCACAGCATTTGTTCTCGATTTCCCGTGGCCTTGAAATGCTGCACTAGGCGGAAGCCCATATCACTCGCCCACCATAGCAATGCCAGCATAATCAGCATCCCCAGCACCCCTTGTTCGGCGAGCGGCCCGAGGTATTCACTGTGCGCATTGCCCTTGTCGGCGTTGTTCGTCGAGATGATGGTGCGGTCCACCGATCGCTGAAAGGGAGCGTAGACAAATTGGTATGTCCCCGGCCCCCAACCCGTCAGAGGCCGCTCATAAAACAGGGCCAATGCACAGTTCCACCGGTTGATCCGCTCCAAGTTCGACGCGTCGCTCGAAACGTTGGACATCGACTCGACATGCTCGGTTAGGTTGTCCGATGAATCCTGCGTATTGCGCTCCATCGAGATGAGCAATTGGTCTTTTGCACCCCAAATAAAAATCCCCAAGACGCATCCCACCAGGGCCAATGTTCGCAGCCTCACGCCGAAATAAATCAGCACACCCAACCCTCCGGCGGCGGCGATGCTTAGCCAAGCTGCGCGCGTGAACGAGAAGATCAGTCCCACCGAGAGCACCAGCACAGCTGTTGCAGTGGCCAAGCGAACCAAGGCGTCCTTGCGCTGCATCGCCAACGCCACTGCAGGAAAGAACATCATAGCCAGCACAGCCCCGTAGGAAGTGTGATCCTTGAAAAACGGCGACATCACCCAATGCCCCGCGTCCTTGTCAAAGCCATACCCCGCGTGGCGCACCAAGGTGTAGCCGATAACCAGCGTCAAAGTCGACAAGTACAAAGCCACAAATCGCTGTTGACCCTTACGGGAAGAAAACAGGGGGATCAGAATGAAGAAAAAGCCGACCACGAACCAAGCTCGAGCGATGGTGAATTTCAGCGAAACCAACGGATCAAAACTCGTTACAGTGGTCAAAAGTAGCCAGATAAACATCGCCGCGATGATCCGTGCAATCGGGTGGCTCATCACTTGGTTTTGCATTGGAATACGTCCGATGCGGTCCAGGAGAAAGAGCAGCAATAGTCCGAATAAGAGAGGCTCAGTGGGCAAGTACAGCCCCAATCCGCCGATTCCTAAATCTTCCAAACTCATCGATAGCGGCACCATGGCCGTGATGGCCCACATCAGCAAGTCGCGTCGCACCAAGGCCAAAGCCAAAGCGGCCAACACCAGGGGAAGCGCTGCGAAGAACAAATAGTTCATCGCGATTGCCACGGCAAGCAGCACTGCATACCCGGCAATGGCGGCGACGGCTACGCCGGGTCGGCTCAACAAGGATTTTAGCGGATTCAAGGTGAAAAGGCTAAGGTTTAGTCGTTTTCCTTGATGGCGCTTTGAATCAGCAGCCACACCAGGGCGAAAAAGCCCACAGATGCACTGCCCATCACGGTGATGAGCCAGCGCACGGGGCGTGCTTTCTTGTCTGCGGCTGTGGCCCGGTCCACAATAAATGCAGCGGGAATTTGGGAATTGGCATCCAGTTTGTTCAAATCGTAGCGCTTCTTGAGCACGGCTTCCTGGTCGTAGGCTGACTCGAGTTGCGTGGTCAACTTGTTGTATACGTTCGCGTACGGTGCGAGATCTGCCATTTTTTGGCGGATGTTTTCGGCCAATCGGGGTTGCCCATCAGCCAAAGCTGTGGCGTACTGTTCATTGAGACCCTCAATTTGCGTTGGGAAATCGTAGATGCCCTTGCTGCGCAGCTCGCCGAGCTGTTCCTCCATGACTTCAATTTCTCGCTTGGCACCGTTGAGTGACTGCTCAGCATAGCGGAAGGCTTGCATTGCACGGTCGTTGCGAAGCTGGTTGGACACGGAGTCCATCAGGGCCGACACGGAATTGGCCATATCGCGCGCCATTTCCGGGTCTTTGTCGAACACATCGATGACGATTGAGCCGAAGCGGGTCATCGAGGCGCTCACTTTGCCGGAGTATTCCTTGAACATAGCGGCTTGCGACCCTTGTTCCGAACGGTCAATGTTGTAATGGTCCCACAAGTTGAACCGTTCAATTACACTGCGACGGATGCGGTCAGAATTGAGCACTTGCAAGAGACGTTCGGCGTCTTCGGTCTCACCGTATTCCAGAATATCATTTGTTTTAACTTCTTCATAGAACTGAGCACCAATGGATTGCTGCGGCAGAGCGAAGAGAATGACTTGGGATTGAAATTCTTCTTCCATCATCAGTGAAGCGATGGCGCTGAGAACTGCTCCGCAGATAACAGCTGTGATGAGAATCTTGCGCCACGCCCAGATGCGCGAAATCAGTTGAGAGTCGTGTTGAGACATGCGGCAAAAGTATAAATTTGGCCCCGTATGGCAGTGATCGCTTTTAATGCGCGTTTGATCATTCCGGGTCGGTTGGATGGAATCGGTTGGTTTTCACTCGAAACCATCCAGCGGATGGCGTCCGAACATCCGGAGCATTCGTTTCATTTGATTTTCGATCGCCCGGCCCCAGAAGAACTTTTTGCGGCGTCAAATATTGTGACCCACCATCTTTATCCACCGGCGCGTAGACCCTGGCTTGTGGATTTGTTTATGGATGTGGCCATTCCTAAACTGCTTCGAAGAGTCAAGGCGGATTTGTTTGTCGGTCCTGACGGGTTCCTCTCCCGCCGCACCAATGTCCCCCAGCTGGCGGTGATGCATGACCTGAATTTCGAGCACCACCCTGAGTGGCTGCCGTCGCGCGTGGCCCAGCATTACCGGGCGCGCTTCCGCGAGTTTGCTCAGATTGCAACGCGCATCGCCACGGTGAGCGAGTTTTCTAAGCAGGACATCGCCCAGCGATACGGTGTAGACCCAGCTCGGATTGATACAGTGTATAACGGTCTTGGCAGGGAGTACGTAAGCGGCGATTTCGATGCCGATCGGCACTCGGCTGTTCGCGGTCTATGGGCCAGCGGTCGGGATTACTTTGTTTATGTCGGGACGCTGCATCCGCGCAAAAATATTGATGGACTGCTTGAGGCTTTTGCCGCCTACTGTCGATCGGGTGGCAGCTGGAACTTGGTCATTGTCGGAACAGCGCTGTGGAAACGCAAGCAATTTGGAACAAGGGCGGTGTACGACACGCTTGAAGAGCCGGTTCGCTTGCGCATACGATTTACGGGTTGGCAGGAGCAGGAAACAGTAGCAGCCATTGTGGCTACGGCCGGTGCGATGGTCTTTATTCCGTGGTATGAGGGCTTCGGTGTGCCGCTTATCGAGGCCTTTTCTGTGGGCACGCCCGTTATTTTGAGCAATCGAACGGCTTTGCCTGAAATTGCAGGTGGTGCAGCACGTCTTGTTGACCCCTCAGACGAAGTTCAAGTAGCTCAATCTATGCTTTACCTGGAGAGCAATCCGCATGTGCGTGAGGAATTGGCAGCGGCGGGCAAGACCCGAGCGCGGGCCTTCA
>Ga0206681_10000931_pt1 | contig 14305 bp, 12 predicted proteins | sample M150012015metaG_FD_161048 | JGI IMG/M metagenome (GOLD analysis project Ga0206681, IMG submission 161048) | Ammonia-oxidizing marine archaeal communities from Monterey Bay, California, United States - M1 500m 12015 | ecosystem: Environmental > Aquatic > Marine > Intertidal zone | place: USA...
TCATCAACATTTGTAGCACCTTCGATTTGATAAGATGCAGTGGCAACACCAAAAATAAATTCTTGGTCGTTTAGTTTTGAATCTTTAGGAAACTTATACAATATTACTCTACCTGTATTAAAAAAATTAAGCAGTAACTTTGATACTGTTTGAAATCTTAACTATAACCTATCTTCACTTTCCAAATCAAAAATAGATGAATGAATTGGATCAAAACCCACTAAGGCAGAGTCACCACTGTTAATAGTGGTGGTGCCATCAACTATAAAACGAAACTCTTGCCCACCAATCTTTGACCAAACTAAAGTATCTGCACCCATAGGTTCGACAACTTCGACTTCCAGATTAAATTTAACTGGCATATTCTCGGCCTTATCTCCAAACACAATATTTTCAGGGCGCACTCCTAACCAAACCTGCTTTTCAGTTTTAATAGGCTCATGAAACTTATAATTGCTCAATTCTAGAGATTGACACCAACCTCCATCAAGATTAAACACAGACTTATCATCTGGCAATATTGTTCCTTTTAAAAAGTTCATACCAGGAGAACCAATAAACTCAGCAACATATTTGTTGACTGGATAATTGTAGATTGTTTTAGGCTCATCTAGCTGAAGAACCAAACCGTCTCTCATAATTGCAATACGATTCGCTAGTGTCATTGCTTCAATTTGGTCATGAGTTACATAGATCATCGTGTTATTTAGCTTTTGATGAAGCCTTTTAATTTCAACTCTCAACTCAGTTCGTAATTTTGCATCTAGATTAGATAAAGGCTCATCGAATAAAAAGACTTCAACATCTCTTACAAGTGCCCTACCTATCGCAACGCGTTGACGCTGGCCCCCAGAAAGTGCGGCAGGTTTTCGATCTAAAAGGTCTTCAATCTGCAGAATTTCAGAGGCATTTTTTACGCGTTTATCGATTTCATCTTTAGAAATTTTTGCATTTTTTAGACTAAAAGAAAGATTTCCTTTAACTGACATTTGAGGATAAAGGGCATAGGACTGAAATACCATACCAATTCCTCTCTCAGATGGCTCGTACCATGTAACATTTTTACCATTAATAAAAATTTGACCCTCATTAATATCTAAAAGACCTGCAATACAGTTTAATAAAGTTGATTTTCCGCAACCTGATGCACCTAAAAGAACTAGAAATTCTCCTTTTTCAACTGATAAATTTAAATCTTTCAGAACTACAACATCACCAAAATTTAGTGAAAGATCTTTAATTTCTATACTTTTCATTTCTTAATTATCCTTTTTTAACCTTTAACAGCACCGGCTGCAATTCCCCTGACAAAAAGCTTTCCTGATATAAAGTAGACAAACAAAGGCACTAAACCGGTAAGCAGAGTAGCGGCCATATTTACGTTGTATTCTTTTACTCCTTGTACTGAATTCACAATATTATTAAGTTGAACAGTCATAGGATAATATTCTGGTTTAGTGTAAATAACACCAAACAGAAAATCATTCCAAATACCCGTTATCTGCAAAATCATAGCGCAACAAAATATTGGTAGTGACATTGGCATCATAACGCGGAAATAAATCCCCCAAAACCTAGCACCATCAACCCTAGCCGCTTTAAAAAGTTCTTCAGGAATTGAAGCGAAATAATTACGAAATAACAGCGTCAAAATAGGCATTCCAAAAATAGTATGAATAAGAATTAAGCCAGGTAATTTTGTATAAAGCCCCAAATCACGCAACAATATTACAAGTGGATAAATCATAATCTGGTAAGGTATAAAGGCACCGAAGATTAATATAGTAAAAAATAGATTGGCCCCCTTAAAGCGCCAGTTTGCTAGAGCGTAACCATTAATTGATGCGATTGCGATTGATACAAAAACTGAGGGAATAGTTATTTTTACCGAATTCCAGAAGCCTCTAGATAATCCATCACAATTAAGTCCAGTGCAAGCCTGTGCCCATGCTTTAACCCAAGGTTCAAAAGTAACTTCGATAGGAGGTGAAAAAATATTACCTAAACGTATTTCCGGCATTCCTTTTAGAGAGGTGACAATCATCACATATAGTGGAATTAAGTAGTATATGCCAACAATTATAAGGGTCCCATAAAGAATAATATTTCTTCTACTTAACATTTTACGAGGCTTTGGACCTCTAGGACTCTCATGACTTTGAGAATGCGTGGTATTAGCCATGCTTGCGCCTCCCAAACTCTAAGTAAGCAAAAGGAATCAAAACGATTAGAACAGAAACAAGCATCATAGTGGAAGCAGCAAATCCTTGACCAAGATTTTGTGCACTAAACATGTAGTCGTATACATACTTTGCAGGGACCTCTGAAGAGATTCCTGGACCGCCAGAGGTTTGAGCAACAACTAAGTCATATACTTTAATAATTCCAGCAGCAATAATGACGAGTGTTGTTATGAAAACTGGACGCATCATCGGAATGACGATTTTAATATATGTTTTCCACATTGGAATACCGTCAATTCTTGCGGCTTTCCAAATCTCCTGATCAATTCCGCGAAGACCTGCCAACATGAGGCACATAATAAATCCTGTGCCTTGCCAAAGACCCGCAACAAGAATTCCATAAATAACAATATCTATATTATAAAGAGGGTTAAATACAAAGGATTCAAAGCCTAACGAACGAACAATCTTTTCAACGCCATAATCTGGATTTAAAATCCATTGCCATACTAGCCCTGTAACAATAAAGCTTAGAGCAAATGGGTATAAAAAAATTGTCCTAAAAGTATTTTCAAATCTCGTCTTCTGATCCAATAAGGCCGCCAACATAAAGCCAATAAATAGTGAAAAAATTAACGAACATATCCCATAGATTGCGAGATTCTCAATCGACATATACCATCGATCAGAGCTCCAAAGACGCTCATATTGACCAAGCCCAACAAATTCACTCTTTGGAAGCATACGGCTGTTTGTGAAAGAATGATAAACGGTCCACAAGGTCGCTATAACGAAAACGCCAATACTGGTAAAAATCATCGGCAATGCAGCTATTTTGCTCGACAAATTATTAACCAAGATGCGCTCAATAAGTCCTGGACGCTCTAATTTAGAATCTCTCGATCCAATGATAAATAATATTAAAGAAAATAGAATAAATACAACGGTTGTATATAAAACAAAGGGCTCAAACGTATTCAATACTTTACGAAACCCCTTCAGAGCGGGAATTGCTAGCTGAGTACTTTCTTGAGCAAACAACCAAAGAGCTGCTGAAGTTGTTGCGGCAATAAGCCAGCCCAATGCTTGCTTTCGGAGTCGGTTCGTAATAAATATAAATTTGCCAGACTTAAAGCCAATCCAAATAACTAAAAGGTAGGCAAAAAATAAAATTAGGTACTGAACAATTTGAAATAGTTGAGACTTTATCCCAACAATAGCTAATACCAATGAAACAAAGGCCAACATTACTGAACCAACAAATAATTTTTCAAGTTGAACTTTTGTAGCCATCGAGTTTACTATAATTTATAAAAAACAGATTAAGTTTATACTAGATATGATAATTAAAGACTGCCGAGCTCTAGTTATTACTCGGCAGTCTTTTTTTTATTAATGCTTAGTCAGCATTTGCAATGATCTTAGCATATTTAGCCTGAGCAACCTCAGCACTCATATACATATCACTCCAAAATGTTGTCATAAGTTCATTAATCTGATTATTTGTGTCAGCTGAAAGATTCATATCACCTGAAGGAAGAACGCTTCCACTTGCAAGAATCTTCAAACCTTTTTGCATGCAATCATTCGCAGTTGACATATCGATATCACCACGGATTGGTAGTGAACCTTTCTTAAGATTAAATGCGACTTGAACTGCGGGAGATACAAGAAGTGCAGCAAGCTCTTTTTGAGCTGCCTCAACATCTGCGTCATCCTGAACAGGGAAGTAAAATGCGTCTCCTCCAGTGTCCAAAATTTCACGATTTCCTAAACCAGGAAGACATGAATAATCAGTTCCAGCAACGGAGCCAGCAACGCTAAACTCACCTTGCGCCCAGTCACCATGTATTTGACCGCCTGCTTTACCAGTAATTACTAAATTGGTAGCAAGATTCCAGTCACCTACATTCGAGCCAATAGCCATTTTACGTGCATCATCAAAAGCTTTCCATACTCGAGCATACTCTGAACCAGCTGCAACTTTAGCATCTTTGTCACGGTTAACTGCGTACCAAGCATCTTCACTAACTAGTGCTGTAGCTAAAACACCAAAAGTTAGGCCGGTTTGCCATCCTTGCTGACCTTGAGCTAAAGGAACTATTCCATTAGCACGTAGTGCAGGGCCTGCAGCAACAAACTCATCCCAATTAGTTGGTACAGCTACACCAGAACTTGCATAGGCATCATGACTTAGCCACATCCATTGTGCAGAGTGAATATTCACAGGTGCACAATATACACGTCCATCAACAGTACATGAATCTAGTAGATTACTTGGATAGATAACATCTTCCCATCCCTCAGCTTCAGCAACATCAGTTAAATCCAAAAGTAGTCCAGCTTCGATTAATTCTTCAGCTTGGCGACCATGGTTAAGTTGTGTTGCGCCCATCGGTTCGCCACCAATGATTCGACTTATAATGATTGGTCTTGCGACACCGCCGGATCCTGCAATAGCACCATCAACCCATTTGTGTCCAGTTGCATCGAAAGCTTTAGCTAGCTCCGCAACAGCGTTAGCCTCACCACCGGAAGTCCACCAGTGTGTCACTTCTAGGTCTGTTGCATATGTCACATTAGCAGCGCCAGTTAAGAGCGCTGTTGCAATAAATGCAGATTTTATAACTTTATTTTTCATCATATCTCCTTTTTTATATTTTTAAGAGTAGAACTTAAATTCCAATTAAACAAATTATATGGAATCGATTCCATTATAAGTTACACATATATATAATTGTGTAACAAAGTGTGACAAATTGTAGCGACTAATGTCAAAATATAATTTAAGTTATCAATGAATGTAATGTATCATAATGCTACTGTTTATAAACTAAAATAGTGATATCATGCCTATCAATAATATATTAAATACATATAATATGATTCCATATGGCAACAATTAAAGAGGTTGCACAATTGGCAGGGGTTGGAACTGGAACTGTTTCCAGGGTTATCTCTGGTAATGGCCATGTATCAAAAAAAACCCTCTTAAAAGTTAACAATGCCATGAATTCTTTGAGCTATAAACCAAATAGCTCTGCACAATCTCTAAGATCAAGAAAATTCAATACAATAGGTATTTGGGGAACCGATACTTCAGGTGAATTAAATAGGTCCCTACTAAGAGATTTAGAAAATGAACTCAGGCCATATAATGTGCATTCTATTATTGCAAACGGAGAGTTAAATTCTAATACAAATCCTAACGCTGCCAGAGATTCAATTGAGAGTCTAATTAATAAAGGCTGTGATGGTATTATCCTATGGGGTGCTGATTTAGATTTCTCTTCTCTTGATATTTTGCAAATTAAAAGTTCTTTTCCTAACACTGTTCTTTTAAATAACAGAATAGAGCTCATAAACGATAATTGTTTTTATTTTGACCACTATAATGCTGGATATATTGCGGGTCAGCATCTTATAGATATGGGGCATAGTAGTATAGCCTGTATTACAGGATGGCTCAAAACTGTTGACGCAAATCAAAGGCACCAAGGATTCATTGATGCAATGAATGATAATAACGTTAATATCCCTCTAGAGTTAATTGTTGAAGGTGATTACACCTATAAAAAAGGGTACGAAGGTGCGCTAACATTGTTAAAGCAAGGCATACCTTTCACTGCGCTTTTCTGTGGTAATGATCAATCAGCAATGGCAACTATATATGCATTATCTAGTAAAGGCTACAGGGTGCCTCAGGATATTTCGGTAATGGGTTATGACGATATGAATATATCAGCCTATACAAACCCCCCACTCACCACTATCAAAGTTCCATTAAACAAAATGGTGATATCATCAACCAGACGTCTATTAAACCTTTGCTATAATCTTAATTTGAAAATTGATCTTGACTTTACTGCTCAGTTAGTTGAACGAAAAAGTGTTATAAATATCACTTAAAAATATCTTAGTCACATAGATCTGATCAAGACCAAGAATAAACTATGATTCAGAAAGTTTAATAGTTATCTCTTATACAACATAATCATCAGCGAACCCTTTGCCCAGTTCGAGGATCGAAAGCTATAGCCTTACTTGTGTCTACCTGCAACTTGAAACCTTCAGCCGCAGTCTCACCAGACTCTGGGCTGAGCCTTACCTGTATCTCGGTATCGTTCCATTTTCCTATAGCTATAGTGTCTGCACCCATTGGTTCTATAACCTCAACATCGAATTCAACTTCATGGATATATGGGTTATTTTCGTGTGGCTTTGGGTCGGTTAACATTTCCGGCCTAATGCCCAATATGACACTGTCTAGCTTAGAGCTCTTTACGCTGTCTGAGCAGGGTATTGATAGTTGGTAGTTCTGAGAACCACTCTCAATTATTAGCTTATCTTCGAACACAACACACTCAACAAAGTTCATTCCTGGTGAGCCCATAAAGTCTGCAACAAAGTGATTAGCTGGGTCATTATATATTTGATAAGGAGTTCCTAGTTGTTGTATAACACCATCCTTCAAAACAGCAATCCTGTCTGCCAGTGTCATCGCCTCTACCTGGTCATGAGTAACATATATTATGGTTGTGCCTAGTCGATGATGCAGTTTCTTGATCTCGGTCCTCATTTCAACTCTTAGTTTTGCATCTAAATTAGATAATGGCTCATCAAACAAGAACGCTTTTGGGGACCTTGCCAGAGCTCTGCCCATGGCAACCCTTTGCCTCTGTCCACCTGAAAGCTGTCCTGGCTTGCGGTCCAAGAGATGGTCAATTTGTAAAAGCTCTGCCACCCTGTTCACGGTCTTTTCTTGTTCTTCCTTGGGAACCTTTCGCATCTCCAAGCCGAAACTTATATTTCTTGCCACATTCATTGTTGGGTATAGTGCATAGGACTGAAATACCATAGCTATGTCTCTGTCTTTTGGTGACTTATCAGAAACATCATCTCCAGCTATCACTATGTTCCCGCTAGTGATCTCTTCAAGACCAGCAATAAGGTTCATGAGGGTTGACTTTCCGCACCCAGATGGACCGATTAAAATTAATAATTCACCATCCTGAATGTCTAGATCAATGTTCTTTAACACCTCAGTTGAGCCGAAAGACTTGCAAACATTATTGAGTTTTATGTGTCCCATATCGTTATCCATTTGTATTATTTATTTAGTGTGTTAATTTATTAGCCCTTGACTGCTCCCGCAGTCAAACCGCGAACAAAATATTTTCCTGCGAAAACGTATACTATAAGTGTTGGTAATGCTGCGATGATTGCTGCAGCCATATCTACGTTATACTCTTTACCCCCAACAGAGGTATTGACCAAGTTATTTAAGGCAACAGTTATTGGTTGTGTTCCGGCACCAGAATAAACAACACCAAACAAGAAATCGTTCCATATCTGAGTAAACTGCCAAATAATAGTTACCACAAATATTGGGGTTGATATTGGTAAGAATATGTGCCTAAAAATATCGAAAAAACCAGCACCATCTAACCTAGCAGCACGTACTAGCTCTGTCGATATACCTACGTAATAATTACGAAAAAATAAGGTTGTAAATGCAACCCCGTATATAACGTGCACTAAGACCAATCCTGATACGGTATTTGAAAGCCCTAGTTTTGATAGCAATATTGCCATAGGTAAAAGTATTACTTGGAAAGGAATAAAGCAACCAAACAAAAGTGCTCCGAACAATAGCTCGCTACCTTTAAACTTCCATTTAGATAGCACATAGCCGTTGAATGCACCGATAATGGTTGAAATTATTACTGCAGGAAAGACTATCCTTACACTGTTCCAGAAGAATGGTGCCAGACCATTACATTCACTCCCTGTGCATGCCGATGACCATGCCTTTACCCACGCATAAAGTGTTGGGTCATTAGGCAGAGCAAGTAAGTTTCCGCTACGGATCTCCTCAATATCCTTTAGTGATGTAGAAAACATCACATAAAGTGGGGTCAAATATATGAAGGCAAAGAAGATTAGTATTGAATAGATCAATACACGTCCAAAATTAATACTTGAAAATTTATTAGTTATCATGTTTCTCTCTCCCGTAATTCAGAATACAGGTAAGGAATTAGTACGGCCAAAACTCCGAACAACATAATCATCGCACTAGCCGCACCTAGACCCATTTGTGCCCTATTGAAGGCAAACGTGTACATAAAGTTGGCAGGCAAATCTGAGGCGTAACCCGGCCCACCACCTGTCAGTGCTTGTACCAAATCGAAACTCTTGATAGCAATATGAGTAAGAATTACAACGGCACTAAAGAATACTGGGCGCATTATCGGCAAGATAACATGCCAATATGACCTGAACGTTGAGGCACCATCAATCTTGGCGGCCTTAACTAAGTTATCATCTACCCCACGCAAGCCAGCTAAAAACATCGCCATTACAAAGCCACTTGATTGCCATACAGCTGCTATAACTATAGTATAAATTGCCATATCTGAATCAACTATCCATCTAAACTCAAAATCTAAAAAACCCATATCACGGAATAATTTTTCGATACCAAGACCAGGATTAAGTATCCACTTCCATGCTGTGCCAGTAACGATAAATGAGATAGCCATTGGGTACAAATAAATAGTTCTTATTACACCCTCATTTCTAATTTTCTGGTCAAGAAATATTGCCAATAATAGCCCTAGAGCTAAAGATATGATGATAAATAATATTATAAATACCACCAGATTATCAAGCGCAACATGCCATCTAGGGTTTTCAAATAAACGAATATACTGGTCAAAGCCGACATACTCCCACTGAGGCATCATGCGACTCTTTGTGAAAGACAATAACCCTGTCCATAAAATAAATCCGTACATACACACTATCATTGCTAGTGTCGTCGGAGCGATAACAATTTTTGGAATATTTTTTTCTAAAAAATTAAGCAAAGCGCTATTCCTTTAATAAATTTATTGTTTCTATAGAGTATAGGTTAAGTTGTTTATAGTCAGCACAATCTGATGCCCTTGTTTGTCCTGCTATAGTTAAACAAAATGCAGTAAATACTGATATAGCTGCTGATGTAAAAAATAATTTCATTTCTTTTTCCTGTGTAAGGTTAGTTTCAATGTACCCAAAAATTTATCAGATTAACAAACCAATACATATCTTTAACTTATCTATATTTATTTACTAATTCAAAAAAGGAATGCCCATCATAATTAATGGACACCCCTTGAAAAATAACCAGTAGACTTGGGAGAGAATAACCACTGGTTACATAACAACTAAGACTATTTGGCAGCTTTAATAGCACTAACCAATTGTCTAGCTCCTTCTTCAGCACTTTGGTCTGAATTGAAGAAGTTTGTAGCGGCATCATATATTGCTCCAGATACTGCTGAAGATACAGCCATTCCGTGAGCAAAACTTGGAACTAAACCGCCAGTCTGAGAGCTCGAAACAAATGCATCCATAGAGTCATGAGCGCAAGAATCAAACTTATCTCTTGACATGCCTAAGCGTGCAGGGATAGAGCCCTTGTTGAGATTGAAGACTTCTTGGAAGTCGCTACCAAGAATTTCTGCAGCCATAACTGCCTGAGCCGCAGCGGCACTTTCATCTGATTGTGCAAAGAATGCAAAAGAGTCGATGTTGAACGTGTGTGTACCTGAAGTGCCTGGAGCAGCAGTACATGTGTAATCAGTACCAACACTCTTACCAGCTACTTTGAATTCACCTTTCGCCCAGTCGCCCATGATTTGCATCGCTGCTTCGCCATTCATAACCATTGAAGTTGCAACATTCCAATCACGTCCAGGTGAGTTAGCATCAATAAACTGACGCAATTGACCAAACGTTTCAAATACCGCTGTCGTTGTGTCACTCTCAAGTGCGCTTATGTCAGTTTCAACAAAAGCTTTCTTATAGTAGTCTGGACCACCAACACCAAGCACAACTGCTTCGAATAACGTAGCATCCTGCCAAGCTTGTCCGCCGTGTGCTAAAGCAATATAGCCAGCATCTTGAACTTTCTTAGCTTGAACCATGAAGTCATCCCATGTTGTAGGGATAGTAGCACCCGCTGCACGGAATACTGCAGGATTAGACCACATCCAGTTAACTCTATGAACGTTTACTGGCGCAGCAACATATTTACCGTTATGCTTCATTACGTCTGAAACAACAGTAGGTAAAAGATTATCCCAATCATTTGCTTGAGCGACAGAATCGATGTCAGCTAAAAATCCTAGATCACCCCATTCCTGAATGGATGGTCCTTTGATTTGAGCTGCTGTAGGTGGATTACCTGAAATAGCACGTGACTTTAGTACAGTCATAGCATTTTCACCACCACCGCCAGCAACGGCAAAATCACTCCAGCTAACGCCGGCATCGCTTAATTTTTCTTTTAGGTAATTAACACTAGCAGCTTCACCACCACTTGTCCACCAATGAAGAACTTCAACTTCTCCTGCGCTGAAAGCTGTAGAGCTTGCCATAATGGCAGCCGCAGCCAGTGACGTCATTTTTATATTTTTTTTCATTGTATTTCCTCTTTTAGTTTAATTGTATCCATCATTGGATCCAACAGACACAATGCTAAAGAAAGATAAAAGTCGAAAGGTTTTGTATTATTACAAATTGTTACAAAATAATTCAAAACTTAAGCTGGGAAGTAAATCTCAACAAGCAGCCCACCGCCCTGGCGATCTTTCAGTTCAATTTCACCGCCATGAATGTTTACAATATTACGGGCTATACTCAAACCTAAGCCAGAATGTGTACTAGTTATGCTATGCTCTAGACGGTAGTAAGGCTCAAATACATTAACTTTGTCGGCATCACTTAGGCCTGGACCACGATCCATAATATTTATTAGTATTTCACCGTTTATCTTTTTACCTGTTATCTCAACACCTTTTCCATAAGTTAGAGCGTTATTTATTAGATTAGAAAATAGCCTCTCTATAGCTAGTGGTCGACCCTTTATTGTAAGATTATCTGTTATATCTACACTGACAGGTAGTCCGGAAATTTTTTCCTTACTGACTAGCACATTAAGCATATCAGTTAAATTAATAGACGAAGAATTTTCAAACATAGTTCCATCCGTCATTACCTGTAAACTACCCTTGACCATGGTGTCAAGGTACTCTAGATCACCAATAAGATTATCTCTCATTTCACCATCATCAAGACCCTCGACCCTGAGCCTTGCTCTTGTTAGTGGAGTCTTCAAGTCATGAGATATAGAGGCATAGGACTGCTCCCTTTCAGAGATAAATTTTTGTATGCGCCTAGCCATCGAATTAAAAGCTCTTATTGTGGTTACCATTTCTTTGGAGCCGTGTTCATGTAATTGTCGCAACTTGCGGCCTTTACCTAACAGGTCTGCCTGTTTAGCTAATAATTTATATGGAGATACAATCCATCTAACGAAAAATATTGTAAGAAGTAAAACAGTAATGGATACAGCTGCTAAACTAATTATGCGCTCATCAGTTAGCCACTCTATTCCAGTCATTACCTTGCCCTCTGGCACAATAGCAGCTAAATACATCCATTCATTTTCTATAGGAAATTGTACAACAGCGACTGGACTTGAGTTTCCCGGATTAATTAGTGCGAATCTTTTCCATTTTGGCGGTAAATCAACCATCATGTTATCGCCAGATAGAATTTTTAGATTTTCGAAATCTACAAATTGAATCATTAAATCATCAATTTCACCTGTTTGTTCAAAAATACTGGTCTGCAGGTTGGAACGAACTAGCAATGAAAACTCAGTCTCGTTAATCTGTTCAAGGTCGATATATTTTTTGTTCACTGAAACAAAAAACCTAGTGCCTCCCATATCACGCAATTGGTCAAGCACAATGTGCCTATATTGCTTTGGCAATTTACCAAAAAATTCTACTGTTTGGCCTATACGAGAGCCCATAGTTTGAGAAACTTCAACTAAACGGTTTCTCTCTGATGACTTTAATTGCTCAACCCACAGCATGGTTCCTAACAACTGAGCTATTAATATCCCAATAAATAAACCAACAGTCATACGAGCTGCTATAGTTTGCGGCAATATCCAATTAACTATTACATTTTTTATACTCACTGTTCTTAGTTTTTGTTATTTGAAAATATATATAACTTCGCAAAATACTAATTCAATGTAGTTATATATTGACTATTCAGTTTATCGTATAAATTGTTACAATGTGTATCATAACATGACAATAGAATATTGCTTTTAATATCAGATAGGCTTAGTGCTAAATATTAATAATTATTTAGAAAGCAATACGTAACCTTTACCGCGAACGCTTTGAATGATTTCGCCCTCAAAATGACTACCAAGTTTCTGACGTAGACGACTCACAATTGTATCAATAGATCTATCATCTGGGAGTGTCCTTCTGCCACGCAAAGATTCCCCTATCTGGTCTCTACTTTGTACAACCCCGACATGTCTTTCTAGCACGCACAACAAGTCGAATTCAGCGCCGGTTAGGCCTAAAACAACTCCCTCAACAGATACCTCTCTGGCTGAATGGTTTATATTAATGTGAGAATTGCTGTCGTCACTACCAGCATTGACTCTCCTTAATAGCGCTTTAACCCTAGCGAGAAGTTCCCTAGGATTAAATGGCTTACTAACATAATCATCGGCACCCAACTCAAGTCCCAATATTCTGTCCAAATCATCGCTTGCAGCTGTAAGCATAATTATTGGGATGTCTGATTCTTGACGTAACCTGCGGCACACTTCTAGGCCATCTATACCTGGTAAACCAATATCCAAAATTAGTGTACTGAACTGTGTATTATCATCAACAAAGAAAGACTCTCCATCGGCATAAGAGCAGACCTCAAAACCATTTTTTGTAAAGTACTGGTCCAGCAACTTAAGGATTTCAGCATCATCATCTATAATTGCGATCTTTTCCATATACAAGGATATAATAAAAAAGTGTTAATATACCATTTATTGTATTGTTTTTATGCAAAAAGTACATTTTGCTTAGCGCACGTATCTCTTAAATTGCTAAAACGTTGGTAACAAATTTATATCTTATGAAATGACTCCTACATTTACTGATAAAGAATTTTTATTGGGTCACATTAATTCCGTTATGGATTTTTATCACCCACGATGTGTTGACACGGAGGTTGGTGGATTTTTTCAACACTTTAGAGATGACGGCAGTGTATATGATTCAAATACTAGGCACTTAGTTAGTAGCACTAGATTTATCTTTAACTATGCTATGGCCGCAAAAGAGTTCAACAATAGCGAGTATTTGGATGTCGCTCAACATGGCATTAAGTATCTACGCCAGTTCCACCTTAATAACAAAACTGGAGGTTATGCATGGATTTTGAATAATAAAACAGCTCAAGACTCGACCAATTATTGCTATGGCTTAGCGTTCGTACTATTGGCTTACTCAACCGCCTATAAAGCAGGCCTTTCCGAGGCTAAAAAATATATCGATGAAACCTTCAATCTGATGGAAAAATATTTTTGGTCTGAGGACGATGGTTTGTATTGCGACGAGATCAGTGCCGACTGGAGTCGTATATCCGAGTATCGCGGGCAAAACGCCAATATGCACTCCTGCGAAGCACTCATTATGGCTTTCGAGGCCACTCAAGAAGAGAAATATTTGCAACGCGCACTTCTAGTTGCAAGAAATATTTGCCAAAGGCAGGCAAACCTGGCTGATGGCTTGATATGGGAGCATTACGATTATGACTGGCAGATTGACTGGTCATTCAATAAGGACACTCCAGACGACTTATTCCGACCTTGGGGTTTTCAAATTGGTCATTTAAGTGAATGGGCAAAGTTGTTAATTATTTTGGAAAGGTATATCGACGAAGATTGGCTTTTAAAACGAGCTATAGAATTATTCTATGTTGCTGTGGATAAGGGCTGGGACTCAAATTCAGGCGGACTTGTCTATGGCATTGCGCCTGACTGTAGTGTTTGTGATGGGGATAAATATTTTTGGGTTCAGGCGGAAACCATAGTTGCTGCTGCACTATTAGCAAAGAGGACAGGAAAGAAGAGTTATTGGGATTGGTACAACCGTATTTGGGAGTACAGTTGGATGCATATGGTAGACCATGAGTATGGTGCCTGGTTTAGAATTTTGGATTCAGATAACAATAAATATGACAATCTTAAAAGTCCT
>Ga0206681_10000933_pt1 | contig 14291 bp, 7 predicted proteins | sample M150012015metaG_FD_161048 | JGI IMG/M metagenome (GOLD analysis project Ga0206681, IMG submission 161048) | Ammonia-oxidizing marine archaeal communities from Monterey Bay, California, United States - M1 500m 12015 | ecosystem: Environmental > Aquatic > Marine > Intertidal zone | place: USA...
TAAAAGCGGTGAAGAATCGTAAGGAATCCAGAAATTTCCACCACCAAGGTTGAGAGTGTTATTGATTTGGTCTTCAGTGGTGCCTAAAAAAAGTCTATCCTCAATAGAGTAAAGGTTCGCCTGATTGTCACCTAAATCGTACCATCCAGCGCCGTTATAGAAAATGCTGGAATTCGGATGCGCTCTGTAAACACCTAAATTCACACCGAACTCCATACCCTGACGAGTCGACACATAGAAATCATCCTCATCATCCCAATTTTGGGAAAAACTCGTGAAGGGCAGAGACATCGCAATAGACATTACAAAAAGGATGGATGACTTGATTTTCATATTTGCAAGATACAACCTAGTAGTGATTAGCCTATTTAAAAACTGGAAGTAAAAAAGGCAGCCCACTCGGAGCTGCCATAAAATTTCTTTTATATAAAACTTAGTTTATCGATATCTTAACATATCCCACAATTGATGTCTTAACCATTTGTGTAGAGCGGGAGTAATCAAGGATATTTTTAATAGAGGAAAGTCGAGGTCTTCTAATTCGATCAGAAAGTTCTTCGACCATAAGAGTAGTTTGCTTCATGCAATATGGTTTTGAAATTCTCCACTATAACGCACACTCTTTTATGATATTGTACTGACTATAAAATTAATACTGCGTTAATTGGATTCCGTTTTCTGCAACTAACTTCTTCAAGTTAATTACGGCATACCGCATGCGACCTAAAGCTGTGTTAATACTAACATCAGTGCACTCCGAGATTTCCTTAAAACTTAGATTTTGATAAATTCGCATTCTGAGAACTTCCTGCTGTTCAGCGGGGAGGTGGTCAATTAAATTTTTAACGTCAGTATGGATTTGATCCACAACAAGTTTATCCTCGATGTTAGTATCCTCAGTACCTATGGTAGAAAAAATATCGTAATCCTCTCGACTGCGAACTAGGGGCATCTTTTTATTCCTGCGAAAATGGTCTATAGCAATATTGTGAGCTATTCTAAGAATCCAAGGTCTAAACTTGCCAGCCTCAACGTATTTACCCGATTTTAAAAGCCCTACGACTTTAATAAAGGTGTCTTGGAATAAGTCATTTGCAATATCGTTATTCCTCACAATGAAAAATATCTTCGTGAAAACACGATCTTGATGACGGGATAATAAAATTTCGAAGGCTTGCTCGTCACCGCCGCGGAACGCACGGATTAACTCGCTATCTGAAAATGATGCACGCATAACTCTACTCTTTTAAAGGTTCAATTTGTGCCAGGCGATCTGACTCAATAAGGATCAATTAGAGTAGAAGTGTTTCTATACGTTTTATTTTTTCTGATTTAACTTATCTAAATATACGATTATATTTCATATATACAAAACGCAGCATAACTTTAGAGTGTTAAAAATAGCTAACTCATTTCTGATGGAGATAACGATTCGGGGCGCACGTATGCATAATTTGAAGAATATTGATGTTCGTATACCTAAGAAGAAACTCACTGTTATTACTGGTCTTAGCGGGTCTGGGAAGAGTTCCCTTGCCTTCGACACTCTTTATGCTGAAGGCCAAAGACGCTATGTCGAATCCCTCTCTTCTTACGCGAGACAATTCTTAGGACGCCTCGACAAACCCGATGTCGACTCCATTCACGGACTCTCCCCTGCTATTGCGATAGAACAAAAAACTTCTACTGGTGGCCCTAGAAGCACAGTTGGAACGAGAACGGAGGTTCACGATTACTTCAGGATGCTTTACGCCCGAATTGGAAAAACTTATAGTCCCATTTCCGGGGAGGAGGTAAAACGTGATAAACCTGAGGATGTCTTAGAAAAAATCCTAAGTAAAAAACCCGAAACTCGTTTTATGATTGTTGCTCCTTTGATCGATAAGGTAAATAGGAATAAAACAAGGCAACTAGAGCTTTTATTACAGCAAGGATTTTCAAGAATACTCGTCAATTCTAAAGCAACTCTAATAGATGAATTAATAGCTGTAAAGACCGAGGAAGAACTTCAAGACAACAAATTACAAATTGTCATTGACAGGATGATGGTGTCTAATGCAAATGAAGAAAGTTCAAGGATACTAGATTCATTAGAAACTGCTTTTTTTGAAGGAAATGGAAACTGTTCTGTAGTATTTGATGACGAAGAGGTGGAGTTCAATAATAGATTTGAACGTGATGGAGTAACCTTTCAAGAACCCTCTCCAGATTTATTTAGCTTTAACAGCCCTGTTGGAGCTTGCCCTACATGCGAGGGGTATGGAAGTACCTTAGGAATAGATCCTGATAAAGTAATCCCTGATTCATCCTTGAGTATCTATAATGATGCAATAGCTCCATGGAGGAGTGATAGAATGAAAAAGTGGAAAACAAATCTCATAATGGGGGCCGCTGAGGAAGATGTGAACATCCATGCTCCTTGGCATGAGTTGAGTGGGGTTGAAAAAGAAAAAGTTTGGTCTGGGACGAAGAACTTTAAAGGACTAAATCAGTTCTTTGGATATGTAGAAAAAAAAGGATATAAAATACAATACAGAGTAATGCTCAGCCGCTACAGGGGCAGGACTTCTTGCCCAGAATGTAAAGGTGCGCGCATAAGGAAAGAAACCTCTTATGTGATCGTAGCAGGTATTACTCTTTCAGAAATACTAGTTTGGCCTATAGACAAGGTACTAGAACATATAAAATCATTAGAATTAGGGAAGAATGATTCAATAATTGCAAAGCGTATTATTTGTGAAATAACCGAGAGATTAGTATGCCTGACAGATTTAGGATTGGGATATCTAACCTTACTTAGAGGCAGCTCAACACTAAGCGGAGGGGAATCACAAAGAATAAGCTTATCTACATGCTTAGGTAGCGCACTTGTGGGAAGTACTTATGTTCTCGACGAGCCCAGCATTGGCCTTCATCCACAAGACACACATAGACTTATTTCAGTTCTTTATGGCCTTCGTGATAAGGGCAATACTGTTGTGGTTGTTGAGCACGATGACGATATCATGGCTGCTGCTGATAATTTGATAGACATGGGACCTCAGGCGGGTTCGTTTGGGGGAGAAGTTGTGTTTTCCGGTAATCACTCTAAACTTAAAAAATTACCTGCCAATCACAACTCTCTTACAGCTGCATACCTAACTGGCAGGTTAGAAATCGCCACTCCTAAGGTGAGAAGAACGTCAAATGACGAGATAGTCATCAAAGGTGCCAGAGCAAATAACTTACAGGGATTTAATGCTGTATTTCCATTACGGTGCTTAGTTGCGGTAACTGGAGTCAGCGGATCAGGAAAGAGTACGTTGGTTTCAGAATTATTAGTTCCTGCTGTTAAAGCTGAAATTAGCGAGTTCCCTCCCTTTTCTAATGGACTTGATGGTATTGAGGGGAATAGTGGGACTATAAGTTCTATTGAATTTATTGATCAAAATCCTATTGGTAAATCTTCCCGATCATGTCCTGTAACTTATGTAAAGGCATTTGACGAAATCCGATCTCTACTAAGCGGTACGACTCAAGCAAAAACTAGAGGATTAAAACCGTCTCATTTCAGTTTTAATGTAGCAGGAGGGCGCTGCGAAACTTGTGAGGGAGAAGGTGTCATAACTGTGGGGATGCAATTCATGGCTGACTTAAAACTCAAATGTGAAAATTGTGGAGGCAAAAGGTATAATGATGAGATTTTAGAAATCACCTGGCGAGGAAAAAACATACACGAAATCTTATCTATGACAGTAGAGGATGCATTATTGTTTTTCGCACCTCTTGAGGGTAAATCTACTTCTACTAAAGAAAAAAGACTCATCACAAAACTTCAACCTCTCTTTGATGTAGGATTAGGCTACATAACCTTAGGGCAAGGATCAAACACTTTGAGTGGCGGAGAAGCTGGCAGGATTAAACTTGCAACCTTTTTATCGCGAGGAGACAAACAAGGACATACACTTTTTGTATTCGATGAACCTACAACAGGGCTACATGTACATGATGTAGCTAAATTGTTAGAATCCTTTGAACGGCTCATAAACAAAGGACATTCAATAATCGTTGTCGAACATCAATTAGATGTAATTAATACTGCCGACTTTGTTTTAGACTTAGGACCTGGAGGTGGAGAAGATGGTGGTGAATTAATCTTTTCTGGGACTCCAGAGGATATGGTTAAATGTAAACGCTCAATTACAGGAAAACATCTAGGTAAAAAAACCGCCCTATAATATTATATCAATAGGGCGGCAATTTCATTAAGAGTAAACTCTAGAGTAAACTCTTTACTATTCAGCAAAAAACCGTAGGCCTTCTGATTTAATCTGGTCTCCTCCCCCAACTTGAATCTCATTTTCGTAAACAGCTTTTGTTCTACCGTGAAGGTTGATAAAACCATCAATCTTTCCCTCAGTAGTAAGTTGCATTAATAGAATTCTCTTTGACTTTGGGGCCATACTTTGACGCTTATCAGGAGTAACAAACCAAGCTCCATTATCAGTAGATATTTCACCACCTTCTGTTTCAAATGCACCAAACTCCATAATAAATCCTGAAAGAGCATTCATATAATTGTCTTCAGACCCAATGGTCACCCAGCTGTCAAAAGCCAGTTCAGGGTTAACAGACATATCGTAACGTTGGATATCTGTTGAAAGCGGACCTCCCTTAGGGTGTTGATAAAACGGCTTAGTTGATGTAATCTTGAGTGGTGCACTAGCTTCACCATAAACAGCATCAAGAATATCCCCTGAATTTTCAAACACAGCGAAAACTCTAAATGTTTTTCCAGGTACAATTCCCCCATTATCTATTTCTTCAACGTCAATTCTTACAAACTGAGCATTCGCATCAGTATTCTGCAAAAACAACAAAGCAAATATTGCTGTTGTGATTATTAAAGTAATCTTATTCATTTTAAATCTTTTTATTTAATCATTTAACTAATCTTTTGCTTTCAAGGATTCTCTTTGAACTTAAAGTTCTTTTCCCAAACCCTCTTCTATGTGCTAAAATGTAAGTTAAATTTATCTCATGAGAATGTTGGCTTAACACATTGTTTCCTGTTGTAATATCATAAGAGTAAGATAACCCCACGCTTGCAAATTCAGCTCCTAAAGAAAAAGTAATAGCATCTCCAACTCTTAATCCAGCTCCACCCCAATACGCTACTTGATAAACAGAATAAATAGCTCTAGAGTAAAAATCTAATTGGGCAGGTGTCACTTCTGTTAATCGTATCATTCCTGAGGTTTGGACTGCTACCTTAGAAGATACATCAGAAGTATAGCTTCCCATAAATCTGTAATGACGTATGTGCTGATTATACTCGTCTTCTACGCCTGAAATGTTCACATTGCTTTGAAATAGATTTGATATTGCCGCGCCGAAAGAGTAGTCAGCTCCATAAACCATCATTCCTGTTGAAGCATCTACACTAAAGGAAGTTTCCATTCCTCCCGTTAAAGCAGGATCGTCTTGATCCCAAACATTTAAGTCACTACTATCAAATCCAAACTGAATTCCTTGAAGACTTAGACCAAACGAAACCGCATCAGTATTAGGCAGGTTAATTTTATACGAACCCGCTATCTCAACACCTGTTTGAGAAACCGCACCACCCATATCATCGGTGTAAAATATCACTCCCGCTCCCAGGGAGTTAGGGAGTGAAGAGTGTGCGCTTAGGATCGTCGTTGTAGGAGCACCATCAAATCCGGCCCACTGATGTCTGTAAGTGGACCCTAAGACTGTTACAGGCTCAGTTCCAGCCACAGCAGGGTTTATGATAAAGGAATTAACAGGAAATGAAGTCCTACGAAAACGTTGTTGGGCTTGTAACGGAGCTGCAAGAAGTGAAATCAAGCACGAAGCAAATAATAATCTTATCATAGCGTCAGTACTTTAGAGATACTGTACCCGTAATTGGCGGGTCGTATGGGGTTAACACAATCGTATAATAATAATCAGCAACAGGAAGACGTTGGTCGTTAAACCTTCCATTCCAATGAACATCGCCCTCGTTTGAGTGAAACAATAGTTGACCATATCTGTTGTAAACTTTAACTTCTGACAAAGGGAAATCTAGTAGACCTCCGACTATCCACTCATCGTTGTAACCGTCTCCATTAGGCGTAATAGCATCGGCTATAAACAAGCATCCTTCAATGTGAGTGATTGCCTCCACGGTTGTGATGTTACAACCTATAGCATCAGTTACTGTTACAGAATATACATCTTCTGTAAGCCCTATAGCAGTAGAAGAGGTTTGGTTGTAAGGATCACTCCACAAATAGGTGAATGGGTAATCACCACCGTCAATGGAAACCGTAATGGTTCCATCTTCAGCATTCCAGCAGGTAACAGGAGATGGGAAAGTAGTTAAAACCATATCGGTAATTATACCAACACTAATAGAGAAGGTGTCTGTGATCTCGCACCCCAACACATCGGTAACGATTGCAGTGTAGGTCATCTCACTTAAGTTATTTAAGTTAGCGACGTTTCCCAGTGTGTCAACAACAGTCCAAGTAAGTTCTCCCGTTCCACCAGCTGGAAAAATATCTGCTGAACCATCACTCATACCTGTACAAGTTGCAGGAGATGGTGAAATTAGAAACTCTAATGGTGGTGGTGCGTCAATAAGAAACGGAACTTGATTCTCACATCCGTTTTCATCAACAACAGTAGCAAAGTAATCGGAAGTACATAAACTATCTAAAGATTCCGATACTACACCGGAGATAGAGTTAGTTATTTGAACTGTCAACTCTCCAGTTCCTCCGAAATACAAAAGATCAACAGCCCCGTTACAATCACTTCCACAGCTAATAGGAGCAGCAGAGACAATTTGCAACGTTAAAGCATCAGGATCAGTAATTTCAACTATTTCTATTTCTGGAGAACACCCTAAGGAGTCAGTTATCTGAACGTTGTATATACCAGGCGCTAAATCTGATGATGAGTTAGGGAGTAGAAAAGTCTCAGTATTAACTGATAGGTACAAATCTCCAGATCCGCCAGATGCTTCAGCACTAACAATTCCGTTTGCATTACCATGGCAATCAATCTGCTCGATTGAAATTACGGCCTCAATAGGCTGTGGACAATTAACTGTAATAACTGTATCTAAAGAACATCCTTCATTATCTTGAATCGTAAAAGAAAAAGATCCAACACCTTCTTGGCAAACTAAGTTGGTCCAACACGCATCTTCTCCATCAACAGATGCAACTGGATTGCCAATGGGGTCATCAACAGAAATCATTAAACTACCTGTACCTCCAATTGGTGTTTCTAGGAGACAAACAGTTGCGTTTCCTGCTCCAAAACAGTCATTATTAGGACTAAGATCAAAATCTGCCTGTATTGGGTCAGGGGCAGTAACAGTAAACGCAGTAGTGTCGATACAATGAAATTCATCATTAATGATCATAAAATAGTTTCCTGGCGATAAGTCATCGAATGAAGAATTATCCTGAGCATCAATAATCGTATTTCCTCCTTGATCTAAAAGACTATATGTAGCAAGATCCGAAGCACCAAGTCCTAAGAACTCAACTTCTACGGTTGAAGATCCTCCGGCACAAGGTAGGGCCGCACCCGTAACTATTGCATCCTGTGTGAGATAAGGCTCACAAGGGTTGGGAGTACAGATTTGATCTTCAAGAAGGAAGTATTGAATTTCCTCTTCTTGTTGGTTTCCTTCAATAAAAACTTGAAAATTCGCACTGAAACACCAATCACCACATGTTGTGATTTGAGCTATAAGAACTCGCAAATCATCTCCAGCAATAGCATTTTCTGGTACGCCAAAAGAAAAAATCGCACCATCAGTTATTGAAGCAGAACAGACTTCTGTACCATCAACATTAGTCGCAGCGTAAAGTGGAAGTACACCAGGCGCATCAGCACTTGCCATTCCAATAGTCCAATATGAGTCATATTCCCAAAACGGAAAAGCATTCCAAAAAAGGCTTGAATTAGAAGGATCCATCGTAAAAGTTGCAACTAAAGGGTCAAAACAACCACATTCAGTTTCAATCTCAACAGGACTTGTTGGCGCAGTAATATCAGAAAATATCGCACTCAAAACATCCGTAGCGTTCATAAACTCAGCGTATATTTTATACGTTACATAACCATCAAGCTCGCCTAATACATCAAACGTGTCATCAGGTGTAGGTGTATCAACACCGTAGAAAGCAGTATCTACTTCAATAGCTATACCTGTCATCTGAGCCATTAAAGAAGATGAATACAAAATAACAGAAAGCAGTACAATTATTAATCTAAAGTTCATGCAAGTATTAGAAATATACAAATGAAAACGGTGTTCAATTCAAGAGCGCAAAATAACGGATTAATGCTATTAAAACGAGTGAAAAGTGAGAATTGGTGTGAAAAGATTAAAAAAAGTTTATCTCAGACTAAAGAAATAGTTTCGTAATGAGCTTAAATGAAAAGGGTGCCCCATCAGCTTTAGCCTATTTTTGCGATTGAAAATGATGAATCCTAATGGAAATTCAAAAGCCTTACAAGCCTAAAAACAAAGTCAGAATCGTTTCCGCTGCCAGCCTTTTTGACGGGCATGATGCCGCGATAAACATTATGCGTAGAATCATACAGCGCACTGGTTGCGAGGTGATTCATTTAGGCCATGATAGGAGCGTTGACGAGGTTGTGAATACAGCTATACAAGAGGATGCTCAAGCTATTGCGATGACATCTTATCAGGGTGGGCATAATGAATATTTTAAGTACATGAAGGACCTACTCGAGGAGCGAGGAGCAGGACACATTAGGATTTTTGGTGGCGGAGGTGGAACTATACTGCCAGAGGAGATTGCAGAGCTACAAAATTATGGTATTGAGCGCATTTATCATCCTGACGATGGTCGTGAAATGGGACTGCAGGGGATGATTAACGACTTAGTCGAGAGAGCTGATTATAAAACGGTTCCTTCAATAACTGATCTTGATGGAGCTCTAGAAAGATTAGGTGAAAGAAACATACGAGATATCGCTCGCTCAATCACTGCTGCGGAAAATGATGCGGAGGCATTTGCTAAGGCATTTACAGCGATTTATCCTGAATTACCAGATGTTCCAGTTTTAGGAATCACCGGAACCGGTGGGTCCGGAAAGTCATCAATGGTTGATGAGCTCGTAAGAAGATTTCTTGCAGATTTACCTGATAAACGAATTGCACTTGTTTCTGTGGACCCTTCGAAACGCAAAACTGGCGGTGCTTTATTAGGTGACAGAATCCGCATGAACTCCATTAATAATGAAAGAGTGTACATGCGCTCTCTAGCGACTCGTCAGTCAAATTTAGCTTTATCCAAACACGTGTCAGAGGCGTTAAATGTGTTGAAGGCTGCTAAGTTTGATCTCATTATTTTAGAAACTTCAGGTATAGGCCAAAGCGATACCGAAATTATGGAACACAGCGATGTGGCACTCTATATAATGACTCCCGAATTCGGTGCGGCTACACAGCTAGAGAAAATTGACATGCTAGACTTTGCCGATGTCGTGGCAATTAACAAATCGGACAAACGAGGGGCGCAGGATGCTATTCGCGATGTGCGAAAACAGTTTAAGCGAAACCACGATCTTTGGGAAGCTAAGGATGACGAACTACCAATTTTCAGTACTATCGCATCTCAGTTTAACGACCCCGGGACTAACGAGCTCTACTTGAAATTAATGGAAGAGATCGTGAAGAAAACTGGAGCTGAACTTTCGAGCGTTTCAGAAAATTATAGCACGGGTGAAAAAAGTGAGAAGATCTTCATCATCCCTCCCGCTAGAGTGAGATACCTAAGTGAGATCGCCGAGGCTAACAGAGCATATGACAAGTGGGCGGCGAAACAAGCTGCTGTAGCGGGTCGCCTTCAAGCACTTCAGGACTCTGCTTCTGAATTTTTAGGTGACGCTGAAACTCAAGCTGCCGTTGAAGCTAAGGCACAAGAAGTAAGGCTTGAGATGGACTCTAAAATGCTTGCATGGCTAGAGGATTGGCCTTCACTAAAAGCTCGTTACTCTGATGAAGTCTTTAGTTATGAAGTACGAGGAAAAGAAATCCAAATATCTACTAGCCGAACTTCACTTTCAAACAAGAGGGTATCTAAAGTAGCACTCCCCACTTACACGGGTTGGAGCGACCTTGTTAAATACGCTGCACAAGAAAATCTTCCCGGATCGTTTCCGTACACGGCAGGGATATACCCTTTCAAACGTACAGGTGAGGATCCCACGAGAATGTTCGCCGGAGAAGGTGGACCGGAACGTACTAACAAGCGATTCCACTACGTCTCTTTAGGTATGCCCGCTAAGAGGCTCTCAACCGCTTTCGATTCTGTGACTCTATACGGGAACGATCCTGCCGAACGTCCTGATATATATGGTAAAATTGGAAATGCTGGAGTGAGTATCTGCAGTTTAGACGATGCGAAAAAGCTGTACAGCGGTTTTGACCTTTGCTCAGCCACGACAAGTGTCTCTATGACCATCAATGGCCCTGCACCTATGGTACTCGCTTTTTTCCTTAACGCTGCAATAGACCAAACCTGCGAGAAATTCATACGCGAAAACAACTTAGATTCTAAAGTAGAAAAAGTACTTAGAGCCAAATGGGACGACAATGGGTTAGAACGCCCTCAATACGAAGGCAAACTTCCAGAGGGAAATAACGGACTAGGCCTCATGCTCCTTGGATGTACCGGAGATGATATTCTGGATGCGAAAACCTATGCTCGTCTCAAAGCCGAGGCATTAACGTCAGTCAGAGGTACTGTTCAAGCAGACATTCTCAAGGAAGACCAAGCTCAGAACACGTGTATATTCTCTACTGAGTTCGCCCTAAGACTGATGGGCGATGTTCAGCACTACTTTATCAATCAGAAAGTTAGGAATTTTTATTCTGTTTCCATAAGTGGATACCACATTGCAGAAGCCGGAGCAAACCCTATCACTCAGCTTGCCTTTACTTTAGCAAACGGATTTACCTATGTTGAGTATTACCTAAGCAGAGGAATGGACATTAATGCTTTTGGGCCTAATCTCAGTTTCTTCTTCTCTAACGGAGTAGATCCGGAGTATGCTGTGATCGGTAGAGTGGCAAGGAAGATTTGGGCGAAAGCTATGAGAGAGAAATACGAGGCGTCGCCAAGAGCGCAGATGATGAAGTACCACATCCAAACTTCAGGGCGCTCACTACACGCACAGGAAATAGACTTCAACGACATCCGTACCACATTGCAGGCGTTATACGCGATCTACGACAACTGCAACTCGTTACATACTAACGCATATGACGAAGCTATCACAACTCCTACTGAGGAGTCAGTTAGACGCGCCATGGCAATTCAGTTAATCATCAACAAGGAGTTAGGACTTGCTATGAACGAAAATCCTATGCAAGGATCCTACATCATGGAAGAACTCACTGACCTTGTAGAGGAAGCAGTTCTATTAGAGTTCGACCGCATCACAGAACGAGGAGGTGTTTTAGGGGCGATGGAAACGATGTACCAGAGATCTAAAATTCAAGAAGAAAGTCTGTATTACGAGACGCTTAAACATTCTGGCGAATATGAAATAATAGGAGTAAATACGTTCCTTAGTAAAAAAGGTTCTCCTACAATCATTCCAGGCGAAGTTATCCGTGCTACAGAAGAAGAAAAACAAATTCAACTTCGCAATCTGAAGAACTTACACAAAGCAACTGGATCGAAAGCAACTGAAGCTATTTCTAAAATCCAAGACGCAGCTGTGTCTGGAGGTAACATTTTTGAGGAGATCATAGAAGCTGGAAAAGTTGCTTCTTTAGGTGAAATTACCAATGCTATGTTCCAAGTTGGTGGGGCGTACCGAAGAAATATGTAAGTAAGTTACTTACGAATGAAAATACTTAGAAAGATATTTAGCTTAATTATTGGAATAATAGTTGGCGGTCTTGTGAGCTTTTTTTTTGAAAGACTCGGCCATGAAAACCTGTCTATATACAAAGATGTTCCTGACATGAATGAGGTGGAAGCCTTTGCTGCATTTATCTCAAATTTACCCATTAGCGCTTTTTTAATTTTACTTTTCGCTCACTCGATTGGGACTATGATCGCGGGATTTATAGCTACGCTTTTTGCAGGAGAGACTCGCCCCATAACAGCAACTGCAGTAGGTGCAATTATGCTGTGCTTAGCGATTATAAATTTAATTTCGATAACATCTCACCCAGTTTGGTTTAAGGTAGCAGAAGTAATTATTTATATCCCTTCAGCCATTTTAGGTTTTCGAATATTACTTAAGACTAAAGAAATTCTCAAACAACATCCTACCTCACAACAGTAATGTAACCTCTAAAAGTTGAGGAAGTTAAATCGTGAGATCCAAGTGCAGTAACTGAGTACATGTAAACTCCGTCAGGGACGAAGTGTGCACCTCCATTTAAGTTGTTTTGACCTATCCAAGGCGTATCTGGATTCGTTGTTTCAAAAACAACTTCTCCCCAACGGTTAAGCACTGTAAAACGATACTGCTCGGGTGTGAACCCTTGGCCTAAAGGAAGAAAACTATCGTTTACACCGTCATTATCAGGAGTGAATGCGTTAGGTATAAAAAGTCTAAATTCCACCTCCTTAAAGTATGCTACTACATTTTCGTAAGGGACTCCTTCCAAATTGAGAGCCATATTGGGACTCATTTCGCTTGGGGAGGGTTCTGTAACTAGGACTTCCCATCTATCAAACTCCCATTGATCTGCAGGAGACGCCTTGAAAATGAGTGGACCATCTATTAATAGTCCAGAAGTCCAATAATCATCTACATAAGCTGTGTTTACGACTGTTACAGCCCCTGAGCCCTCGGGCCTCACCTCGACTTCTAATTCAGTATGCTCAATGTAAATGAAAGTTGCCGTTACCATTCCGGGCTGGACTACTTGAAGATTTGCATCAGCTGAAATCATATCTGGGTCGATAGCATTCATATCATTGGATGTAGTCCAATGAGAAAACTCCCACCATTGATTTAATGGCACAGCTTGCATGGAATGACCACTAACTGTAAGAGTTTGTATTGAGGGATAATCCGTAATTAACACCCCGTCTAAGACAATTGACCCTGCTCCTGCAGGATCAACATTGAAGGTGATATCTTCAGGCGGCACAGGGATTCCGAAATGAGCTACTATTGTAATATCGCCTTCTAAATCTACCTCCCACTCTATATTAGATGGATCAGCAAGAGGTGCAGAACCAGCCGTAATTTCCCAAAACAAAAACTGTACTCCGTAATTTTCTTCTGCCGTAAGAGTTATAGGCAGTTCCTCGAAATAAAATCCACTAAATGGACTTTCTGCAGGCGTAATATCTACTGTATTTATTTGAACATCACCCTGACCTACAATTTCAAGTGTGAGCGTTACGGGGGTTACATCGTAACAGTCTTCCATACCTGAAAGAAGTTCTGACTCACAACGATCATCAATAAAATCTCTGAGCTCTTGCAGCTCAAATTGCCAACCAGCAACATTACCTCCCCATCTAACACATTGTCTTGGCATTTCAGGCTCGATTACAAGAACCATACTGTCAAGAACAGAGTGCATATAATCACATGTGAAATAGGTGTTCCCTAGATCAGCCCAACGATTAACATATGTAGCATAAAATGTTTCGTTATCAAGTAAAGCATTTAGAACAGGGATATGTCCCTGCCCCCCTACATTCCCCATCGCTTCAGGATTACACGGGTCAGCTGTAGCTCCTGTATCTGGAACTCCAGTATAATTAATGTAATGTCCGAAAGTGGCATCCATATCCCAAAGCGCATATCTCCATCTCTTAGCATCACCATCAGGATGTCTCCCCCTCCACCAAGCAGTATTCCAGTTAAGCCAATCCATACATACCACATAACTGTTAAGTACGAAATAGTCTATCAAGCTAAGTGGGTGAAGTTGTGTTGCGACGTAATCGTAATTAGCCGCATCAGTCATATCCTGGCTTGTTACGAAGTTTACCAAAGTATACCAATCATTTCCAGAACCATATTCCTCCCAAGTGCCTCCCCAAGTTTTTAAGAAGTCAACGAAATGTCTAGGTTGGTCATAGTACTTCGTTGTAAAATCGATATCATCTACTTTCTCACGGTAATCATAAACTCCCCAATACAGGCCATTTAAATAAACGATGCAGCTCTCTGAAGTACGCTCATCTAATTTCAGACCCGCTTTGTGACTCAAGGTATGAACATATGAATCTCTTATGTGGGCACCCGGTTCGAATGGGTAATTGTCATTC
>Ga0206681_10000934_pt1 | contig 14280 bp, 10 predicted proteins | sample M150012015metaG_FD_161048 | JGI IMG/M metagenome (GOLD analysis project Ga0206681, IMG submission 161048) | Ammonia-oxidizing marine archaeal communities from Monterey Bay, California, United States - M1 500m 12015 | ecosystem: Environmental > Aquatic > Marine > Intertidal zone | place: USA...
CGAAGGGGTAATGGCGTCAGAAATGGTTGCTATAAGGTTGTGTTCGCGATCATGCACTGTTACTGTATGTCGGTACATCATATTCTGAGAAAAAAATTGTCCATTGCCTGAATGAACAACCGATTTTGGCGACATATTGCCCGATATTGAAGTTAGAAGAGATAGACTGCTGTCTATTCTAATAGTCCCTGCCGACTGCCCTAACAGCTGGATGGTTTGAATTGTTATTACTATTAAAAAAACATGTTTCATATTCTTTGGAGACATCTAGTTCAATAAAAAATTAATAACATCGTTTGCCGATTTTTTAGGACATTCCTCCATGGGTATGTGTCCTGTTTTATCGTAGATGATCAGCTTATTTTTCGGTATGTCACGGTGAAATTTGTATGCATGTTCTACACTTAACCATTTATCTTCTTTTCCCCACTGAATTAATACCGGTATTTCTAGTTCAGATAAATTATGTGTGTTCTGCTTAAAAGTAGAATTCGCTAAGCTTATAAAGGCTTCTTTATTACCATGTCTGTGCAGCATGTCATAATATCGATCCACTACATCGTTGGTTACTTTCGATTGATTGTAGAATACTTGTCGAACGAATCGGCGTACTACCGCTTTCGGCGCAAAGGAAAAAACACTTCTCAATACTGGTGTTTGGGCAATAATGAAAGGTAGGGGATAGTTCCTGTCATTAATGTAGCCTGCTGAATTAATAAGAACCAGCTTCTTAACTTTATCCGGATTGCCTAAGGTAAATTCCCAGGACAGCCAACCACCGAGTGAATTCCCTGCGAGGTAAAATTGGCCTATGTCAAGTGCATTTGCAAAATCGGTCAGGAATTTGATAAATAGTTCGATCGAATATTCGTTGGATTTGACTGGGCCGGTTAATCCGAAACCCGGAATGTCCATACGAATTACTCTGAATTTCCTTTTTAGTATCGGGGTCCATTCATCAAAAGTATGCAGAGAAGAAAAAGTGCCATGGACAAGTAGCAGTGTTTCACCCGCACCCTCATCACGATAATGCACGTTTACTCCCGAAATGTCTATCCATTTCGAATGTTTATTGGTATACTTTTGTAGTAATTCTTCTGGTATCATAGTGCCTACTGCAGGCATAATTTGAGAGGTAAGGAATTCATATATCCATCTTTTGTTTTAGGACTCTAATAGCTCAAATAAGAATTATTCATCCTAAATGATAATTTGAATTAACGTTTCTACGGAAGTAAACTGAAATAAGATACAAATGGTGCAGTCTTACCTGCTCAAAATGCCGTTAAACTTGGCATTGAAGTATTCTTCAAAAGCCAATTGTATACTCAGGTTGTGCTTAGCCAAAAAAGCGGCATCTGTAACCAGATCGAAGAAGATTCTGTCTTGCTGTGCCATGAGCGCAATGTTAAAATTGGATAAAATCCCTCGCTCTATTCCCATGGAGTAGTATTGCATTAGATTTTCCACTGACACGTCCTGAAATAGTTGTATGGGTTCCCAACAATTGGGGAAGAAGACTTTTAGCTCATTCAAATATTCAGTGGTCAGCCCTCCTAGGTTGTTTGTGAAGTGTTTTACTCCTTCGTGATATCTTTCAATAAAATCAAGATCATCATTGAACAAATATTCTTTCATAACAGCCAGATCACTTAATTTTAACCAAACGGCAGCTTCTATTAGTTCTTCTTTTGATTTGAAGTAATTGTATATGGTAGCTTTTGAGATGCCTAAATAATCTGAAATTTCATCCATGGTTACTTTTCGAACTCCATTCTCGTAAAAGTAAGGCAAGACTTTTTTTAACCATTTTTCCTGTTTCGTATCAAGTTCTTTTCTTTCTTTTTGTACTGATTTCCGCCCCATTTCAAACTATTTTACACAAGAAAGTAAAATCGAAAAATTTATTTTACTTTTAACTGCTAAAGTTTGCTTCAAGTTTACCAAAAAATAAGCATGAATAAAAAAAATGTTCTCTTCATAATCTTGATGTTCGTGTTTTTATTCAAGCACGCACAGACGCAAGAGTCAAGCTCACTTGAAGAAACGGATCCGCCTGCTGCAAAAGATGTTGAAAATGGAGTGTATTTAGAATTGGGCGGAAATGCCGGTATTTATTCGGTCAATTACGAACGGTACTTTTTAAAAAATACCATAAAATTAGCTGGTCGTATTGGGATTAGTCTTATAAGTGAGGGTTTAATAATTGATGCTGAAGTTAATAAGGGATTGGAATTCCTGATGCCCTTTGGAGTTAACGGGCTGTACGCGATAGTTGGCTCTCATCACATAGAGGCCGGTGTGGGAGCAACGTTCTATACGCATAAGGTTTATGCCATTGAAACTCACGCCTCAAATTTGAATTTACAACCATTGGAGGCGAGCCTCGTTCGGAAGAACGAACTCTGGCCCAATTTCACATTGGGTTACCGTCGACAAAAGTCGGATGGTGGTTTTGTGTATCGCGTATTTTTCAATGGCCACCTCTCCAGAAGAGTATTAGCGGACAACCCTAACAGTCATTCTCAGTATAGCGTATTGACACTTGATCCATGGGCGGGATTTTCAATAGGTTATGCTTTTTAATTGAATCGTATGAAACCGAAATATGTATTAATTGTTCTTTTTCTGTTATCTATTATAGTTGTTTTGGACTCTTGTAGAAAAGAAGAAGATCCACGAAGGAACGGGGGCTGTGGAGATATAAATTCACCGATAAACGGACTCGGATCAATTGACTATGACGATGGGAGTTGTTTGTATGGTTTCATTACAGAATACCAGATAACATATCACCCTGAGTTTGATAATGCGGCCGGAACGGGTACAGATTGGGATATTGGATTAATAGATACTGATGCGGATCTGATCTTGCGTATAAAACAAGACACTTCAAGTGGATGGTTCTTTGACAGCGAATCAATTGGTCTGGGTACTCCGCAATTTGCCCACACGGATACAGCAGTTTTTCCTGCACCGGTTGAATTTCAATTGTGGAATGACTCATACAGCTGGAATCTTTATGATTATGATCTGATTGGTGCGAATGACCTTATCAGCTCCGGGCAGTTTAACGCAATAGAAAATGCAGAAGATGGATATGTAACAACTGTTGGTTATAATAGTGCAGGAGACAGCACAGAACTTCGTATTAAATATGCCCTTCGTAAAGCATATTAATGTTGTAAGTCACCTGACCTTTGTAACTTTTGTGTGTTATACGTGCACAATATTTTAACACAGCAATATGTCGAACGAGTTTACTGAGTTATTTCAAGATCAACGATCTCATTTTCTTTCCGTTAAAAAACATGTCCCTCTATCTGATAGAAGAATGAAACTTCGGGCAATTAAAAAATGGATAAGAGATAATGAAGATCACATTATTGGAGTAATTGGTGCAGATTTCAATAAGTCTCCAGAAGAAATCAAATTTGGTGAGATAAAACCAGTCTTAAGTGAGATCAACGAAGCTCTTATCAATTTGAAGAAATGGTCACGTCGCAAAAAAGTAAATACGCCCTTGTATTTATTGGGAACGCATGCTCAGGTAATTACGGAACCCAAAGGAGTTGTACTTATCATGGCACCATGGAATTTCCCTTTCAATTTGAGCATTGGTCCTCTAGTCTCGGCTTTGGCTGCGGGCAATTCTGTTACGTTAAAACCATCTGAACTTACACCGTTCACCGAAAAGCTAATAGTTCAAATGTTAGGTGAGTTGTTTGATAAGAATGAAGTTGCTGTCGTTACCGGAGATGCGATGGTGGGAGCGGCTTTACTGGAACAGCCCTGGAATCACATATTTTTTACCGGGAGCCCTCAGGTGGGTAAATTGGTTATGGAGGCAGCATCAAAAAATCTTTCTTCGGTAACTCTGGAGCTGGGAGGAAGAAATCCTGCAATTGTGGACAGTACTGCAAGTGTTAAGGATGCAGCGGAAAAACTGATATGGGGCAAGTGCTTTAATGCCGGGCAATCATGTGTTTCTCCCAATTATTTATTCGTCCATACTTCTAAATATGACGATTTGTTAAAGGAATTGAAAATTGCTTGTGAGAAAATATTTGGTCCGGATAGATCTCAACTGAATAATGTCCAGACTCTTGCACGAATTGTCAACAATAAGCATTACAACAGAATCAAGTCGTTGGTTGCTGCAACGGTCGAGGAAGGGGCTGAAGTGTTTTTGGGTGGGGATTTTGTTGATAGTGATAATTATATATCCCCTACTGTATTGATCAATGTAACACCAGAATCGGTCATTTTTCAGGAAGAAATATTTGGTCCGATCTTGCCAATAATGAAATATGACAATTGGCCGGAAGTGTATGAGGTCATCAATTCTGGCGAGATACCATTGGCACTTTATATCTTTTCCAGATCGAACAAGAACATTAAAGCTGTATTACAGAATACTTCGGCTGGGACAAGTTGTGTGAACGATACAACCATACAGTTTATACACCCTGAGTTGCCGTTTGGGGGACATAATTTTTCTGGAATTGGAAAAGCTCACGGGAAATATGGATTTCTTGAATTTTCCAACGAAAGGTCTGTGGTGAGGCAAAGGATTGGATTTACTACTGTCAAAATGATCTATCCGCCATACAATAAATTGAAACGAAAGGTAATTAATATCTTGACCTGGAGACTTTAATGTTATTTTCTGAGTATGAACATAAAATCCTAAAGGAAATTTGCGACACCTTTGTGGGTCCAACAGAACATTTGGATGATGATGCCGAATACTGGGACTTTAGATCGTCTAGTCTTGATCTGACCTCAAAAATTGAAGAAACTGCCGCTAAACTTCCTCAGAGGGAAATTGCCGACTTGAAAAAGGTACTTAAACTTATTTCTTCAGGTTATGTAGGTGTAGTATACGGGGGGCCACTAAAACCATTTGACAAGTTAACAGATGAACAGAAAGAAAAATTGTTTATTAAGTGGTCTAAAAGTCAGATAAGTGTTCTCAGGAAAGCTTTCAACGTATTTCGAAAACTTTCTACTTTCATGGCCTATTCAGCGACTTCTGATGAAATACCTGTCGTTCATGAAAAAATTGGGTATGAAGGTCATGTATCCAGCGTTGCAAGTGAACCTACTGAGATCAGAACGAAGGTTGCTGAGAAGGATCAGGAAATTAGCTGTGAAATTCTGATCATTGGTTCAGGTGCAGGCGGGGGGTTGGCAGCAGGAATGTTTGCTGAAGCAGGTAAGGATATTATCTTGATGGAAAAAGGCAATTACCTTAATGAAAAAGAATTCAGTGAAAAGGAGTGGGACATGATAAGCCAATTGTATGATCGAGGTGGTGCCTTAACTACTTCGGATGGTGGGGTTACTATTTTTGCAGGAAGCTGCCTTGGCGGTGGAACAACAGTCAATTGGAATGCCTCTTTTCCAACGCCAGAGCATGTCATTCAAGAGTGGTGTGAAGACCACGGTTTGAAACATGTTGGTTCTGATAAATATCAGGAAAGCGTAGATGAAGTAATTCGGATCTTTAACGTGAATGCTGAAAACTCGATTCATAATCCGCAAAACCAGAAATTGTGGGATGGTGCCGTGAAAAGAGGCATGAACCCAAAAGTTATTCAGAGAAATGTACTTGGATGCAGTGAAAAAGGAGTTAAGAGTTGTGGATATTGCGGTTTTGGTTGTGTAGGTGGATGTAAGCAAGGCACGATGAGAACAACCATTCAAAATGCGTCCGATCTGGGCGCAAGGATCTACTGCAACACTGAAGTTCGATCAATAACAACGTCCTCGGGTAGAGCATCGGGAGCTGTAGCGATCCAAACAGCTGATGGTAAAAATGTTAAGGTTACGGTTAAGGCGGACATGGTAATTGTAGCTTGTGGGGCAATTCACACTCCGGCTTTATTACTTAGAAGTGGGTTAAAACACAAAGAGCTCGGGAGAAATTTATTTTTCCATCCTACTGTTGGTATTGCAGCTAGATATAATGATAAAATTGAGCCTTGGTTTGGCCCTATGATGTCAACTGTTGTAATGGACAATGCTAGGATAGATGGAAATTACGGTTACTGGTTGGAAACCGCTCCTGTTCATCCGGGGGTAATAGGTATGACCTTACCGTGGATTTCAAAACAACAACATAAAGATGATTTTACCATAGCACCTAATTGTGCAGCGTTCATTGTGCTCACTAGAGATCGCTACGGCGGCCAGGTAACGATAGATAGAAACATGCACGCAAAAGTGAATTATAAAATGCACTCTTATGACTTAAACCATTCATTAATGGGGATGATGGAAGCGGCTGAAGTGCACTTGGCAGCGGGGGCTGAGGAAGTTATTTTCCCGCATAGGTCAAGAAAAGTGGTTACCTCAATAATGTCATCTGAGGAGCGCAATAATTTTTATAAGACAATGACCTCGTGGAAATGGCGAGCCAACGACTATACTCTTTATTCAGCACATCAGATGTCTTCATGCCGAATGGGAGGCAACAGCAAAACTCACCCGGTTCGGCCAGACGGTTCTTTTGTTGGGTGTTCGAATTTATATATTGTCGATGGTAGTGCTTTACCTAGTTGTCCGGGGATCAACCCTATGATCTCTATAATGGCACTCAGTCATTGCACTGTTAATAATATCTTACATGGATAAAAGTTCAATTGAGATAAAGGTCCGCGGTTATCATCTGGATGTGTATCAGCACGTAAATAACGCCAGATTCTTAGAGATGTTGGAAGAGGCTAGATGGTCCCATTATGATGCATACCCCCCTAAAATGTTCATTGAAGAAGGGTGGGGCTTTGTAGTAGTTAATATTAATATTGATTACAAGAGTCCGGCAGTTCTAGGTGATGTTCTCAATATTCAAACAGAACTGTCAAGGATTGGTGGCAGCAGCCTTACTTTACGTCAGGAAGTTAGCGTTAAGGGAACAGGAGTGTTGGCTGCAGGTGCCGACGTAACCTTTGTTATTATCGACTTAAAAACAAAAAAAGTTTTACCTGTCGAAGGACAGCTGCTGGAAGTATTAACTCGTAAATTATAATTGAGTTAGATGGGCCGGAAAACTACGGATAAGATTCGTTACAACAATGCCAGGATCAAACAGGATCTGGCCATAAAGGCAATGGTATATTTCCAGAAATATGGTATTGCTAAGGTCAGAATGTCAAAAATGGCTTCGGATCTTTCTATAAGTAAGACAACGATCTATAACCACTTTGAATCCAAAGACGAACTATTGGAAGCCGCCTTAAACTACAAGTTGGGAATCATATCGGAATATGAAACTGTCCTTGAGAACATTACGTTGTCTTATACTGAGCGATACAGAAAAGCCGTACTGTTCTATTGTGTGCAGCTGTTTGATATTTCTACCAATTTAATGAATGAAATAAAAGAGGGTCATCCAAAACTCTGGAAGATTGTCGTCAATTTCAACCGACAGACATATCTTAATTTGAGGGATTACTATGAAGTTGGTGTTGAAATTGGCGTATTTAAAGCGGATACTAATCCCGTATTAATGAGCCTTGATGATCAGCAATTTTTTCAAATGCTGGGTATGAATGATATAATGCAAGAAAACAATATAGAGGTCCTTGCGGCATTCAATCATCACTATAGAATGAAATTCACAGGGATTATCGATCCTGCTTATGAGTTAACTAAATTTGGTAAATCAATCTAGCATCGTCATACCCATGACACCAACGGTAAGTGCCAAAAAAGCAGACATTATGATAATTCGGACGAAAAAATTTGCTTTTGAATTCCCCCTTCTCTTGGCGTCATTATTCATAGTAGTAGTAGTTAAATAAAGTAGGTCTTTGCAAATATAACAAATGAAAATGCTCAATTGTTACAGTATCAGGGAAATCTACATCGTTCAGACCCTGATACCAATCATACAGACGTCATCTATTTGTTCAAGGTTGCCCATCCACTCAATTAATTTTTGATTTAGGATTTGCTTTTGTCGTGGCATTTCAAATTCATGTATTTCTTCGAGAATGCTTTTTAATTGCTTGGGCTTGAATTTCTTACCTTTCTCTCCCCCGAATTGATCCGGGTAGCCGTCTGTAGTAAGGTATATGGCATCTCCCGCTTCTAATTGCACCTGATGAAGTTCATATTCCTGCTCATTCGGAGTTAGCCCTGCAATCGCAGCTTTTGTCGGCTTTATTTCATTTAAACTTCCGTTTCTTACAATCCATAATGACCTGTTAGCACCTGAATAGGATAGTTTTAAGCCATCAATTTTAACGATTGCTGCGTCCATCCCGTCTCTGGTTGAATGTTCATCGTCCACTTGTTTCAACGACTGCTTAATGCCTAGATTCAGTTCCCTGAGAATATCAGAAGGAGAGTCAAACCCTTCTTCCAGAACTTTCCGGTTCAACTTGTCCGACCCGATCATACTCATAAAACCGCCGGGTACACCATGTCCGGTACAATCGGCACAAACAAATATTTTTTGTTCTTCTACCTCAGCAAACCAATAGAAGTCACCACTGACGATGTCCTTAGGTCGATAGAGTACGAAATAATCTTTCAATGCCTCGTTGATGTCTTCCTGTCGTGGAAGTATAGCTTCTTGTATCCGTTTAGCGTAATTGATGCTGGCCGTGATCTCTTCCTTCTGTTCTTTAATTTGGTAATAGCTTTTTTCGAGCTCAGAAGTCCTCTTTGCTACAATACCTTCCAACCAGATATTCTGCTTCCTTAATCTTCTTCTGCCCATATACACAGCAAACACAATTAGAATTAAAAAGAAGATGAGGTAAATGGTAAAGGCCCACCATTTGAAATACCAGGGAGCGCTGATGGTAAACGAAAAACTAACTTTTTGGGTTTCTGTCCCGAACTGGTCCTTCCCAACAACTTCAATAGTATGTTCCCCATAAGCTAAATTGTGCAGCTCAATTACCGGTGAGCTATTCCAGTCGGACCATTCTAAGTCGTCATTCAGGTATTTGTAGCTCATATTGTCCAAGATCGAGTTGGACACAATGGCCAGAGAGAATTTAAGATCGTTCAGGTTATAAGGAATATTCTGGATGGTTATGGGGCCTACGCTGGCGTAAACCAGACTGTCTTTAAAATGCACTGATCTGACGAGCAATCTTGGAGTTATTTTTTTTCTCGGACGCTCAAAGTCAAGGCGCACCAATCCTTCTGTTCCTCCAATCCAAAGTGCGCTGTCTGCTTGAATGAAGTTGATCCTGCCGACATCAAGTCCTTGAAATGGATAGTCGCTTAAAAGTGTGTCATTTTCCAGACAGCCAATTTGATTGTTGATGCAATACCAGAGTGCATCCTCATGCTGAGCAAAATCGTTAAACTCGGCAAATTCAGGGAACGGATGGTCGTAATAATTTGTGAACGCACCTTTATTTGATGCATTGATTGCCCCGCCTTCATTAAGTTCCAATAAACCGTATGTTGAACCAAACTTTAGCTTATTATTAATTAGCACGGGTTTGATCCACTCGCCTACGTTTACACCATCTTCATCACCGTATTCTGTTACAACATATTCAAATCCATCAAAATCAAATTTCAATATACCACTTTGCGTTGTCCCTATCCAGATGGAACTCGACCCTGGATCTTTGGCAGTACCCATTGATCTGCCAAGCGATTTCTGATGCGTCTGCATGGCGGTATAGTTGTTAATTACATCATATACCGCAACTCCATGTGCACCACTAGCAAGTAGGGTATTGTTTATTTCATCAAAATAAATGTCCTCTACATTATCATTTGCGATTATTTCTAAAAAAAAGCCATCGTAAATGAACAATCCGTTATTGGTTCCTATAAGAAGGTTGTCATTCACTATTTCAAGATCCCACACTTGTTGTTCAAGATCTAATTTTTCAAAGCTATGCCGGCCGCCTATTTGTTGAAACAAACCAACGGAGGTGCCAACCAATAGGGATCCGCTAAATTCTTTTACGCACTGTATATTCCCCTCCAAACCTACAGCGTCCGTATAAAAGGCAAGGGGAACGCTTGTGTTCAATACGCTTATTCCATTTCCGGTAGCAAGCCAAAGATTGCCGTGATCATCCATGAACAGGGACTTGATATCATTACTGTTTAACCCGGATTTCCTTGAGTATATATTCGTAATTGCTCCTGAGCGATCCATCTCAAAAACGCCATTGACTAACGAATTCAGAAAGTATATACTGTCTGGAGAGTACCTACCTCCAATTATGTGCTGATAGCGGAGCTCCTCTGTTGAGTCTTGAGAAAGTGCAGAAATTGAATCAGTCCCCAAAAGAAGCATTCCCACTTCCTGCGTGATAATTAACCTGTGGTTCGAGTCATATGGAAGGATATCAAAAACTCCGTAATCTTTGAATTTATTTCCATCTGGTATAAGTGTGAATTCGGTACCGTTCCAGATCTGCAACCCTATTTGTCGCTCTCTGACATAAATGTCGCCTTCACAGTGTAGCATCGTATGGTACGAAGTCTTTGGCAATATTGCAGTTAACTTTTTAGTCTCTGGATCCCATTGGAAAACGGCTAGCTCTGTCTGGAAAAATGTCACCCCATCAGAGTTATAAATTCGCCAGACTTTATCCAATTTAAAGTCAGCATCCAGGGAGTCAGAAAGAGAAACGTATTCACTTTCGCCATTAACATGTAGCTTTACATAGCCGAATTCTCCTCCGGAGCAACCCGCATAGATCAGGTTAGATGAGGGATCAGTACACAATGAAATTACATACTGGCCCTTTCTAATTGGGATGAAGTCCCATCTTTCATGGTCAAAAGTGAGTAAACCACTAGCATTTCCAAAATACATTATTCCATTCGTATCCTGAGTAATTGACCAGCTTTCAGGAGTTTGATTCTCACTATAATCTTTGGGTGTAAATGTGCGCATTCGAGGCAAATAATCCTGTCCCACTAAGATTGTGGCAGAGAGAATAAAAGCTGTTATTAATACGATGCGCATTGGACGCAAATATAGAATAACAAAATTGCTTTATAAAATTGGCTACAGTTTATATAAACAGTGCCAGGTCTAACCTAAAAATCGTTCTTTCAATTCAGGAGAGGGTAACCAGCACTCATTTTTTTTGCCATACCACTTGTAGCGGTTGCGAGCAACCCAATTGTAAACCCAGTCCCTGAGAAAAAAAGGTACAGGCCAGAATATGTAGATCAATGGATACGGCATTTTGAGCGTTTTGCAAATTCTGAAAATTGCTCGTGATTTCTGGTACAGCTTCCCGTTTTCAATCAGAACAATTGAATCCAGTAATTTTGGATCCTTGCCGAATTTGGTCAACAAATCTTGCCCAAGGTTTGATTGTAGAGAAGCAAATTGGTAATACGGTTTTTTCTCGTTGTCAATGATCCTATGAACGGAAGTACTGCATAAGTTACAAACACCGTCAAACAGAATTATCGGACCAACACTCTCCACAAGTATCGAATATCGTCAATAATTTCAACAATTCAGCTGCATGATTACTTTAACCCTCGGATAAATCCAACGCCTGTGCTAGTCTAAAAACTCATACCTGTAATCAGTAGGAGTTACAAAGGTTTCCTTTATTGTTCTTGGTGAAACCCACCGCAATAAGTTCATATAAGCTCCTGCTTTGTCATTGGTTCCGGATCCTCTTCCACCACCGAAAGGTTGTTGGCCAACAACGGCACCGGTAGGCTTGTCGTTGATGTAAAAATTACCGGCAGCATTTTGTAATTTTTTCATTGCAAAGTCGATGGCATAGCGATCTTTGGCCATTACAGCCCCTGTCAAAGCATAATCAGAGGTTGAATCTACCAGGTCAAGTGTCGCCTCCCACTCGGTATCGTCATATACATAGATGGTAAGAACCGGCCCAAATATTTCTTCGCACATGGTTCTGAATTTTGGATCTGTGGTGACCACAATTGTAGGCTCGATAAAATACCCAACGGTTTTATCGTAGCCGCCTCCGGCAATAATTTCTGCGTTTCCTTGCTCTTTAATGAAATCGATATAACCGGCAATTTTATCAAAAGCTTTTTCATCGATCACGGCATTCACAAAATTTGAAGTGTCTTCAGGTGACCCCATTTTAATGGAGCTTACCTGTTCTGTTACAATGCGCTTTGTGTCTGCCCAAATGCTTTTTGGAACGTAAGCTCTGGATGCTGCCGAGCATTTCTGTCCTTGGTATTCAAATGAACCTCTGGTCATTGCCGTTGCAACTTCAGCGGGATCAGCAGAATTGTGAGCAACAATAAAGTCTTTGCCCCCCGTCTCTCCAACGATCCTTGGATAAGTACGATACGTAGCTATATTGGCTCCGATCGCTTGCCACAAGTTTCTAAAAACACCTGTCGATCCCGTAAAATGAAGCCCGGCAAAATCTTTGTGTTTAAAAACCACATCACCTGCAGCAGCTCCATTCACTGTTACCATGTTGATCACACCGTCAGGAAGACCTGCCTCTTTGAATAGCTCCATGATAACCTGTGCTGAATAAACCTGGGTACCTGCAGGTTTCCAAACACATACATTGCCCATCATAGCCGCTGCAGCAGGAAGATTGGCGCAAATGGATGTGAAATTGAATGGTGTAATGCAGAAAACAAACCCTTCTAATGGTCGGTATTCCAATCGGTTCCATACGCCTGGATTTGATCCCGGCTGGTCTTCGTAGATCTGTTGCATATAGGCTGCATTGAACTTGAAAAAGTCAATCAGCTCGCAGGCAGCATCAATTTCAGCCTGAAATACATTCTTGGATTGTGCTAGCATAGTGGCCGCATTCATTTTGTCCCTGAACGGTCCCGCTAACAGATCGGCAGCTTTTAAAAAAATACTTGCTCGATGTTCCCAAGGCAAAGCGGCCCATTTTTCTTTTGCCGCAAGGGCAGCATCAATGGCCATCTCTACATGAGAGGCATCCCCACTATTGTAGGATCCGAGCGAATGCGCATGCTCATGAGGAGGTGATATCCTGACCTTATTTTCGGTACGCACTTCCTTCCCACCAATGTGCATTGGTACATCAATTTCCTGTGCATACAGTTCGTGGTATTTAGCAATTAAACTTTCTCTCTCAGCCGAACCTGGTTTGAATGGTGTAACTGGTTCATTTTCCGGAAATGGAACTATGTAAACTCCCTTTGGCATGTCGTTTTTGTATTAAAAAATTAATTTACTGGCGAATTTAATCAAACAGATTAGATTGATAAGGATTTAATATAAAACGAGATTAAAATTGTGGTAATAAATTCAAATTGTCTACTTTTAGGTTAAGTTTAAATAATCAGTGAGATAGTCATTTTTTCTACCTACTTCCTTTATGAGAAAAATTTTATTCCTTTGCGCGCTGTTCATATCACTAGGCGCTGGTGCTCAAGATTTATTGAATTTTACGCTAAGAGTTACCAATGTAAGCCACGATAATTTCCAATGTTGCACTGATGCTGCTGGGATAAGTTGTGGATTTTTACCAAATCGTCCGGAACCTCGGTACAAGATAAGGGGGTATTATGTTGGGGCAGGTGTACCCGGTTACAGTGTAATCAACTTAGGTGGTGGCGTTTCTTGTGGATCAACAGGACAGAATTTGTTCATTGCAAATGAAACGGGGATCTGCGCAACGCAGTTCACTATAGATTGGCAAATGTGGGAGGAGGACGGATGTGGTAGTGATAACGACTTCAATACCGGATGTCTCAACGATGATGAACATGAGTCAAGTGGTGCCACTAATTATACATTTACATCATACACAGAGGGTGTTGCACAATTCATTGTACTGAATGGCCCCGGCACATGGACAATGACGATCGAAGTGATATGGTCGCAAGTGCCGGCTCCGACTTTAGACGGTGCCAGCGTGACTTCAGGGTGCTTCGGTTCAAGCGCAAATTTACTTGTTAATACCTCGCAGGTTGTCCCGGGTGCCGACTTTATGTGGTATGCTGCAGCAACCGGTGGATCTCCAATCTTTACTGGTTCGCCATATGCACCTACCATTTCCGCTTCAACAACCTACTACGTGGCTTATGGAACTGCTTCCTGCGAAACCGCAAGATTGCCGGTAGCGGTAACTGTTAATCCAGCAGCTTCACCTAGCGCTCCTGGTGTTACTATTTGTAGTGGCGACGTTGCAAATATGACAGCCACTGCTGCAAGCGCAACCGGATTTAATTGGTACGAGGATCCTGCTGGTTCAGTTTTGCTTGGTACCGGTAGTAGCTTTGTTTCGGGAGCAATATTTGCCGACACGAACTTTTATGTTACGGCAACTTATGCGTCGGGTT
>Ga0206681_10000935_pt1 | contig 14279 bp, 14 predicted proteins | sample M150012015metaG_FD_161048 | JGI IMG/M metagenome (GOLD analysis project Ga0206681, IMG submission 161048) | Ammonia-oxidizing marine archaeal communities from Monterey Bay, California, United States - M1 500m 12015 | ecosystem: Environmental > Aquatic > Marine > Intertidal zone | place: USA...
AGGATACTATTTGGTTCCAAGAAAATGCAACATGGTCTCATGTTGCGAGCGATGCTGACGGTGACCAAATTACTATTCTAGAACAGTGGAGTCAAAATGGTGATGTGTTGACATTGACGATTCAAGCAAGAGATACCGATATGTCATTATCACCAACTGTTAGTGACACAGTACTCATTGTTAATGCGCCCCCGTCCGTTTCTTTTGATGGTGAATTAAGTCAGGATTCGTTGAGTGATCTTGCTCCTGTATTCACTACAGACGACCTAAATTCAGATGCAGTCACACTTTCATATGAATGGATGAGAAACGGATACACTACGTCCTTCAATACCTCAGCGATTCCTGCGAATAGCCTTGCTCCTGAAGATACTTGGACAGTAGTTGTTACTCCAAATGATGGTATGGATGATGGTGAAACCCTACTTGTAGAATTCACCATTAGCAATATCGCTCCAAGCGCGGCAATTCAAGCCCATAATAACGCTCTAATCGGCGTCCCAACAACTCTTTCTGCATCCCCTTCCGTTGATGTTGACGGAGTAATTTTTGAAGTGATTTGGACAATAGATTCGATGACATATAGTGGATTGACAATCCAATATGTTCCAACTACAGCTTCGACAAATGTCAGCGTAACGGTCTATGATTACAGTGGCGCATCATCTTCTATGTCTATGACATTGCTCGCTACACCTGCGCCAACTGCAAATAATGTCAATGTGAAGGTTGTTGAAAACGAGGTCACTCTATCTTGGAGTGGAGATGCAGACGAATGGGCAATTTACCGTGATGGCGCCCAAATCGGCACCACTACAGATAACAAATGGAAGGACCAACCTCCAATTGAAGGCGATTATTCCTATGGCGTTGGCGCTGTAGTAGAGGGTACCGCAATTCCGATTTATGAAGAGACGTCTGCAAGCCTTGCAGTTGATGACTCAATCGAAGAACCAGGCCCAGCAACAACCGCTGGACTGATTATTGGAATTGTCATGATATTGATTGGCGGTGCTGGCGTCGCCCTTTCTTTCATTCCAAGGAGGGATTGAATGCGTAACCCCCTCATCATCGCAATGGTACTATTATTGCTATCATCTGGCATTACTACTGCTAATCCAGGTGGAGAGGGCGATGCCCTCAGGTCGATGGAATGCGGAGGCTCATGTCATGGTGACCCAGGCTCGAGTGAGATATCTCCATCAACGGTTTCAGTAATTGTTGAGGACCAGGTATGGGCTGGATTATTCACTACAGTTTCAGTTGTAGTTGAAAATGTAGAACCTTCTTCCAAGCGACTTGTTGGAGTATTCCTTCTAACAAATGAAAACGGGGCAAAAGATACCCCTGCCCATGAAGGGTGGACGATTGTATCTGATGCGAATGGAGGCACGAATAATTATGTTGAACTCGAGTATCCAAGGGAGGCAGAATCCCTCACATTTACTTGGACTCTGAGGGCCCCTTCAGGCCCCGTACCAACCAATTTGTTAGCAACAGTCCATCATGGTAGTGAGGACGGAGGTAATGCTTTCCAAGGGCAATCTGAGACTATTACAATCGATGTGTGGACGCCACCGGAGAACCTTGCCAGATTAGCCGCAGATTGGGAACCTCCACTAACAAGAGAGATTGGCGAAGAAACAACGATTTCACTCGAAACCGAGGATGTCACATCTTTCACAGCAGAGTATAGAATAGATGGCGGAGATCCTGTTAGTCTACTGGTTTCCGACAACTCATTCACCCTTCCATCTGCAGTTAATCCAGGTACAATTGAATGGAGAGCACACCTCGAAGGCGATGGGCCAGACCAAACTACAGTTTGGTTCAGATTGGTAGCAGCAGAGCCTGCTTGGGAAGTAGACGAGACTGCATTATTTATGCAAGCATTTGCCCTATTATTCCTCTTTATTGGCCTGACGATAATGCAACGCCCATCTGATGAAATCGATATGAAATCATATGACCAAACCGATCAAGTTCCAGCAATGGATACCGTTGCTAATTCTATGTATGGAGGAGCTGCAGAGATTTTCACTCAACCCCTCCAGTCTCATTCTGGACCACCACTTCCACCCGGAGGGCTACCATCGGGATGGACAATGGAACAATGGCAACATTACGGCCAAGAATATCTGGATTCTAATCTAGGGGGCGGAGTACAATGATTTCAGCGGGAACATTACACGCTTTATCGACCGAATTAGTTGTTGGAATGTTTGTACTATCAGGATTTTGCTTTTTGATGTGTATGCTTGGCAAAGGGCCTGAAGTGAAGGAAAGCGTTGCCCATTGGGCTCTTTTGGGAGGGCTCATAGCGACTCCTGCAGCAATAATTACTGGAGTTCTTGCAGCACCAGGCGAGGGAATAGAAAATCCATTATTGGCAAATAAGCTACTTCTTTCAATGTCAGCAGTTGGCCTTGCGATTGGCGTTTTGATACGAAGGAGAATGGGTGCAGAAGTCGACAGTCTCCATTCTGGTTTAGGAATGGTCTCAGTTGGAATGATATTACTCACTGCAGGGATTGGAGGAGAATTTGCCCGTGGCGAGACACTACTATTCTTCATTCCAAAAGAAACAGTATTCCTCTTCCCGATATGGGTGAGCGCAATAATTCTGATACTCGGTATGGTAATATTAGGCAAATCAGCCGTACAGCATCGAGGATGAAGGCGAAGGTGAATCATTGCTCTCCGCACTGTCTACCAGCATCTTCAGTTGTTCTTCGAGTGCCATTGCTTCTTTGAGCAAAGGCTCGTGATCAAGGTCAACAATCGGTAAGAGAGTGTTTAGTTTCTCAATAATTACTGCTGCGGCTCTAGCGTCAGGGAATCGAGGGTCCGCCTCTACCATAATGCTCAAGATATTGCGACCACGTCGGTTGGCTTCACCCAATAAGACTCCTGTAATTCCCTTGATGACACCTTGTTCAACCATTGGAATGCCGAGTTCTTCCAGCATTGTTCGCATTTCAGGAGTTGCCCCAACACCGAGAACATCAATTTCATCGGTGTCTTCGTAATCGACCATAGGCTCTTGGCCATTCAATCCGCCTTTCATTCCCTTTCGAGCAAATGCGTCGATCAAAACACCCTTGCTAGTTTTGGCATTTTTCGACCATTCGAACATCGAAGTAACAATGTCGTGAACCAACGGGTCAGGCACCATCAATTCGCTCATTAGAAGAATTACTTTGTCGCACCCGTCAACTGTGCAAACCGGGTCTCCCGCGTATGCACGAATAGGTGGAAGTGGCACCCCTTCACTGACCAGACACAGTGCAGGAAGTTCGGGATGAGTAACCCCTCCGATGAATTTCAAGTCGAGGTGGTCAATCAAGAAATGCGCCACTACACTCGAGACCATTCCTACTGATGGAAAGCAGCAAACGATGAGTGCATCTTCTGTTTGGACCCCTTCATCAATTCGAACGGTAGCCTTCGTCATGATTTGACCAGAGGGGACCTCCTGTATCAATATCCCCCCAGCAATACGAAGCGATTTGAAGGTGGACGAATCACGCATTAGTCATGGCGGAGCAGCGAAGTCACACCCTCTCCCCATCTGCATGGAATCGATACGAGACTTGCCCGCGCATGTATTGGCTTAGCAGACAGAGACTTCCACGTAAAGCTGGAATGGCAGCAAGCCTTGGAACTGCGGTACACGCATCTGTTGAAGACATCCTTCAGGTAGACCTTTCTAACAAGAATGATACCGATACTCACTGGTTACCTGAGGTTGCAGAAAACTTCCTCAAAACACGATGGGAAGAAGAGAAGGAAGTCTTCATGGCAACACCGCGCCGCCCAATGTGGAAGGAAAAGGAGTGGGATAAGGCGAAGCGAATGCAACGTAGCGCCATTCGAATGCTGCTAGCTTTTATCGGCGCCGAAGGCACAACTCCTCTCCAGGTAACAGTGAAAATGTGGAAAGCATTACTTTCCAGAGTAATTGCAGTTGAAGGGGAATTGAGAACAAGTGATAATCGGCTGATGGGCCGATTGGATATGCTTCTTGCAGATGTTGATTCCGACGGGAAAATCAAGAATTGGGTTGTAGCTGATCTCAAAACCGGCAGGGCACCAGAAAACGATTTGAAGCCAGAGGTTCAACGCCAATTACTCCTATACCGAGACATTCTTCTCTCCAATAATCCGAATGCACCTCCTGTACGAACCGAAGGGTGGTATACTGCAAATGCAACTACATATGGTGCAGACGGCCCTTCAGTATTGGAAGATGCTCTAGAGGCTTGGGCGGCAACACAACCAACAGAAACCCCCCTACCAGCCACTCCTGGCCCAGAATCATGTGGCGGATTTTGTGATTGGAAAGCATGGTGTCCACACTGGTGGAATTGGCGGCTAGAAAGCGGAACACTTGGTAAATCAGATTTTTCTGATGCAGTAATTTTGTTGCATCATATCGATGAGACTAATGGTTCAGGCGTTGCTGAAATATGTGAACCTGCAAATGCTGAAGGTAGGGCAATGCCGACAGGTATTCAAATCCCAATTTCGTTTGATGGACGTGGTTTAGAGGCACTCAAAGAACTTCTTTCAACTGGCCACCAAGGGCCGATTTTCATCGGTGGAGCGATGACAAATCGTGGAACTTGGAGAGTTGGCCATTGGTGCGATGTACTCGCTTGGTCACCCATTGCGGACGCTTGAGATAATTTCACGCAACTTCAGGCGCGAAGCCTCATCTTCAATTCCCTTTGGCGATAGCAACCAATCTACATAGCGAGGGTCTTCTTTCTCAATTCTGAGAATATCTGTGCCCCGGTGACGCCCAAATGCAACAATGTATAGCCCATCATCAATCCTAATGCGCCCCTGTGGATCAAAGGGGGTTAAATCTGCTAATGCCCGTCCTAGTTCGGATTCTTCTGGTCTAGAGTCGCCATGAATTAGCCACTGTTCAATTTCAGGAAGTGAGCACCTAAACTTGGCGGGATTATCACGCATTAATTTCCACAGAAGCAAGAGACTAGCAGCAGCATCTGCAGCAGCATCGTGGGCATTTGTGAGATCAATCCCATGGCGAGCGCATTGTGCACCGAGATTGTGTGGCCTTGGAACCTTTAGCCGACGAACCATCTCGAGCGTATCGAGCATTACCATTGGTTTTGGCGGAACCATACCGCATCGAAAGTATTCATTCTCTAATAACGGCATGTCAAATCGTCGTACATTATGACCGACCACTATCGCTCCATCGATAAGGTCGAACAATTCTGTTGCATGGTGTTTAAACACCTTCTCTCCCTTTACTTGATGGTCATGGATTCCATGAATTCTTGATGCCCCAAAGGGTATTGGGCGTTGAGGATTTACCAATACATCGTGGTGGATAGTACTCCCGTCAACATCCGCTCCAATCAATGCAACCTGGACAATTCGGTCATTATTTGTCGATACACCCGTTGTTTCAAGGTCGAACGAAAGGACTCGGTACCCCTCGAATATGTCGACCATGAACAAGCGTTGCGTCCAAGGGCCTTGAACATCACTACGCAGGTCTTATTGAGCGATGAAGCGAGGCAAGGCCATGGGCATCAAGGATTTCTTCAAACGAAAGCCTCCAAAAAACCCGGAGCCCGAAGAAGAAATAATCGAATTACCTGAGATGGATAGAGACGCGGTGCTCGCTGAAACCCTCTCCGCCTTCGCCGAAGAGGAGGTGTCAGAACCAATCATTGAGATTACTCATGTACGCCCAGAATATGATACTGGAAAAGTCGAGGTCGAAGATTTACTCGTTGAGGAGATGGAATCTAATTATGAGTTAAACACCGTTGAGGTCACCGATGTAGAAGAGTTAGGGAATGAACTCGAATCAGTTGAAGTAATCGGAGATTTGCCCGAAGAGGTTGAATTTTGACTTCACGCAGAAGGGACACGATTAGATAGGAAGCAGACAACCGAGTTAACATGCAGCGCCAAGGATGGGTATTCATCCTCGCTTTGCTTGTACTGCAAAGCCTTGCAGGTTGTACTGGAGTTTTAGAAACAACAGTTGAACCCCGTGCAGCCCTCACCGCTTACCCTCTTGAGATCCAAGAAGGCGAGATGGTAAATTTCGATGCAAGAGAATCTGACGCAATAGAGGGAATTATTTCTGACTACTCATGGGAATTTGGAGATGAGGTTTCAATCAATACCGTTGCTGGATTTACCTCCCATCAATTCGACATTCCAGGACTCTACAATGTCCGGCTTACCGTCACTAATGACCAAGGCGGAACGGACAGTACTACTGTCATGATTCGAGTAAATGGCGCACCACTCCTAAATCTTTCATTACCTGAAGTAATTAGAGCTGGAGACATCGCTCTATTAGATGCAAGTGCATCAGTAGATCCGGAAGGCGCCCCACTATCTTTTGAATGGGACCTCAACCATTTCGAAGATTCTGATAGTGATGGCGATACACGTAACGACATTGATTCAACAGAATCAATCGTTTACCTCGAAACAGAACACAGCGGGTCGATAACCGGCTCACTCACTGTATCTGATGGCGAAGGAGGAATAGTGCAGGAGCAATTCACCCTTGATGTCCTTACAAGAATGTTCAAGGTAGTCTGGGTGACACAGACTTTGGATTGGGAATATGATGAATATCTCAACCAAGGTGATGAATGGACAGTTAATCTAACACCTGGAGATGGTGCTAGAATTATTTCATATGAGGCCTTGTTAGAACTCGACCAGGAGTTGGTCATGCCTCCAGATAATTTCACACTTTCAGTAAATATTGTTGATGATGGCCACCACAGAAGTTCTCAGACAACACCAGGAAATGTTACTCAAAACGAATCCACTCAGGCCGAAATTAACGGTACTGATCTAAACCCGGAAGGAGAGAATGATGTCTATGAGTCCGATTCTGCTGAACAGCTAATTGCGGGCCTTCTCAATGAAGCAGGTGCTAGATTTGGACAAGGCGAATGGATTTGGACAGTTGTTGCAAGAGATGCTGACCCCGACCCATTAGTCGAAGGCCTACCCGACCCTGATGCTGGAAATGATTGGGTTCTGACGATTACCATTCAGATAATGGTGCCAGTATTGACCGAAGTTGCTTACGAATGAGCGGTTTCAGTTGAATTGAATTGGCTGCACACTTTTCCAGTTTGCAGTTGCCAATTTCTTAGCCTTGCCATCAGCGATAATTGGTTGAATATTATTGAGACGTCCATGCATTCCATGAACTTGGAATTTGACTCGCAGTTCCACATTTCGGTCACGCTCAGCAGCTTCCATTTGCTCATCATCAAGTTCAATATTTGCCATTTCTTTTCCAGTAGTGGCTGAGGAAATTGAGAACTTTTTCCCACTGATAGCAGCTCTTGGTTTGAAGTCCCAATCATCGGGATGCTCCATCCATACATCGAGGTCAATAGACAGTAAGTCCCGAATGTTTACGCGCTTGATTGCGATGGTGTCGACCATGGTACTCAGACCTGCGAGAAGCCGGCCATTCAAATTCCTTCCCTTTGGGCTGGGCCCCATGGGTGCCCACAATTTCTTTGATATGGGTAAAGGAAATGTTGGGAATTATGGTTCCACCAACCGCGGGCAAAGGCTCACAAAAAAGGGCGAGAAGGGTTCGATTGAAAGAGGAGATAAAGCGATTTGTATTTGCTAATCCAGGTTGCAGCGCCCAGTCGATTGTAGCCTTCCTATCAGTCGACAAGAATATGAGGAATCATGGCTTAACACCGCGAAAAATCGGTTTCTTCATCCCACGACATCTCAAAGCACACCTAACATGGTGGCAAGACCACACTGCAGGGCGTCGCGTCTACGGTCCAACCGAAGGCGATGAGTCGACATCCTGAAGCAGGTCAGGCGCTCAGGCCGAGTTATGGGTGAGGTTGCGGCCTACTTCGATCTCGACGGCACCCTGCTTGATGCTTCGAGTGAGAAAACCCTTGCGACAGAGCTTGGAAAGCGTAGACCATGGCGCATTCCAGTCGCTACAATCTCTTGGACTCTTGGCTTTTTGAGCAATATATTGACGGGTAGCGCAGTATATGATGCGGCCCGCAATAGAGGACATTTCGCTTTTTCAAATTGGGAGACCCTCAATGGGCTAGCAAAAATCATCGCTCCTAAGTTGGCTAAACGTATTCCAGAAGAGGCTAGAGAACGCGTTCAATGGCATCGCGACCAAGGGCACCGCCTTGTCCTAATTTCTGCAACAATCAAGCCAATGGCATTAGCGATGGGCGCTGAACTTGGTATGGATGAGGTCCATGGCTGTGGGCCAGATGAGATGAAAGGTTTCATTTCTGGCTCTGAAAAAGGCTGGACAGTTCCCCGAAGAAAAGGCAAGGTGCCTGTTATCAAAGCAGATGCTGAGTCCAATGGACATGATCTTTCACAGTGTTGGGCCTATGGAAATACCCACGCTGACTCTTTCTTCATGAAGGAGTGCGGTAACCCTGTAGCAATCAATGCCAAAGGTGCTCTCAAGGCAATAGCAGAAGAGCACGGTTGGGAGATGCACAATTGGCGTATCTGAAGACAGCCCTCGCGCTTAAATGGCAAAGGCCGGTCGCCCGGCTTGCACTGGCCCCATAGTGTAGCCTGGATATCACAGTGGCTTGCGGAGCCACGAACCCGTGTTCGAATCGCGGTGGGGCCGCTCATCTTTCTGAATCTGGTCGCAGACATCGCGACTCCACGCACACTCGCATCACAGATGCTCACGTAGCGGTGGGGCCGCTCTCATTCTTCTTCGTGCGCAAGTGTCACTTTCGGGTAAAGGGCAGCCCTTGCTCCAGCATTGAGCAGTGGCAGGGCAGATAGTGCCATACAAATGGCCATACAAATGCCACACAAATATCCCAAATTCCTGTACGCAAGAGTCAAACTCGGTGGTAGCATTTCTGCCGAAATTGAGTATATTTCCCAGTTTGCATAAATTCCACCAAGGGCCGCGAGTAGACAGCCTCCAATTGCAAGTTTTGACCCTTGGCCATTTAGACGGAACAAGAGAATGCCCCCCACAAAAATCAGTACTGCGCCAATCATAATCGACCAACCCCTGATTGAATATGCCCCACTATCTCTCGCTTTATCGTGGAATTCTTGGTATTCCTCATCAGTGATTTCATCTCCACCATTGCGTACATTTGTTAGTAGCAAATCAAGGTCTTCTTGGGTGAGGTCTTCAGCAAATGAACTAGCGATGTCACCATAGGCCACTGCTCCCATTAGCAGGGACCCTAAGATGAGCAAGATTGCAACGGTTTTGGGACCTTTCCTGTCGGGTTTGACAGCAAAGATTTCTGCAGGTGGAGCAAGGCCATCATCGCCACTCATTCGCATTGAGAAACTATCACTCATTGCCACATGCCTCCAGACCCGTACGCAATAAATCTGGAATGGTCATGGATTCCATACTATCCATAGAAACACAGGCAGTCACCTGTTCACTACTCCAAAGCAACTCACCATTCTGGTTGTTGAATCGGTATTGCCATGTGCATGATTTATTGCCAATCGCACTAATCCAAATTACTGCATTTACAGTATCACCATAGCGTAAAGGAGCATGAAATGTACTCTTGATATCGACTACTGGGAAACCGATGCGGTGCTTTGAGAGAACCGTAGGGTAATCAATCCCGCAAGCCTCTTCCCAAAACTCCTCGAAGAAACGGTGAGCGAGATCGTAGATTCGTGGGTAAAAGGCAATACCAGCCATATCGACCATCGGAAAATCGACTCTGCGAGTAAGTCTAACCGCCATGAAGCGGACTACAGGGCGCCTGTTAATCAAGCATCCTCGGGCATTGGCCATTTCTTTGCTAAGACCTTGGATAGGTCGGCATCGATTTTAGCATTCCACCAATCACTGCCTTGCCAAATAGCATATCGGCCACGGATACCTCTGAGGTCAGCCCCTTCAAATTTACAATTTCGAAAATTCGAGAGATTCAATCGCGCCTTGCGGAGGTCACAGCCCCTGAAATCACAATCATCGAATGCCGATTTCATAAGATCTGCTTCAAACATTGAAGCTCTCCTAAAATCACTATTGACAAAATTTCCTTCAGTCATATCAACGCCATCGAGAATGGCGCGTCGGAAGTTGGAGTTGGGGTGGTTTCCTCTACGCAATAATTCACCCTTCTTGTTTTGGAAGGACCAATCAATTGGCGTTTCTTCATCGTCGGTGGCACTGCCCGACATTACCATAGTATTCGCCTCAGTATCGTGAACGCTTGTCCAGATGTGCTCTTCCTTCAGGTGTTAAGACCGAATATCGATTCTTTTCTTTTGCAGAAGGTGGGATTGAAAGGAAGCCGCGCTCTCTTAGGCGATTCAAGTAAAGTGAGAGATTACCTGGCGCTTCAAGCCCAGCATCTTCGAATAATATCTCAATAACCCGTGGAGGACTGTCGTTCACGCCTTCCACATCACGCAGATATTGGATGGCACCTAGAACTTGGTCCGGCTTGCGAATCAAACTACAATTTTCAATTAATGCTCGGAAGGAAGAACCGCGCTCAGGTAGGCCAGCGCCGCGTGCTGCTTCGACTGCCGCTTCGATTGCAAGTTCTCTTGCATTCCTGATGCGAGATAGTGCGATTGACCAAGTATCATCTTCACGAACGCGTACAAGGCGTTCATCCACACTGGACTGTGCACCAGTAAGGTCGATTTCGACATCGCCGGCCCGAATCAAGATCTTTGCTTCATCATCCATTGTACATCCCTCTGTGGGGCCCGACCAGCCTTCCATACATAACCGTTTCAACAGTTCATTTTCTTCACTATATTGAAACAAATCAGGGTGCAAGATGGGCGCAGCACCCCATTCATACCCCCATGAACCATATGTTAATGAATTCCAGCAAGAAATAACCTAATGGGTTTCTCAATACGCCGGCAAAAACCAAATCCCTTCGCGCCCGTACGGGAGAAGGCACTTGAAGGGCGGGCGGTTTCCGCAAAACCCCGGGTGATAACATGAGCCGCGTCTCTCCCCTGTTCATCGTAGCCATTCTCATGGTGTCTACACTGCCTGTTACTGTGATGCATGCAGGTGCAGAACAAACTACAATGTCCAATTTCTCCGGCGGTTTTGCCACCATAGAAGTCATGTTGGATGGAACTCAATCGAACTCTTCAGCATCAATAGATTTTCCTCGAAATGTGACTTTCGTAACAGCATCGTTCGATATTGAAATCGATGCGGCCGATGATAGTCCAGGCGAAGTTTGGCTAGATATTGATGAGGATGGAGAAAATGAATGGGCATTCACATCTCCAGGATATGGGGCCATAGGGCATCAAAATGAATTCTATACTGATTCCAGTTATTCTAATATTCAATATTCTGGCTCTACAATCTCATCCCCTGGTTTCTATCTTCCTTCAACTTCAACTTTGAAGAGCTCGCAAATTGATGCATCATTCGCCCCTGACCTCGGAGGCGGCTTCTTTGCAGTAGGAGAATTAGTAGATTTCACCTCTGGAGATGTAGATGGTGACGGTCTTCCAGAAGTCGTCGCTCTTTCCAATGTCAATGCCACTACTGGAAATGGGACAGCGATTACTTGGCTTGATTGGAGTGCATCTAATGGGCATGTGACAAATAATTGGGTTTCCACATGCGATAATGCAACAACTCTCTCTATCGGCGACATCAATGGAGATGGGGCTGAAGATGTGGCTGCGTTCGATTTCACCGAAAATATAGCGTGTATCCATTTGTACAACACAACATCTAGCACTTTTGATTCCAATCAAAATATCTCTATGCCTTCAGGGCTTATCGCAGGGCTAATTGGAGATCTGACAGATGATGGAATGGCCGATCTCATCTCAATTCATGCTTTGGGAATTCTTTCTCTTCGCCCATGGGTCAATTCTACAGGCACCTTTGCCTCCGCTACAACGCAACAAATCGATCCAAATGGCACAATTGGAACTCCTGCTAATCTTGTATCCCTTCGCTATGGGGATTTCTTTGGAATAGGAAATGAAAGCGTTTTGGCAGTAGACCAGCAAGGCCATTGGACAAATTGGGATTATTGGTCTGGAATGTGGGTTGGACTACAGCCTAGCTTTGACAATATCAAACGGAATGAAATTGCGGTAGACCTAGATGGCGATGGCGATACAGACTTTGTTGGAGAAAATGACCAGGGGTACGCAATAATACTCAATAATGGAAGCGCTTGGAATTCAACGATATTCCAAACACAACTCAATTTATACAATGCTACAATTTGTGATTATAATGGCGATGGCGATTTGAGCTTGATGGCGCCATTAACTGGCGTTAGTGATGGTTCAACAAGTACTATTGAAGGAAATATTTCACTTCAAGATATCAACACGACAACAGTAGGTAGTATCGAGCCCCTCGCTCTTGAACCTTGGTCATTACCAACTCGAATATTGTGTATTGATATGGACGGGGATAACCACGTTGAGCAGATTGTAGCCTCTGGAGAAGTTACCAAGGGATTGTTCATCGGCGGTTGGCATACGACCACTTTCGATGTCGATGGTGATGGAACCCCTGAAGCAACACAAGAAGGGTATGCTGGCGACGGCAGCTTTGGTTTAGATGCAATGGCATTGAATGATTATTACGATCTCATCAGAGACGATGTAGGTCCATTATTGCTTACACTTCCTGTTATTTCAGATGATTACGGAATAGAAATGGCCAATATTTCAATCGATTTTGATTCAACAGGGTTTGGCAATTTCAACATATCAGGATTAGACATTGGTTATGATGCATCTTTCCAAGTGCATTACAATCCCCACGCTGTTGGCAATTTAACCAATGTAATCAATACACGAATGACAGGAGGAATAGGAACCTTCCCGATTAACTTGTCATTAAATTCAACGGATTCAGGTATAATCACGATTACTAACCTAAATGCGATACATACACCAGGTGCTCCTGACCTGTCTCTCCCTACAACTCCTACTTTGGTTCTAGAAGAGTTAACTCCATCGAGAGTAACTCTTGCTTGGGACGATATGATTTCTTTCGGAACCGACCTAGTTAGATTCGAACTTTTCCGTTACGATGCATCTCTCGAAGTAATTGATATCAACTCCCCATATGCAATATCGATGGCAAATATCACCGTAGATGATGAAGTGTCAGTCGGAGCCACATACACATATGCTGTGAGAAGTATACACACCTTCGGAATAACTTCCAACCTCTCAAATTTACTTGAGGTCACCATACCTTACCCGGCCCCACCCGAGGCAGTAACAGGAGTAACAGTAGCCGATGTTGCTGACGATGAGGGTGGTTCTCTGATAGTGACTTGGGACCTGCTGCCAGCGTCAAGCCTGCCTTACCCATATGGCCTCGATTCTTATGATATATACTACTCAACCTCAGAATTCAATTCGACGGATGATGCAACTCAGATCGGCTGGGGTAATTGGTATTGGGATACAATGACATTCACAGGTTTAATTGATGGAACAGGATACTGGTTCGCAGTTGTTGGAGAAGATGCGTTTGGAAATTACACCAAGGAAGTAGTCTCAGTAGGGCCAACTTATCCACGCAATGACGTCCCTCTTCCTGTTGTAATAGATATTGAAACATCTCCGATTATTGGCATTGGCCATCCACTTGATATCAATTTGACCGCATGGGCGGGAGGCATTGAAAACACACCAGTCGGCTCAGTCACAATTACACTATCCAATTCTACTGATTCGTGGCTACTCGCAGAGGATTGGTCAGGATTCCATTCTCCAGACCTTTCACTATTGGGCTCTTGGGCAGCAGACTTGAGAGGCGATGTCACAATTTGGGCCAATTATAGTGGAGACGTCGGTACTGAGCAAATGAGGCCGATAGCCTCTGCATCAACTTCTGTAAACAGGACCGTTACAGTAGATGCAACATTCAGTGCTGCAGAACCAAATTACGTACTTGATTGGGATGGAGAAAGTGATGTACGAGTATATCTCGAAGCAGTAATCGCTTCACAGAGTCACTATCTTGAAGGAACTACAGTTGAATGGACAGTCCAGAATATGACTTCCAATAACAGTACTAGTGGAACAGACTTAATTGAAAATGGATTCTCACAATTCCTCGTTAATTTCCCAGAAGGAGGTAATCTGTGGGTGAATTTGACAGGTCCAAATTGGATCTTAGCGAACACAAATAGTGTGTTGATTACCCTCCACCCTTATGGAACGGTAATCGAAGATAATAGCACAACCAATGATACCAGTAACAATACCAC
>Ga0206681_10000937_pt1 | contig 14231 bp, 9 predicted proteins | sample M150012015metaG_FD_161048 | JGI IMG/M metagenome (GOLD analysis project Ga0206681, IMG submission 161048) | Ammonia-oxidizing marine archaeal communities from Monterey Bay, California, United States - M1 500m 12015 | ecosystem: Environmental > Aquatic > Marine > Intertidal zone | place: USA...
ATCTATTCAATAAGGAACCTCATAGACATCGGAGCTTTATTATCAGCTCTCAATACAATAATGTAATGGCCGGCAGCGTAATTCCGAATTTCCAGTTCTGTTCTGTTCTCTCGCAAGACCTCTCTCGAAAGCAATTTGCCCAAAGCATTATACAGCTCCAACGAAGTATAGTGCATTTCTTCAAATCCAACAATGAGATGATCTCTGGCCGGATTCGGGTAAAGATAAATGTTAGTGACCCCATCTTCCTTCAAAGAAACCAAGGAATTGATCTCTAGGGTATCAATAAGCTGGCACCCGTCACTGTCAGTAATGGTAACAATATACGTTCCGGCACATAGGCTATCGATGATAACGGTAGTGTCCAATCCCGGCGACCAGCTAATATCAAAGGGATGAACTCCGCCACTAGGATTGGCTGCCGCCGCTCCTTGACAATTGCCCAGAGTGTCCTGAACAATGGAAAAAGTATTTAGGATTTCAGGGGGTGATGTGATCGCTATTATTGGCGTTTCTACCTCACAGCCCATTGAGTCGGTTATTAATGCCTGATAATTTCCAGTAGATATGTAAAGCAAACTGCTCACGGAGTCTCCGCTATTCCAATCGTAAGAATAGGGCGAAGTACCACCGTAAACCGAAAGGTCAATACTACTATTGGAATCTTTGTAGCAGATAAAATTAGTCTGGGTAAATGTGGAAAGTAGACTGTCAGGAGCAGTGACCACGAATGTATCTAATTCAGCACATCCTCTCACTGTATCGGTCAATTCAACGAAATAAGTGGCGTCTGACAAACTATCTATATAGGCTGAGTCAGAAGCTATGTTCCATGAGATCAATGTGTTGCTGCTATCGTTAAGGTAAAGCATTATGCTGCCATCCCAAATGCCGTAATTCACACAGCTGACATTGGAAACTACTGCAGAATCCAAAACCGGTGCTGGCTCCGGCACAAAAACAGAATCCACGGTAACGCATCCGTCCATGTGTGTAATGGTTACCGAATGCCAGCCCGCCCAAAGACCGGTAGCCAATTTTGTTGAATCTCCGTTGCTCCAGTCAAAAACACAAGTGCTGAACATACACGGACATCCCGAGGAGTTTACAGTAACCTGTGTAGTACTATCGCCTATACAAACTAGAGGTGGAATCCCACTGAAGGTAATAATATACGGGTCGGAAATAGTGAATGATTGCACCCCATAACAACCAACTGAATCAACTACCAAGACGTTATATGAACCCGGGCCAAGCTGACTTATTGAATCGGAAATTTCACCTGTAGACCAATTGTAATTGTAAGGCTCAATACCGCCGACGGGATTGACATAAGCAATGCCATCAGCAAAATCGTTGCAAGTCACGTTCGCAAAGAACAAATTAGGATTTGTTGTGCCACAATTTGAACCCAACATATTGTATTGTCCATCGTGCTCAGTTCCCATATAGCCTCCCCATGCAATGCCAACACCGGGTATTGTATATGTAGTCTCTAATCGATTAACCTTAAACCCATTCGGATTCATTGGATTAATACTATCGGCCCTGAAAGCATATACAATATCTACCAGTCCATTGCTGTCCAGGTCGCATAGAAGTGGTGTTGACGCGATATTTACTCCCGCTTGGGGGATGTAAATCGGCGAAACAACATTTGCCTGAAAATCAATGCTTAACAGCTCATGTTCATAGTGGGTTCCGGTATGATTGTTCAATGAAACGATCACTTCATCTCTGCCGTTCAGATCAAGGTCTAATGCATTTGCTGAAGCATAGTGCATGTCAGACAGACTATCCTTCCATGCTATCATTCCTGTTTCTCCATCTATCATTACCTGGTAGTGGTCAAAAAAGGAAGGGGCTGAACCTTTCGCAAGAACTGCAAACACGTCAGGGGTTGTATTTCCTATAAAATCGCCGATCACCGGAGCCGCGCTAGATTCTGTTCCCGAATTCACAACTTCCCAAAACAAATTGAGTGAGCTTCCGTCAAAGGCTCTGATCGTTCCGTTGTATCCCTGACTGATAATGTCCAGAGTTCCGTCAAAGTTAAGATCCGCAAGGCTTGGGGGGGCGATGAAACCTTTATCAGGATCTGATGCTAGAATCACCGAACCACTAAGGTCGTTGGACATGAGGTCAGCCAAATTGGACATGTAGAAATTGCCTCCGTCGTTTTCGCCACCTGAGCCATAAAAAATACTGAAACTGCCCGTTCCGCCTATGTCAGCAGTAACAGCCGAACAGTACGTCTCCTCCCCATCGGGCATCGTATCTTTTGCAAGAACACTTCCGGTCATGGCGTCCAGAATCAGTAGCATGCCTGGCTCTCTCAAAGTGTCAAATGCAGGTAAAGCGTGATTACCTCCATTCGCAACTAGAATATCCTCAATCCCATCAGAATTCTGATCTGGAATAAATTGAGGCAAATAGAAATTGAACCAACCACTGTCCACAGCTTCTGTTACGGGGTGTGGAAAAAACTCCCAGATCATAGCCCCGGATGCACCATCTATTGCGTAAAACTCAGCATAACGGCCACCTATGAAAACATCTTTAATGTTATCGCCCGTAATATCAAGGAACTTCGCGCTTCCAAATATCTCTTCTTCGGTTGGGAAGCTCCATAATAAATTGCCAGTAGCGCCATCTAAAGCAACTACACCTCTTGATTCAGGGCTGCCATCCAATCCGCCTCCGATAACAATATCAAGAACGTTGTCTCCATTCAGATTAACGGGTCTCGGTGAAGAAAAAGTTGTTGACGTATCCACATGTTCGCTCCAGATTAAAGTTTGGCAAAACAATGACGAATTAATTACTATCACAAAAAAGACTATTAAACATCTCATTACACAATTAAGGATTTATTGTTGAGCGTAAAATACGGTTATTGTATTTAATAAGAAAGTCAATAATTAGCTGAAATCGGATTCTTGCTTTATAGTCTGAACAAATCCCTGACAATTCATAAATTACAGAAAAAACTGTAAATGGATAATGAGTTATATAGGTTTGGGGGGGCAAGGGGTTATTCACTTATACCATCAGCGTTGTTAATTGTACTGTTTTTACAAACTGTTTTTGCAGTGCCTTTTTATGGACAGCAAGCGGACAGCATTCCATATGTGATCGTGTTAGGTGTTGCACAAGACGGTGGATATCCTCATATTGGATGTGAGAAAACCTGTTGCGTAAAAGCGCACCAGGTTGATAGCTTGTCCAAATATGTGGTCTCTATTGCATTGATAGACCCTTTAGAAAAAAAATGGTGGCTTTTTGAAGCAACGCCGGACATAGAGGAACAATTGCATCTGTTCAGGGAATTGACATCCGGACAATATTCATATCTGCCCCAAGGCATATTCATCACACACGCGCATATGGGTCATTACACCGGTCTGATGGAGCTGGGTAGAGAGGCGATGGGATCAAAAAATGTTGCGGTACATGCATTACCTCGTATGTGTGAATATCTGAAGGGTAACGGACCTTGGAGCCAACTTGTTGAGCTTAATAACATTAAGCTGGTTGAAGGACATTTTAAAGAGTCGTTAAAAGTTTCAGAGAGCATTTCAATTACTCCGTTTCAAGTGCCACATCGCGACGAATATTCAGAAACGGCAGGATTTAAGATTGAGACCATCGGCAAGGATTATTTGTTCATTCCTGATATAGACAAATGGGAAAAATGGGAGAGAGACATTGAAGAAGAGATCAGCCTTGTGGATGTGGCTTTTGTAGATGCCACGTTCTGGTCGATTGCTGAACTACCGTTCCGAAATATAAAAACGATACCGCACCCATTGGTTTCAGAGACAATGGAGCTTCTTAAAGATGCAAATATGGAGCTGAAGAGAAAAGTCACTTTTATTCATTTCAATCATACCAATATGTTGATGTGGAATGAGGGTACTCAGCGTGTAGTTGTTGAAAAAGGGTTTTCCTTCGCCAAGCAAGGGAAGACGTACTAGCTGTTAAATTACAGAGATTAATAGTCCAGAGGGAATGTATATTTGCCTCCTGTTTTGGCAATAAGCTCTCCGGTAGTAAGGTCGTAGATATGTCCCTGATATCGCTTTCTGTCATTTTTACCTCCGCAAAATCGGAAAATGTGCAGCTCAAATCCGGCTTTTCTTGAGTAATCATTCCATGGACTATTGAAATAAAAGAAAATTCGCCATTCTTCCGGATCTCCCTTGAACTTATTTTCTTTTGCAGACTTGATCATCTTATTGTAAGAGATCAATTCACATTGACGATCTTTGTACAGCTTTACTTCCTGACCGAATCTAGGGTGTATTGCTTTACGATCAGTGTCTATCTCGACCGTGATCTGAGTTCTTAGGTTCCGCACGGTGTCAAGTGTAATCACATAATAGAATCGGTAGGCCTTTATTTTTGTGCTGTCCACAATGTCGTCCCAATGCTTAAATCTCCCCTGAGAATGAATGATTTGGGCATCTTTTATGTCCTGAGACATATATTTGCTATAAAAACACGAGTCAAAGTGTGAATATATTATTGAGTCAGCTGTAGATTCTACCTGTCTCAAATAATGCATAAGCGTTGCCTGAGCAGGCGTATAGAGCGACGCAAGGGTCAAAAACGCAACTAGTGTGAATCTTACCATCATTATAAATATAACGTTAGTTTCGTTATTTAAGGCTAATAAATCTATAATTGTATGAATGAATCTGATATCTCCAATAAAAACAAAAAGAATAGCAGTTAAATTGAAACCTTCTGCTGAGCGGATGACAAAGAAAGGTCATCCCTGGGTATTCTCCGATAGCATAATCAAACAAAACGAAAAGGGGAATTGTGGAGACATTGTGGTTGTGTTTAATAGCAAGACAAATAAGTTTCTGGCATGTGGGCTGTACGACCCTAAATCCTCGATACGTATTAAGATGCTTCAATTTCATGTATCGAAGGAGATCAATCAAGAGTGGTTCAGAGAAAAGATAGCAAAAGCCAAATGTCTACGTGAACCGCTTATAAGTTCGGAAACAACAAGTTATCGTTTGATCTTTGGAGAAAATGACGGATTACCGGGCGTGATAGCTGATGTGTATGACGATGTCATGGTACTCAAGCTTTATAGCCTGATCTGGGCGCCATATTTGAACTTGTTAGCTCGTCTTCTTATAGAATCCTGTGATTGCTCTACTGCTGTACTTAGACTAAGCAGAAACTCTCAGGCGGATTATCAGAAGCTGGGAGTAATTGATGGTCAAGTGATCCACGGTGTACTCGAAAGTGAAGAAGTACGGTTTAAGGAACACTCACTGCTTTTTGAGGCAAATGTTGTTAGGGGTCACAAGACTGGATTTTTTCTAGACCATCGCCATAATCGGAAACGAGTAGGGGAGCTGGCGAAGAACAAGCATGTGCTGGACGTTTTCAGCTATGCAGGTGGGTTTTCAGTTTATGCATTGAAGGGTGGGGCAAGATCTGTAACAAGTATAGATATAAGTGCGCACGCCATTGAAATGGCTAAGCGAAATGCGGCGCTTAATAATCCTGTTGCTCCAGAACGACATCGCGTTATCGTATCTGACGCTTTCAATTGTCTCGATGATCTGATACGGAAAAAGAAAAAATTTGACCTAATCGTCATTGACCCCCCCTCATTTGCGAAAAATAAAAAGGAGATAAAAAAGGCATTGATCCATTATGAGCAGTTGGCAGCTCTGGGAGAGAAGCTCATTGCAAAGAATGGAATGTTAGTGTTGGCCTCTTGTTCATCCAGAATAGCAGCTGCTGAATTCTTCAGCTCAAACATTAGGGTTTTACGTTCGTCGGGCAGGTTTGTCGAGATGGTGGATTCATCACGCCACGATATTGATCACCCAATTTCTTTTGAGGAGGGAGCCTATTTAAAATGTGGATATTATCAGTTCTTCGATTGATCCAAGCCGGGCTAGTCGTTAGACAACACATAATGAAGATTGCTTAGCTGCCTTGATCAATTCGTCGATTTCGCATTCAGTTCAGCATCCTCCTCTGCCTGTTCTATTTTGATGATCTTTTTCTGATATCTGCTTTGAATGATGTCGATCAAAATCAAGATAACGATAACAAAATAGAATGTGGTCTTGCTCATTGGAACGATCTTTTCCCCGAATAATTTGATGTGCGCCAGATGACCACCTTCTGTTAGCAACATGATTCCAACGATAAACAATATAAATAAGCCGAGAACCTCGTACATCCGGTTTTTCGAAAGGAATTTAGACACACGGTCCGCCAGAACGACCATGAGAATACCACTTGTTACTATTGCTATTGACATTAACGTCATTTCCACCCAAGGAGATCCAATGCCGCTGGTGAGAGCGATAGCACTTAAAACCGAGTCAAAGGAAAATACAATATTCATAACCACGATCATGAATATGACCTTCCCTGCTGATTTAGTTTTTCGTTTGCTCCCTTTTTCGTGATCCAGATCTTCATGTGAGATCATGTGCCATATTTCTTTGATCGCCGTGTAAATAATGAAGCATCCTCCAAACAATACAATTAAGCTATGGCCATTGAATTCAGAATGGATCCAATCTTTAAAATTGATATGGAACAAGGGGTCTTTAAACAGATCAATAAGTGAAACCAATAAGAACAACAATCCTATTCGTAAGAAAATCGCAAGCACAATGCCTACTCTACGCGCAAACTGCTGTTTGTCATCGGGTGCCTTTTTAGATTCCAGAGAAATGTACAAGAGGTTGTCAAATCCCAGCACTGCTTGAAGCAAAATAAGCATGAGTAGTGTTACAGTGTTTTCCCAGGTCAATAGATCAGTCATGTCTAGCTTTATGAAATTCCATCAAAAATAAGACTTGTTTTGAACTGACGCTGAATTTTCAGATACTAATTTGACCGAATGCGGCCAGATAGATAATTTTACATGCCGCTGAACCCCGCTGTGTTTTCCAGGATCAATTTGTCGAAATTGACCATGTCTCCCGATCTGACCTTAAGAATATAGACGCCCTCGGGTAAGTGGCCCAGATTAACCTGAGTAAGGCCATTAATGATTTTATTGAAAACCAGCTTGCCTTGAGTGTCAACTATCTCTACTTCAGTCAACGAATGATCGTCTGCATTGATCGTGATCATCCCATTTGAAGGGTTTGGAGCAAACAAGAATGGAAGGTCAAATGTCACGGCTTTAGCAGAAGAGTAACTGAATTTCCCATTGTCGTTCACTTGTTTGAGCCTGTAATACGAAACTCCATAATAAGGCGACTTATCTTCCGTCATGTATCTTATCTCTGAAACACTGTTACCTGCTCCAGGTATTTGTTCAATTTCCTCCCAGACATGTCCTTCTTTTGATCTTTCTATTAAGAAATAAGCATTGTTTGTTTCAGATAATGTAACCCAGCTAATGTCTACCTTTTTCAATCGTTCATTTTCTTCTGCCTCAAACAGCAATAATTCGACGGGGAAAGGATTCGGAAGAACTATCAATGTTGTTTCATCGTTGCTTTTGCATCCTGTAATGACGTTAACGGTCTCTAAATTATAAGTCGTTGTTACCGTGGGGTGCAGAGCGGGATTTGAAATAAATGAATTGGACAATGTTGTAGCTGGAGACCATGAAAAATGATAATCATTCAGATCTGTCTCCACATCGCATGTTCTAAATTTGGCAATGGGTCTTTTTGCACTAGATGTATATGATGTTGCGTTGCAGGCAACAACACCATCACTTCTATAATATAATGCCGAAGTGTAACCGGTAGTCTCATACGGAGTGTAGGAGTTGTAGGTATAGCCCATTGACAGATTATTGAAGCATATCTCAATGACGACATTCGAGTTGCCATCCCACTCGAAAGCGTTTGTTAAGGTATGCATATTCCATCCCGCTATTACGTTAACAACCTGAGGAGCGAATACTGTCGTTAATCCGGTTTCCCATCCTGTAAGCGCAAGAGAGCTTGTAACACCCATGCTGATCGTGAAGTCGTCATAGATTGAAGTTCCGTTTACTTGTGTGATCTCCCATCCGATCTCTGTGATCTTTCCGCCCATAAAACCCATTGAGTTCAGTTCGTCCGCCGTATATAAAAACTGGTGTTTTGCATTCTTGTACCAGTTTCCATATGGTGCAGGATATGACGTGACCGAATTTGTCCCTACAGAAGTTCCTATTACAACGTCGGTAGCGGCACCTCCACAAGAATTTGTGCTGCTTAGACCGGATAAAGATGGGATTCCGCTTCCGATCTCAACTATGGTTGCTACTGTATCACCAATGTGAATCGTATCATTTGATATAGAAATATTGACCAACGGAGATTCACTAGATGAAACTACAAGTACAACCGTATCTTTCTTTTGACAACCAAAACTATTCTCGATCGTAACCACATGATTCACTATTCCGGAAGAAGTAGCTTGTAAATTAGGATTTCCCGAAGCCGGATCATCAATAAAAAGAGTGGGAGACCAGCTGTACGAATATGTCCCCGATGTGGCAACAGAAGTACTGTAGCTCAATGACTCGTTCAAACATACAGTATCTCTTTTAGGGCTTAAGGTATGACTAAACGTGGGTACAACCTCGACGGTAATAGTATCGACAACAGTACATCCTGTCAAACCTGAATTATTGACTACTTCGTACATGCTGGTTGTAGTAGGTGAAACCACGGGAGAGGCACAATTCGTACAGGAGATATTAGTTCCCACAGCCAACGGCGCCCCGGAGATCAAGCTCCATGTAAAATCTGTTCCTCCGGTTGCATTTAGTATTAACTCATCACCAATGCAGAGGGTTTGGTCTGTGCCCGCATTCGTGTTTTCTATATAAGTGACCTGTTTCGTATAGTAGCTTATTCCTTCAATGGGGCATGCATTATCACTAATTTCTATTGTAAATACATTTATGTTAGGGGCGCCTGAAGTCGCCACCCAGCAAACTGATGCGGTAGCAGAATTGCCACTGCTAACCCAATTGAAAGTAGCGCCGGGAAGAACCGTCTCGACATTCGATGTAAGGGATAATACATCTATTACATCAACATCCGTAAAAGTGAGATCGAAACAAAAACTTGATCCTTCGCAAATTTCTATATTATTGTCTGAATCCAGGCTGGCATCTCCTGTTAAACCGGTAATTTGCAAAGCTGAGTAATCTCCAATCGTATTAGAACAATTCTGTACCACGAATTGCATGTCCCGAAATACAGTACCAATGTAGTCACCTCCATTGTCATATTCAGTTACGCTCATTACGACCACAAAATATCCAATGTTGGTTGGCGTAAATTCGATTTCTCCAGTTGTGGAATTTACAGTAACCCCATCAATAGGATTGGTTCCACTATAACCTACGTCGTAAGGTGCTGCGGAATTAGAACTTGATCTCGCATCGATAAGGGTATAAACCAAATTGTCACCATCTGGCTCAACAATTCCATAATTGTATACAACGGGCTGATTAGCGCAAACATAGGGTATGGGATGAGCAGTAAACTTAGGTGAGCTGTTGCAAACGGCATTCGCATTATTTAAGGTCGCTTCAAAATATGGGCTCACCTGACCCAATAAATTATTACTGGAATTTCTACAACAGACACCCCAACTAAAATGATAGCTGTCACAGGCTTGGGTTAAAGTAATTGTTGCCTCGTATGTATATTTTTGCATTCCGGGCAATGATCCGCCATAGCACGTATTATTCAAACTATCCAATGTGCACAACTGGGAAACATTTGTAAAGTCTTCACCACTAAAACTGTTGGGTATCAGTATGGCGCTAACAGTTTGTGCCGTATACCCACAGTCATTGCTTACATCAATACTTTGAGAGGAACCCATTGAAATGCCACTGCAATCACGATATAAGTTAAGTGTGACTTTATACACTCCACTTCCTAAACACGTATATGAGATATCACCACCTGAAATGTGGCTTGCTTGCACACTTGAATTTGAGATCAGTGTGGCAAGTAGGACAAAAATATGCAGCTTTATGGTTCGGATTAGCATAATTACATCTTCAACTAGTAAACAGGGTAAATCATATACAGTACCACATTTTGTAAATGGCCCTAAAGGTCTGTATAACAGTTAAATATGATATTTTTTAGCTGCGCCATAAATCAAGAAAATCCCACAAAAGGATATATATTCCCATAATAGGAATATTATTATAATGGTATTTTAGGTGGTCTCTATCCATTTATTGGAACAAACGCGCCGCTTCCGACACAGAATATTTCACAAGACAAAAGGATAAATCTCCAAAGAAACGACAAGTGCAATACAGTATATTGGCAATAAACGACTAAATTACGAGCATGAAAGTCGTAATCATTGGGTTTGGTTTATTGATATACCTATCCACAGTTGTTGCTCAAACTTGCAGCAATGAAAGATATATAGACTCGTTGTTTGGAGTAAATGTCTCCTACAATGTCGAGTATCAGCAAGCAAAACCATATGGTTCGCTGATCGATCTGCCGTATCATATGGATATTTACGAACCAGCCGCAGACACATTACCTCTGAGGCCCCTGGTCATCTTTCAGTTCGGAGGGGGCTATTTGATCGGAGACAAACTGAATCCTCCTGCGAATGATTACTGCAGCTACTGGGCACAGCACGGTTATGTTTGCGCAGCCATTAATTACCGACTCGGATTCAATACATTGCTTTCCGGGAGCGCAGAACGGGCAGTTTATAGAGCTGTGCAGGATCTACAGGCATCTCTACGTTTTCTTGTAGATGAGCGTCTTATTTACGGAATTGACACCAATAATATCATTGTTAGCGGCAATAGCGCAGGCGCTATTTCATCATTACACAGCACTTACATGGATGTAGATCAGGTTCCTGGCTCTACTAGTGGTTTTGGATTTGGGCTTGACTCTGATGATCTTGGTGGCCCTTTTTCGTCAGGAAACACCAACTTTGGGAATATGGAAGTAAAGGCTCACGGCGTTATATCATGCTGGGGAGCGATGCTTGACACAAATTTTGTTGGTGATCGTCCCGATGATTTCATCCCAATTATTATGTTCCATGGAGAGGATGATTCGGCTGTCATGTTCACTTCAGGCCATCCTTTTAGCTACCCTGCGTTTCCAATATTGTATGGAAGTCAACCGCTTAAGACAAGAATGGATAATCAAGGAATACTGAGTAAATTGATTCCCTTTCCCGGAGCGGGACATGAACCTGAGCTCTTAAACCCGGCTTATTTGGATACCATTTTGGACGAATCCTCCCACTTTATATACCACGAGGTCATTCGGCCGGAAATTACTAATGTTACTGGGCAGATATTTCCCTATTTAAACAGCACTGAAACGTATACGGTGTTTGCTGATGATCCCATTAACTATATGTGCGTTTCTTCCATGACAGGAAACATTATCAGTCAATCTGCTAATCAGGTCGATGTTGAGTGGACAGTCCCGGGTCAAGACACGCTTCAGATCATAGCGGTAAATCACATATTGGCCAACGATACTGCTTACCTGCCAATTGAAGTGGATAATTTAACGGAATTGAATAGCGTTCACAGCAATGATGGCTTGCTTGTTTTCCCGAATCCAAGTAGTGGCATTGCTTATTTGGAAAACCCACAGGGCGATGTCGTTACTGTGTCTGTTCACACCATTGATGGGCGATTAGTCAGGCAATGGTCGAATAGCGCTATGCGTATTGAGTTCAACTTGTCTGACCACCCCAGATCAGCCTACGTGCTACAAATTCAGAAGAACAATGGCGACGTGAAAAGGCAGCTACTGATAGTTCAGTAGTAGCTCGCTCAATAATGGCAATTAGTCGTTCAGCAACTGAAATTCCAGATCATTCGGGAAAAGACCCTTTGCATATTTAACCAGCTCTTTTCTGCTCTTGTTGTCGAATTTCACATAATACATGGCCTCACGTCGCTGAAAGGCCCAAATACTGCAATTAAAACAGAGCAGGACATAAAACCTTTCATTCCCTTTGTAAAACTTAATGCCGGCTCCCGGTGCGAACATGCATCCGGATTCAACTTTGGTCGATGCCTTGCCTGAATTAGACAGAAATTCCAACAGTCCGTTTATCTCACTCTCATTCATCAGGCGACTGTATTCATCCCTATAAATTAACCCATCACCTGTTTCGTGAAAACTTTCTGTATTTTTCTCTATGTTGAATTCTTCAGATACGATTTCTATAGCTCGTTCTTCCAGAACCCGATCGGGAAGGGCAGTAGGGTATGCAATTGCTTCGGTCATTTTTTCAAGACGAAAAACCCTAACGGAGTCTGACCCCTTCATCATTTCCAGCTCATCGGAAGTGTATGCCTTCGTTTTATTCTGACCATAGCTATCGATGCCGCTAGCCAGTACTATTAGTAGCGCAATCGCAGAAATTTTGTTGTATTTATTGGGTGTATGTATCATTTCGTTTAATTATAGATCACAAGAAAGATAGCTAAATTCTCATATCATTTTAATTTCCACTGGGTTTTTCATGATGAAAATATAGAGAGGGGAAACTACTGATCACCGGCACAAAAAACAAAATGGATCAAGGCTGTCGATATAACAATGAAGAAGAAATATATTTTTCTTGATAAGTCGTACATTCAGACAAAAATAACAGCTCATGCGTTTCATACATTCCTTCATATTCATCGGCATCTTGTTCTGCTCGTGCTTGAACAATGATGGAGATGGTCATTCAGAAGATATTTCAGAAATTCAACTTGCCGACTCGTTGCAGCTGGACCCTTTGTTGCTGCCATCAATAGATGAATCGCTTAAGCCATTCTATCATGGAGTTGCTTCAGGCGACCCCACCAATGATGCAGTGGTCATATGGACAAGGATAACCCCCGAACATACAATAGAGAAAATAGATGTTGAATGGGAGTTTGCCACAGATGAGGGTTTTTCTCGCCTGGTAAGCTCCGGAAAATTCACTACAGGGCCGGATAGAGATTTTACTGTAAAGGTCGATGTTACCGGGCTTCAACCGGGGCTGACGTATTACTACCGTTTCAAACAAGGAGATTTCACTTCAATAACCGGAACTACAAGAACGATCCCAATAGACCCAAGTGAGATGAAGATCGCTTTTGCCTCTTGCAGTAATTATGAGTGGGGATATTTCAATGCTTATGGAGCAATGGCGATCGATGATGAGCTCGATCTAGTCGTTCATCTGGGAGATTACATTTACGAGTATGCCATTGGAGATTATGGTGACACTTCACTTGGCAGAATTAATGTGCCTGCAGGAGAGATCATTACACTTCAGGATTACCGTTCTCGGTATTCCATATACAGATTGGACGAAGATCTGATGACGGCACACCAAAAGAAACCATTTATCACTACCTGGGACGATCACGAGATCGCAAACAACTCCTATATGGACGGTGCCGAAAATCATCAGGACTCAACGGAAGGCAATTGGTATTCCAGAAAATCGGCCGGAACCAAAGCTTATTACGAATGGCTTCCGGTACGAGAACCAACGGACAAGCTCTACCGATCATTTAAGGCCGGAGAGCTATTTAATCTTATCATCCTGGATACTCGTATTGCCGGCAGAACGGAACAGATCTATGATCCTGAAAACGAGAACTACAAAGATGAATCAAGATCAATTCTGGGGAAGGACCAATACGATTGGCTCACAAAAGAGCTGAAAGAAGAGCAGCAATGGAAAATTATAGGGAATCAAGTGCCTGTCGGACCTATGATCGTGCCTACCGAGGAAGGGTCACACCCCTACATGGACGGGTGGGACGGTTATCCTGCAGAAAGAGAACGAGTGCTTAATTTCATTACTGAACAAAAGATAAAAAACTCAATATTCATGACCGGAGATTACCACAGTGCTTTTGCCATTGAAACACCTGTAGGTAAAAGTACTGCTGCCGTCGAATTTGTTGTCCCCAGTATTAATTCATCCAATTATGATGAGCATACGGATAGCAGCACGGTTGTTCGTGCAGCGGAGGGGTATCGCAAATACAATCCCCACGTTCGCTACTGCAATCTGACAGATCACGGCTACGTTTGCCTTACTATACAAAAAGGTCAGGTACTTACTGAATTTGTTTATGTCGAGACCGTAAAAGCTAAGGACCTATCTGTCACGACCGCTGCAAGTTTTCTGGTTCGTTCAGGTGCCAGCACCATTAAAAAACTGTAAGCCAAGCCAATTAAAAAATCAGTTACGCATTTCTTTTAATTTTC
>Ga0206681_10000941_pt1 | contig 14177 bp, 15 predicted proteins | sample M150012015metaG_FD_161048 | JGI IMG/M metagenome (GOLD analysis project Ga0206681, IMG submission 161048) | Ammonia-oxidizing marine archaeal communities from Monterey Bay, California, United States - M1 500m 12015 | ecosystem: Environmental > Aquatic > Marine > Intertidal zone | place: USA...
CATTCGTTACCCATCATTTTCTGAAACCTTACCCAGATATCGGTTTGAATGTATTCGAGCAAATGCCCCAAATGGATTTCGCCATTGGCGTAAGGAAGTGCTGAAGTAACGAGAATTTTGCGTTTAGGCATACTTAATAATTAATAGGCTCAACATAAGTAAGGTGTTGAGGATCTGTTGTGCGATAAAATAGCGCTATTTTACCGATTGGAGTCAATCAATTGACAAATTTAAACCAAGAGAATGTTGAGAAATTACTATCGACTGTTGTTGATAAGCACACCTCTCAAGACATTGTTTCATCCAAAACCATTAAAGCCATCAATATCGAAGGTAACAAGCTGAATATTGAAGTTGTCCTTAAGTATCCTGCAAGCAGCTATCACGATGAGCTTAAGCAAGCTATTACAGATGCACTATCTGATTCAGTTGCATCCGAAATAGGCATTACAATTGATTCAAAAATCACCTCACACGCAACCCAAAACGGAGCCAATGCCTTGCCAGGCATTAAAAATATTATTGCCGTTGCTTCTGGTAAAGGTGGCGTTGGTAAATCAACAACATCAGTTAATCTTGCACTTGCGCTTCACAGCGAGGGCGCTACGGTTGCAATCCTAGATGCAGACATTTACGGCCCCTCTCAACCACGTATGCTGGGAGTAAAAAACCTTAGACCTGAAGGCACAGAGAGCGGCAATATGGTGCCCGTTCCGGCCCACGGAATTCAAAGCATGTCGATTGGTTACTTAGTCGACGAAGCCTCGCCAATGGTTTGGCGTGGCCCGATGGTAACCCAAGCCCTAGATCAGCTGATTCACAAGACAGAGTGGAATGATATTGATTATATGATCATTGACATGCCACCAGGCACAGGTGATACGCAACTCACTATTTCACAAAAAATTCCAGTTAGTGGCGCTGTGATTGTTACCACGCCTCAGGACATCGCACTAATTGATGCGAAAAAAGGCTTGGCAATGTTTGAGAAGGTCAACATACCTATTCTTGGAATCATTGAAAATATGTCGATGCATATTTGCTCCAGCTGCGGCCATGCTGAAGCTATTTTTGGTCAGGGTGGTGGTGCGGATATGGCGAGAGACTCTGGTGCAGAATTCTTAGGCGCACTGCCTTTAGAAATTGATATTAGAACCAATGTCGACGAAGGCACACCGACAGTTGTTAAGGATCCGCAGGGAAAAACAGCTGAAATTTATAAAGACATTGCTAGGAAATTAGCTGCATCACTTTCACTTCAGAATGAGAGTGTCGGCGCTTTCCCTAATATTACGATTGAATAGCTCATATAGACCTTTGCAATTAATGCACCTCAGAAACTTGGTTGATTGTGTACTTCGGTATTTCAATCACCAAGTCTTCATCTTCCAAAATAGCCTGGCAAGAAAGTCTAGAGTCTGGATCAAGGCCCCATGCCTTATCCAATAAATCGTCCTCGGTTTCATCAGACTCCTTCATAGAATCAAAGCCTTCACGAATATGAATGTGGCATGTTGTGCATGCATTTGACATTTCACAAGCATGTTCGATTTCAATATCGTTGGCCAGTAGCGCCCGACAAACACTCGTTCCTTTGTCTGCATTAATAACGACGCCTTCAGGGCAAAATTCTTCATTAGGAAGGATAATTATTTGTGGCACATTAACTCCTTAGTTATTCGTTAAATTCTTCAACACTATGGCCTTGCATCACGCTCATAATGGATTTATTCATGCGCATTTCTACAAATTTTGCGCTTTTGGTTTCCAGCGTATCAACGCTGGTTTTAATTTTTGTTGCATCATCTGAGCTAATGACAGATTGTAGTTGATCTCTAGCATCTAAAATCTCTGTCAACATTACCTCATCAAGCAAATATTTGTCCATGCTTAGTGCAGAATCAATTGCTTCAATGGTGCGCTCAGCATCTACTTTTTGTTCGTGAAGTTGTCTTAACAAAACATCTTCTTGGGCGAAAATAATGGAGTCTTTCAGCATTTTTTCAACTTCAGCATCAGTCAAACCATAAGAAGGCTTGATAACGACTTCGGCTTTGACGCCGGATGTTTTCTCTGAGGCATTGACCGACAAAAGACCGTCAGCGTCCACTTGAAATTCCACATGAATTCTAGCACTGCCAGCCACCATCGGTGGGATTCCTTTTAGTTCAAAACTCCCAAGAGAACGGCAATCTTGCGTTAACTCGCGTTCGCCTTGGTACACATGAATACTCATGCCGGTTTGGCCGTCTTTAAAAGTTGTAAATTCTTGTGCTCTAGAAATAGGAATGGTGGTGTTTCTGTGAATCACTTTTTCAACCAAGCCACCCATGGTTTCTAAACCCAGTGAAAGGGGTAATACGTCTAGCAGTAAAAGGTCATCCTTGCTTTTATTTCCGGCCAATATATTGGCCTGAATCGCTGCACCCTTTGCAACCACCTCATCAGGGTTAATTGAGCATAGCACATGTTTATCAAATAGCGCGCCTACTTGCTCGCGAATAATTGGCATGCGAGTCGAACCGCCAACCATGACAACATCCTTCACTTCTGAGATTTCAACTGAAGCGTCTCTAAGGGCCCTTTTAGTAAGCAACAAAGTTCTTTTTAACAGAGGCATAGCCAATACATCAAAGTGCTCTTTGGTGATTTGATAGAATTTGTTTTCAAAGATAAATTCCGCGCTATTTTCACTTGTGAGAGCTTCTTTAGCTTGGCGTGAAAACAGCTTTAAATTTTGTATTTGAGCAGGAGAAAGTGCATCCAATTCAAGCGTTTTTTTACAGTCGTCAGCGATTAGTTGGTCAAAATCATCGCCGCCCAAATTTGAATCACCACCGGTTGCGAGCACTTGAAAAACACCCTTCTTAAAGCTTAAGATGGAGATATCAAAGGTTCCGCCGCCTAAATCGTATACGGCATGGATACCCTCTTCACCCGACTCTAAGCCATAAGCAATGGCAGCAGCCGTTGGCTCATTTAACAACCTTAAGACATTAATGCCCGCTAAGGTTGCAGCATCTTTTGTCGACTGCCTTTGAGCATCATTAAAATAGGCCGGAACAGTAATCACCGCACCCACCAAATCACCTCCCAGCGCACTCTCTGCGCGACTCTTAAGAGCTGAAAGAATACTGGCGGAAATTTCAACAGCTGAAAGATCGCCCATCGCTGTTTGAAAAAGAACGTTGTTGCCATTTTCAAGTAATCGATAGGGACAATTCTTGAGCTCGCTAACCTCTTTAAAGCTCAAGCCCATAAAGCGCTTGACCGATAGAATCGTATTGGTTGGGTCGGTTGTTGCGTAATGACAAGCATCACAACCAACAATCGGTTTTTTGCCCTGGCCGCAATGCACGACAGAGGGCAACATCGCCTCATTATTGTCATCGGTAAAGAGTGTTACTTGACCACTCATCACACTTGCTACTAGCGAGTTGGTTGTGCCCAAATCAATACCACAGGCTAATTGATGATGATGAGGTGCCGTTGATTGACCGGGTTCTGAAATTTGTAATAATGCCATGTTTTGTATTATTCTTATATTGCAGCTACAACCACTCGTCCATGAGACGGTTCGCTTCTTTATTAAGCTGCGAATAAAACTTCAGTTCGCGCACCAAATTTTTCACTTTTTGCAAATCATCCGAGCCTGCAAAAGAGACCGAAATAGCAGCAACATTTTCAGCAATGTGTGATTGAATGTCGCCAATGTAATCGTCCAAACCCAACTCGTCTTGTTGAGACTTAATACTATCAAGTTGCTCTCGAAGTTCAATTTGTGCCATCAAAAAACTCACATCCATTTGCGTGTCTTTATGATCAAAAGGGTCAATTCCCTCAAGTGTCAACAAATAACTGGCACGTTCAAGAGGCGATTTTAACGCATCATAAGCAGAGTTGATCAATGAGGTATTTTGTAAGGCCTGCAACTGCTCTGAAGAGCCCTTTGAAGCAAATTTATCCGGGTGAAACTTGGAGACTTGCGTTTGATAAGCCTGACTCAACGCTTGAACATCGATTTCAAACGCAGCCTCAAGGTCAAACAATTCAAAATAATTTTGCATTGACTTACTAAATTAAAAGTTTAACGAAGCTACTTAAACAGTAAACGACTCACCGCAACCGCATTCGGCTTTGGAGTTGGGATTGTTGAATTCGAAACCCTCGTTGAGGCCTTCTTTTTGGTAATCCACTTCGGTGCCATCAATGTAGATCAAACTTTTAGCATCAACAATAACTTGTACACCCTTGTCCTCAAAAACACTGTCATCTTCATTAAGGTCATCAACGAATTCCATGTTATAACCCAAACCAGAGCAACCCGTTGTTTGCACAGAAAGGCGCACACCAATACCCGAGCCACGGTTGCTTAGATAATCAACCATGCGCTCTGCAGCTTTAGTGGTAAGGGAAATTGCCATAATTATCCAGCTTTTTCTTTTAGATCATTAATCGCTGCTTTAATCGCGTCTTCAGCCAAAACTGAGCAATGAATTTTCACCGGAGGAAGCTCTAACTCTTCAACAATTTCCGTATTTTTGATTTGTGCCGCTTGGTCCAATGTCTTACCCTTTACCCACTCTGTTAATAGAGAAGAGGATGCAATGGCAGAACCACAACCGTAAGTTTTAAACTTAGCGTCTTCAATGACACCGTTGGCATCAACCTGAATCTGCAAACGCATTACATCGCCACACGCTGGCGCACCAACCATGCCAGTGCCTACATTTTTAGCATCCTTATCTAAAACACCTACATTTCTAGGGTTTTCATAATGATCCAATACTTTTTCTCCATACGCCATAAATTACTCCTGTTTAACGCTTAAATTCCATTCTACACCGCTAGGGTGTCTATTAATATCACAAATATAGGTACCTTTAGTGGGCGGCCCACTCAACAGTACTTAAATCAATACCGTCTTTAAACATATCCCACAAAGGCGACAAATCTCTCAATTTTTGAACTTTTTCTCTAACCAGAGTGATTGCCTCATCAACCTCGCTTTCTGTCGTATAACGACCAATGGTGAAGCGAATTGAGCTATGTGCTAACTCATCACTCAAGCCCAGTGCACGAAGCACATATGACGGCTCCAAACTGGCTGAAGTGCAAGCTGAACCAGAAGATACAGCAATGTCAGAAATTGCCATCATCAATGACTCGCCTTCAACATAGTTAAAGCTGATGTTTAAATTGCCAGGGATACGGCTTTCCATATCGCCATTAATCACCACTTCTTCCATGTCGGTAAATCCCGCCAACAGGCGATCACGCAATTTTTCAATTTTTTGGTTTTCTTCTTTCATTTCAGCTTCAGCAATAGCAAAAGCTTCGCCCATACCAACAATTTGGTGCGTTGCTAATGTGCCAGAACGCATGCCGCGCTCATGACCACCGCCATGCATTTGCGCTTCGATGCGCACACGTGGCTTACGTCTAACGTATAAAGCACCCATGCCTTTTGGGCCGTAGATTTTATGTGCAGAGAAGCTCATTAAATCCACAGGAAGAGAGTCTAAATCGATATCCACCTTACCCGCAGACTGCGCTGCATCCACATGAAAAAATGTTTTATTTGCTCGGCAAATGTCACCAATTGTCTGAAGGTCTTGAATGACGCCGATTTCATTATTGACGTGCATGATAGAGACCAAAATTGTGTCTTCACGAAGGGCTGCTTTGAAGACTTCAATATCTAACAAACCATCGGCCATTGGATCAAGATAAGTCACCTCAAAGCCTTCACGTTCTAGTTGACGGCAAGTGTCAAGCACCGCTTTGTGTTCAGTTTTAAGGGTAATAATATGCTTACCACGCTTGTGGTAAAAATGCGCAATACCTTTAATAGCTAAATTATCCGACTCAGTTGCGCCGGAAGTCCAAACAATTTCTCTTGGATCGGCACCTACTAAGCTTGCCACCTGGCCTCTTGCTATGTCAATGGCTTTCTCAGCCTGCCAACCGTAATAATGCGAGCGAGAGGCGGCGTTACCAAAATTACCTTCCATTGTTAGGCATTCGATCATCTTTTTAGCAACGCGCTCATCTACTGGCGTGGTTGCTGAATAATCCATATAAGTTGGAGTTGACATTTCTAAATTTCCTTATCTATTAAATTCTTATGGGTGTTGTAATCGTCCATCACTTGCTGGAGATTTTTATCGCTTAAAAAACTTCTAATTTGATCACTCACTTCACACCACAAATGATGCGATACGCATTCGCGACCTCTCAAGCAATTTTTCAGTCCATGGCAACGTCGAAGATCAATATTCTCATCAACTGCCTCAATAATTTGAGTTAAAGTCACATCCTCTGCAGGTGGGCTTAAAAGGTAACCACCGCCTGGACCACGAACACTTTTTACTAATGACGCTTTTCGCAACTTAGCGAACAGTTGCTCTAGGTATGAAAGCGAAATATTTTGCCTCTGCGAGATAATGTCAAGTGTCACAGGCTTACCAGTATCGTTGGACGCAAGATCAAGCATTGCAGTTACAGCATAGCGGCCTTTTGTCGTCAGTTGCATTACATATCCAGCGGAAATAAGTTGGCAATATTATACAATTGACCAAGTAAAACAGTCAAGTATTAAATTCACTTACCACTTAACTTTTTTCACTGTCAGCGGCGCCATCAATTTTTTTCTGCTCTTCGGAAACATAGAATGCATTTGAAACCCTGTCTAGCTGCTTATCAATGTCAGCTAAATGCTCAATAATTGACTTCACGGCTTTGACGGTTGGATCGTTTTCATTGGCACTTATACTCACCGCATAAGAGTCAAACTTATCACTGTCACCCACCTTCTTCTCAAGTACGCGCCCAGGAATACCAACCACAGTGCAATTATCATCAATGGACTTAACCACCACCGAATTCGAACCAACGCGTACGTTATTACCCAATGTAATCGGCCCTAAAATTTTAGCGCCGGCACCAATCACCACCCCGTCTTTCAAGGTGGGATGGCGCTTTACTTTATTCCAAGTTGTGCCGCCCAAAGTGACGCCGTGATACATCATGCAGTCATCTCCGATTTCAGCGGTTTCACCAATGACAACACCCATACCATGGTCAATAAAAAAGCGTCGGCCGATAACAGCACCTGGGTGGATTTCAATACCCGTTACCCAGCGCGCAAATGTCGAGATAAATCTCGCAAGCCAAAACAACCTCCAGCCCCAAAGCATGTGGGTGAAGCGGTAAAAAATAATGGCCTGCACACCCGAGTAACAAGTAATAATTTCAAACATATTACGAGCGGCTGGATCGCGCTTAAAAACGCTACGGATGTCTTCAGTTATTTTCATGAGAAAATTATACCATATTGACTTTGAAGTGAGCCAATACGCAAGCCCTTGTTAGCTTATAAAATACAGATTTATTCGTCGTAACAATGGCTTGATTTAAATCGACGATAACTCCACAAATATTGTTCTGGGCACTGGCGCACAAGTGCCTCGATAGCGCTGTTCATTTTACTTACATGACCAAGTACATCATCCGCACCAGTGAGGATGTCAATTGGCTCGGCAATCAGATCGAACCCTTGGCCCTTGTCAAGTCGCTTAGCCCAAAGCATGACCACCTTAGCATTATTCTTTTTGGCCAGCTTTGCCAATAAAGTCATGGTGTTGACGGGATGATTGAAAAATGGCGCCATGATACCGCCTTCAGCTCCCGGATCTTGATCTGGCAAAATACCGATCAGCTGACCTTTTGCCATTGTCCTTTGCAGCTTGAGAACGCCTAACTTGTCAGCACTCGCCATGGTTAAGTTGCCTTGGTTTCTACGTTCAAATAAATAATTGTTTTGCGCTGATTTACTCAACGGCTTGTATAGAAAAGTAAGCGCTCTTTCACACGCAATCACCCGCCCTGTTATTTCCCAACAACCCATATGAGGCGTTAACAAAATTGTTTTTTCAGCGCCATCAAGATGCTCTTTACCAACAAAACGACGAATATATTTAGCGTTGTCTTTAAAGTTTTTGTTCCACACCCAGCCTGATTCTGAAAGGCCTTTTCCCGTTTCAATTAGTGATTTTTTAACCAGAGAATTGCGCTCTTTCTGGGGTAATTCTGGAAAGCAAAGATCTATATTTTGAATAGTCACTCGTTTGGCGTCAGAGCCAAAACGATGCAGCAGTCGCCCAATTGACGCACCCAGAAAGTGATTTAACCTAAGCGGCAATATTGAGCAAAAAAACAAAAAAAACTTAATCATTTCGCCTTTCCATAAAACCATTGTTTTTGGCGTTTTTTGGTTTTAGAGTCAAGATCATTCATCAAGCTCAAAGTGCAGTGAGTCTTGTTGTTAAACGATAACTTTACAAACATCTCTTTTATCAATTGATCCCTGGCAATTGTAAATTTAAGCGTCGTACCTGAAAATGACTTATTAATAAACGACACAAGGCTCTCGTGCGCCACTTTAACGTCATCAATAGCAATAATCACATCGCCAACAAAAAGGCCAGCTGCTTGCGCACAACCATCGTCCAGTACCTGGGTTATCTTGGATGAGCCATTGTCGTTAGTCACTCTCACACCAAAAGCAATCAAATCTTTTGCGTTAATATCAAACCGGCATTCAACACCAACATAACTAAATGCTTCTTGCAGTGGTAATTCATCTACACCGTAAAGATATTTTTCGAAAAAGGTATCAAAAGATTGCTTGGTGAGTTTTTTTACAATGTTAGCCATATCATCATCTTCAAGACCGGAGGCTGAATAATGGATGTACGCGTAGCGCAATACGTCGTCAAGCGTGACTGTGTCTTTCGTTGTTTTGCGTATTTCTACGTCAAGCACGAAGGCAAGTAATGCGCCCTTACCGTAATAACTAACAATAGAATTTGGTGCGTTTTCATCTTGCTGATAAAACTTTGTCCAGGCATCAAAGCTGGATTCGGCAATAGATTGCTTTAACCGTCCGTTACCACTGTATACCCGAGTCACTGTTTTGGCAAATAAATTGAGGTACGAATCCGGTGACAACAACTTAATTCTAAGCAAAGTCAGCTCATCATAGTACGAGGTGAAGCCTTCAAAAATCCACAACTGCTTCGTATAAGTCTCTTGATTTAAGTCCGGATTCAAGAAAACCGACGGCCTCAATTTCTTCACCCACCAGGCATGAAAATACTCATGACAACAGAGTGATATAAAACGAGTGTAATTTGAAGTAGGCTCTTCAACATGCGAATCTTGCAGGTCTTCTCTTGAGCATATCAAACTAGTGGAATCAGCGTGCTCTAACCCACCAAAACCTTTTGTCATCACTAGAGTAAGGAATAGATAGTGATCAAAAGGCGTGTTGTTTCCAAAAAAATCAACATGATGCTGGCAAATAAGTCTTAAATCGGACGCTAATCGATCAATGTCAGTATTATGCTCACCGGTCAATACCATTTGATGTGGAATGCCGGAAACAGAAAAATCAAACGACTGATAGTCCGCCATTTCCACTGGATGATCAATGAGCTGATTGTAATTAGAGGCTTGATAAGTTGAATGTGTTTTGGATTCGTGCAATTTTTCAAGCGTCGTAGCTATTTTCCAGCTACCTTTGCTTTGAGATTTTGGCGGTTGGTGAATCTCTATTTCGCAAGGCTCATCTTCAAAGTCATGGGCTTTTAAGAAAATACTGGTGCCATTAAAAAAAGCTCTTTCATCACTGAGGTAGGCGCTCCTTACCGATAAGTCGAAAGCGTAAACCTCATATTCAACCAGCAAAACCCCGCTACACGGCTCGCACTGCCAATGATTTTTATCTAGCTTTTTTACTTTGACCCTGTCGCCATCACTGGATGCAGATAGAGAAACAACGTGTTTGGCAAAATTACGCACAAGGTAACTGCCAGGTATCCAGTTAGCAAGAGAGATTATTTGGCCAGAATCTTGAGGCTTTTTAATTTCAAGTTGTAGGCGAAAAATATGCGCAAAAGGCTTTTCTGGAAAGAGCTTATAGCGGAGCATACCTATAACAATAGATCGATTGCAGAACGATATTCGACAACAGTCTTTTGATAACTTGCAGCAACTTGGGTGTAAGCGAAGTTCGCCATATTAAGCGCTAGCCTCAGTGCAAAGTGCAACAAAGCAAAGTGTTAATATTCTATTTTTAGCGCTGTGCATATTGCTTAATGTCCTCGATAACCTCATACAGTTGCTTGCCCGTTGTGTCGATCTCCAGGACTGACACTTCCCGGTAATAAGCCTCTCTTTCGCTCAGAATACCACGAATCGTCTTTTCACGGTCAAGACTCTTTTCAAGTATGGGTCTATTATTAGATTTTGACGTTCTTTTTAGTAACTGCTCAATGGATGAGGCCAAATACACCACAACGCCAGATTGTTGCAATAAAGCCCTATTTTCAGGCATCAGAACAATACCGCCACCGGTAGCAATAACCGCCCCAGACTTTTGGCTTAGCTCAGAGAGCATTTGCGACTCTCGACTTCTAAAGCCTTTTTCGCCTTCAATATCGAAAATATGCTCTATGCTTACGCCTGTTTTATCAATTATTTCGTGGTCAGAGTCAAAAAAATCACGACCAAGTTCGTCAGCCAAACGACGTCCAACGGTCGTTTTTCCAGAGCCCATTGGGCCAACTAATACGATATTTTCTAACATTTTGGCCATTTGGTGTTTGCCAATTACTGTTCTAGTTCATAGCTGGCACCGCAATACGGACAGCTTGTTTTTCTTTGCTCGTCAAATAAAAGAAATACTTTTGGGTGCATATTCCACTTTTGTGATTCTTTAGGAGGGCAGTGAAAGGGCAAATCCTCCTTTGCAACCAAGCTAAAGCCTTTATGTTTTGTTTGATTACCGCCCATTAACACTTGCCTTTTGCTATCCAACTTTCATACTTCTTGTTTTTCCCGGCAACACAGTCAAAATAAAGAGCTTGTAATTTCTCTGTTATTGGGCCACGAGTGCCGCTTCCAATTGTGTGCTCATCAAGCCCTCTAATTGGTGTTACTTCGGCCGCGGTACCTGTAAAGAACGCCTCATCCGCACTACTAACATCTTCACAAGTGAGTTGCTTTTCAATAACCTCATAACCCAAATCTCGAGCTAGCGTGAAGATGGTGTCGCGAGTAATTCCGGTCAAGGCCGATGTTAAGAAAGGTGTATAAATTTTACCTTCGCGTATAACAAAAATATTTTCCGCACTGCCTTCAGAAACAAAACCTTTGTCATCCAGCATTAATGCCTCATCAAAGCCTTTATCTAAAGCCTCCTTTAGGGCCATCATAGAGTTGACATAATTGCCGTTCATTTTTGCTTCCACCAATGCTGGATTACTGTGTTGGCGAACAAATGAAGATGTGCAAATACGAATACCTTTTGTCATATTTTCCTCACCTAAATAAGCATCCCACTCCCAAGCCGCAATCATAGTATGCACTTTTAGGTTATCAGCTCTAAGACCCATGCCTTCAGAGCCGTAAAAACACATTGGGCGCATGTAGGCTGATTTCAAGTTGTTCCTTGTAATCACTTCGCGTTGGGCTTGGTTTAGTGTTTCTCTGTCAAATGGGATGGTCATTCCCAAAATTTTTGCTGAATTAAACCAGCGATCGGTATGTTCTTCTAATTTAAATATTGCCGTACCGTTTTTTGTCTCATAAGCACGCACACCTTCAAAGACTCCCATACCGTAATGCAGGGTATGAGTAAGCACATGTACCTTCGCTTCACGCCACTCTACCCACTCTCCATCCATCCAGATGAAACCATCTCTATCCGCCATTGTGCTCATAATTAATCCTAATTCTGTAAAAATATGGCCGCGCTAATAATCTCGCAGCCAATAATAATCTGTGTTTTCTTAACTCACATTGATAAAAGGATTATACCCATGTCGAGTTTTTATTCATCAAATATAACACCATTCTAAGACTGTTGAAATCAAGCAATTATCTACCAACCCGCAGCAAAGATAGATTGTTAATCACAACTGACTCTGAGCTCTATAGGCTGTAAAATACTTAGGATTCGTTACATTTTGTTAAAGACATGGAATTTAATTTATTTACCTTAATTTTTCTCCTGGCTATACTTGCCTCGGTCGTCGCCCTTCTATGGCTTAACTTTAGGCAAGATCGTGCCATTAAGGCAACATTTAATGAAGTACCGGAAGGCTTTAAAAATGACATCTCTCTTGAAGACCATCAAAAAGCAGGTCGCTACACACAAGCCAAATTATTGGTGAGTCATTTTGAAGTTATTGCCTCAACAGTGGTTTTGCTATTGTGGACTATAGGTGGAGGAATCAACCAACTTGATTTGTTTTGGCGAGACATCATCACCGACTCCCCTTTGGTTCAAGGCTCTGCTTTTATATTAAGCATTATGCTTATCGCCAGTTTGATTGACCTACCCTTTAGTTTTTATAGAAACTTTGTTCTCGAGCAAAAATTTGGCTTTAATCGAATGTCACCTATCACCTTTATCGGTGACCTATTAAAAGAGTTAATACTAACCTTTATTGTTGGCATACCACTCATTTATGCTATCCTATTTTTAATGGGGGCAATGGGCAGCGCTTGGTGGATATACGTGTGGCTAACAATCAGTATTTTTAGCCTTATCATGATGTGGATTTATCCAACTTTCATCGCCCCAATTTTCAATAAATTCAAACCGCTAGAAAATAGCAACCTCAATGAACGAATAGACAATTTACTCCAAAGGACTGGCTTCAAAAATGATGGCATCTTTGTGATGGATGGCTCCAAAAGATCTTCTCATGGTAACGCTTACTTCACCGGTCTGGGAAAAAACAAAAGAATTGTATTCTTTGACACACTCCTTAACGGCATGGAAGATCGAGAAGTGGAGGCTATTCTTGCGCATGAATTAGGCCATTTTCATCACAAACACATCCGCCAACGTATGATCAGTTCTTTTGTTTTTAGCTTAATCAGTCTCGCCCTACTTGGCTACCTTATTGAACAGAGCTGGTTTTTCTTTGGCCTTGGCATTTCACAGACCTCGAACCATACGGCACTCGTTATTTTCAGCCTAATCTTACCGGTATTTAGCTTTTTCATTACCCCGTTTAGCAACCTAATGTCACGCAAACACGAGTTTCAGGCGGACGCTTTTGCGGCAAGACACACGGATGCCAACGACTTAATATCTTCACTGGTAAAGCTTTATAAAGAGAATTCATCGTCACTTTCTCCCGATAAATATTACTCAGCATTTCACGATACACACCCAAGCGCCACATTGCGTATTGAGCGACTCAAGTAAACCTTGTGTTAGAGCCCAAACCACTTCTTTATGCCAATTGAACTAACAGTCATAAGCAACCAACTCCATTCACTGGTAATCAACGAGTGGCCTTAAACAGACGGCAAAAATGGCGCGCCGAGAAGGTGCAAGCCGAGCGCATCGCCAGGGCAAATAAGGCCTCAGAAAAGGCTGAATCAGAAGCAAACACCAACGGCAAAGAACAAAAAGGTAGAGTGGTCACACGCTATGGTCAGCGCCAGCTTGTGGAGTCCAACAATGGCGAATTGTTCCAATGCACCAGTCGGCGAAATATCGATCTTTCGGTCGCTGGTGATGAAGTGATATTCCAGCCCACCGACAATGACAACGGCATTGTTACCGCCCTACTACCGCGCAAAAGTGAGCTCAAAAGGCAAGAAAAATTGATCGCAGCTAACGTTGATCAACTATGGCTAGTGGTTGCTGCAGAGCCAAAATACCAACTCGATCTGATTGATCGTTACCTTGTTGTGGCAGAAAATGCCAATTTACCAATTGCCATTATTGTTAATAAAATCGAGTTGCTTGACGATTTGAAAGACCTGCGCAAGGATTTTTTGGTCTATCAAAATCTTGGCTATGAACTGCACTTTATCAGTGTTAAAGATCGCCTATATTTAGACGATTTAAAACAACAATTGGCCGATAAAACACATATCTTTCTAGGGCAGTCTGGCGTTGGAAAGTCCTCTTTAATCAACGAACTCATTCCAGATTTAAACATCAGAGTGAATGAAATAAGTGAAAAAAGCAAACTTGGAAAACACACAACGACCAACACATGTATTTACAAAATCGCCAGTGGTGGTGACCTAATTGACTCTCCCGGTATTCGAGAATTTCAGCTAGACAATCTAAGCACAAAGGACAT